>Ga0114984_1000774_pt1 | contig 12062 bp, 11 predicted proteins | sample Shrwel1BS1Day1_FD_96987 | JGI IMG/M metagenome (GOLD analysis project Ga0114984, IMG submission 96987) | Subsurface microbial communities from deep shales in Ohio, USA - Utica-3 well 1 S-1-Day1 | ecosystem: Environmental > Aquatic > Deep subsurface > Shale gas/oil reservoir > Produced water/Flow... | reverse complement strand
GGGCCCCGTTTTTCATGCTCAGCTGCATGGATAATGTGAACATGCGTGTCGCAACCCTGATCCTCTTGGCTTTGCTTGCTGTGGTGCATGCTGAACTTTGGTTCGGCAAGGGTGGGGTGCCGCGTGTCATGACCCTGCGCACAGAGCTCGAAGCACAGCAAAAGGCCAACGCTGTAGCCCAGACCCGCAATCAGCAACTTGCCGCCGAAGTGCGTGATTTGCAAGAAGGTCTGGAAATGGTGGAAGAAAAGGCCCGCACCGAGTTGGGTATGGTCAAGCCTGACGAGATCTACGTCCAGATGACCAGCCAGTTGCCGCAAGTGTCGCCAGTCCCGGCAGCCTCCAAACCCTGATGCTGACCTCCGACATTTTGAGCGGGTGGATTGCCTGGGCTCAGCCCTTGCTGCAGCCTTGGTGGACTGCCTGGGGCGTCCCGGTCAGCTATCTGGAAGCCGTCGCTTTTGTCCTGTCTCTGTGGATGGTCGCTTGTAACTTGCGCGTGAACCCACTGGGCTGGCCTTTGGCCATCGGTAGTTCCGTGTTGTACGGCATCTTGTTTGCGCATTACGGCTTGTATGGCGAGGCAGTCCTCCAAGGTGTGTTTGTGGCCATGGCTTTTTGGGGCTGGTGGCAGTGGTTGCGGGGCGTCGACGCCCAGAATCAGACGCTGAAGGTTCGATCGCTCTCCATGCGTGGACGCTGGGCAGGTTTGCTGGCACTGCTGATCTTGTGGCCATTGCTGGGCTGGCTGCTTGATCACATCACCGACTCGACGGTGCCTTACGGAGATGCCTTACCGACGGCCGGCAGTCTGATTGGTCAGTGGTTACTCGGCCGCAAATGGGTGGAGAACTGGCCCTGCTGGCTTGCCGTCAACCTGGTCAGCATGGCACTGTTCGCGTACAAGGAGCTTTGGCTCACGGTCATCTTGTATGGCATCTTTGCCGCCTTGTCGTTACTGGGATGGCAGCAGTGGCTAAGCCTGGCGGCCCATGGCAAGGCTCGCGCATGAGCTCTCATGTGATCGCCCTGGTTGGTGCGGAAAGCACCGGCAAGACGACGGTGGCGCGAGAAGTCACGCGGGTCCTCACAGGTCGCGGCATCGATGCCGTGATGGTCCCAGAAGCCCTGCGTGACTTCTGCATTCAGCACAGGCGCACGCCGCTTCAGCACGAACAGGCAGGCATCGCTGCGGAACAGTCGAGACGCATTCACGAGGCGGCCCAACGCCACAGCGTGGTGTTGGCTGACACCACTGCGTTGATCACGGCCATTTACAGCGACTACATCTTCAACGACCGCAGCCTGTATGAGGTTGCGCTACGTGATCATGCTCTGGCTGACCTGACCTTGCTGACTTCGCTGGACCTCGGATGGACCGCCGACGGCACCATTCGTGACGGCCCACATGCGCAGGAGCCGGTTGATCAACTCATCCGACAGGCCTTGCAGCAACATCAGCTTCCTTACAACGTGGTGGCAGGGCGGGGTGTCGCGCGAGTGCAGCATGCGCTTTCAGCCATTGAGCACCTGATGGATGCACCTCAACGCCAGTTACGCGCCGCCAGCAGTCCCCGTTGGCGCTGGTATTGCGACAACTGCGACGACGGTGAGTGCGAGCAGCATGGCTTGGGCGATGGCAGACCTTGACACACCCCAAACCGTGATGAACGGGCCGCTGCACATCCTATGGCGCGATGATCGCTTGGTGGCAGTGCACAAGCCAGCTGGTTGGCTGGTCCACCGTACTTGGCTGGACGCACATGAGACCCGCTTTGTCATGCAAACCTTGCGCGACCAATTGGGCCAGCATGTGTATCCCGTTCATCGTCTGGACAAAGGCACATCAGGCGTGCTGCTGATGGCCCTGGACCCCGAGGCTGCACGCGCCGTGACAGCCATGTTCGAGACATGTCTGCCGCGCAAAAGCTACGTGGCGATGGTTCGTGGTTGGCCACCGGCACATGTGAGGGTCGACCACGCCCTGAAACCAGATGACGCACCGCAGGACACCGAGCCCCAGCAAGCCGTGACATGCTTCCAGCGTTTGGCTGTGATGCACATCGACGTGCCAGTGGATCGCTACCCCAGCACCCGTGTCGCGTTGGTCAAGGCCCACCCGGAAACGGGCCGTCGCCATCAGATTCGGCGTCACCTCAAGCATTTGGCACATCCCATCATCGGTGATGCGACGCACGGCAAAGGCGCGCACAACCGATGGTGGGCGACACAACTACAACAACAGCGGCTGTGGCTACACGCACAGCAGTTGAGCCTGCCTCACCCCGTCACGGGTGAATGGCTGCACCTGGTCTCTGATTGTCAGGACCCCAGGCTGAATGCCGACTGGTGCCAGTTGCTGAACGGCTGGCCTTGGCAATGGGATGAGGCCACGACCATCGGCCCTCCCTGAACGATCACTGCAGCCGCGTTGAACCCGGTGGGGTGTCAGCGGCGTCGGTGAACAACTCTCCGGCATCGATCGGGTCAAAGTGGTAATGCTCGCCACAGAAGTCACACCCAATTTCAACTTGGCCCTGTTCGGCAATGATGGACTCGACCTCTTCCTGCCCCAGGCTGCGCAGCATGCCGGCCACTCGCTCGCGAGAGCAGGTGCACGCAAACCGAGGCCCACTGGCGCCTTGCTGAGGTTCGAAACGGCGCACGTCTTCTTCCCAGAACAGCCTGCGAAGAATGGTGTCTGCATCGAGCGTGAGCAATTCTTCCTGCTTCAGCGTGGACGCCAAGTGTGCAATGCGCGTGAAGGCATCGTCCAACTCCAGGTCCTCAGCGCTGCGAGCCCCCTGCGCGAGGTTGGCCTCACCTTCCACAGGGAGCCGCTGGATGAGCAATCCGGCCGCCACCTCGTCGTTGGCCGCCAGCACCAGCTTGGAGTCCAGTTGCTCAGACTGACGCATGTAATGCTCCAGCACCTCACTGAGGTCGTGCAAAGGATGGTTGCGCTCGTCATTGAGCGGGACCACACCCTGGTACGGACTCTGTCCTGGCAGGCGATCTTTCGGGTCGAGTGTGATGGCGCAGCGCCCACGGCCGTTCACATTCACCATGACCTCAAGGGGCAGGCGTCCGGTGTCGGTTGCAGGAAGGTCACCCACCAGCTTGGCCGTGGTTCTGAAAGCCAAATCAGGCTGCACCTCGGTGACAGCCAGCTTGACCGGGCCTTCGCCGAACACCTGCAGGACGACCGCGCCGTTGAATTTGATGTTGGATTGCAGCAGGACACCCGCTGCGCTCATTTCGCCCAAGAGGCGGCGCAGCGGCGCTTCGAAAGGCCCCGCCGATTCGCGCCGACGCAGCACTTCCTGCCAACCGTCGGTCAGGCGCACCAGCATGCCGCGCACCGGCAGGCCTTCGAACAGAAACTTGTGCAATTCACTCATGAAAACTCATTCTTTCGGCGCGTCGATTCGCACCATGTCGGTTCGATATTGGGCCGATTTGGTCACATACAAGGCCGTGCCCATCTGCATGCGCGTGATGTCAGCCTCGCTCAGGGGGCGAACGGCCTTGGCGGGCGAGCCCATGATCAGCATGCCGTCTTCAAACACCTTGCCTTCGGTCACCAGCGCACCGGCCGCCACCAGGCAGTTCTTGCCAATGACGGCGCCGTTGAGCACGACAGCCTGGATGCCGATCAGCGAACCATCGCCAATGGTGCAGCCGTGCAGCATGGCCTGATGGCCGACAGTGACGTCGGCACCAATGGTGAGCGGAAAACCGAAATCGGTGTGCAGCACAGACGACTCTTGCACGTTGGAGTTCGTGCCGACCACGATGGGCTCGTTGTCACCGCGCAAGGTCACGTGCGACCACACACTGCTGCCCTCGGCCAGGAACACCTCACCGATCACGTCTGCCGATTCGGCAACATAGGCACTGGGATGAATCTGGGGTGCCTTGTCCTTGATGCGATAAATGGCCATCTTGATCACGAGCCCAAGGCCCGCCTGTCGGCAGTAGAGAAGTCCTGATTTTATGTGGGCTGACGTCTTTTGTGCGGTTCACTGCCTTTGCCAGTACGCTGCCATGCCGCAAGCAGGGCAGGCGACAACGTGACGAAGGCGTTTATGTCATAGTGACCAAGGTTGTGCCACTTTTTGACCCATTGTTGCCAAGATGCTGTTCCTGCTGTCCCCGGCCAAGAGCCTCGATTACGACACCCCGGCCACCACCGATCGCCACACGTTGCCGCAGTTCATCGACGAATCTGCGGCCTTGATCGAGGTGCTGCAACCCTACACGCCAGCCCAGATCGCTTCCTTGATGGACCTGAGTGATGCGCTGGCCACGCTGAATGTGGCCCGCTACGGTGCATGGAGCCGCACCTTCAGTGCCGACAACAGCAAGCAGGCGGTGCTGGCTTTCAACGGTGATGTGTACGAAGGTCTGGATGCGGGCAGCCTCTCACAGGCCGACCTGGATTGGGCTCAGACCCATGTAGGCATCCTCAGCGGGCTGTACGGCATCCTGCGCCCGCTGGACTGGATGCAGCCTTATCGCCTGGAAATGGGAACCAAATTGCCCAACCCGCGCGGCAAGGACCTGTACGCCTGGTGGGGCGACACACTGGCGGAGCACCTGAACCAGCAACTGGCAGAGCAAGGTGACAACGTGATCGTCAACTTGGCGTCGCAGGAGTATTTCAAGTCGGTCAAGCGCAAGGCGCTCAAGGCCCGGGTCGTCGAATGCGTGTTCGAGGACTGGAAGGCGGGCAAGTGGAAGATCATCAGCTTCCATGCCAAGCGCGCCCGCGGCCTGATGGCCCGCTACGCGATCACGCACCGCGCCAAGAAGCCGGCCAACCTGCTGGGTTTCGATCTGGAAGGCTATGCCTACGATGCAGCGGTGTCCGAGCCTGATCGCTTGGTGTTCCGCCGCCGCTTGGAGGCGTAAAGCACTCCCCCTGGCAGGGTCGACGTGAGGTGCTCGGCCACCCAAAAAGCAAATCGGCCCCCGAGGGGGCCGATTTTTCATGGGCGAGGGCGCTGAACACGCCCCATCGCATCAGCGGCTGCGCGGACGCGAAGAGCCGCCAGAGCGGCCACCCGCGCCACCGCCGTTGCCGCCACCGCCGCTGCGCTGGCCCGAGCTCTGGCCGCCGCCCTGACCGCTGCGGCCACCAGCCGAGCGCTGACCACTGCTGCTACCGGGTCGACCAGAGCCACCCGGACGGCCCGAGCCACCTGAGCGTCCTCCACCGCCCGAACGTGCGCCGGGCGCGCCACCAATGGTGCGACGGCCCAAGAGGATCGGCTCAGGCCGCTCATTGGGGTCTGGCTCGAAGCCAGGAACCACTTCGCGCGGAATGCTGCGCTTGATCAGTTTCTCGATGTCGGCCAGGAAGCTGTTTTCGTCCACGCACACCAGGGAAACGGCTTCGCCTTCGGCGCCGGCACGACCAGTGCGACCAATTCGGTGCACGTAATCTTCGGGCACATTGGGCAACTCAAAGTTCACAACGTGGGGCAACTGGTCGATGTCGATGCCGCGCGCGGCAATGTCGGTCGCCACCAGCACCTGCAATTCGCCAGTCTTGAACTCGCTCAAGGCACGGGTGCGGGCACTCTGGCTCTTGTTGCCGTGGATGGCCATGGCGGTGATGCCTTCCTTCTCCAGGAACTCCACCAGGCGGTTGGCGCCGTGCTTCATGCGCGTGAACACCAGCACCTGGTGCCAGTTGTTCTCCTTGATCAGGTGCGCCAGCAGATCCTTCTTCTTGTCGCGACCGACCGGGTGCACTTTTTGGGCGATGGTCTCGGCGGTGGTGTTGCGACGGGCCACCTCAATCACCTGCGGCGAATTCAGCAAACGCTCGGCCAGGGCCTTGATCTCATCCGAAAAGGTGGCCGAGAACAGCAGGCTCTGCCTCTTCGCTGGCAAGATGGCCAGCACCTTCTTGATGTCATGGATGAAGCCCATGTCCAGCATGCGGTCGGCTTCGTCGAGCACGAAGAACTCGATTTTGCTCAGATCGAGGTTGCCTTGCTGATGGTGATCCAGCAGGCGACCCGGCGTGGCCACCAGCACGTCGATGCCATTGCGCAGGCCTGACAGCTGCGGGCCCATGCCCACACCACCGAACATGACCATGGACCTGATCGGCAGGTACTTGCCGTAGACGCGCACACTCTCTTCGACCTGGGCGGCCAGCTCACGCGTGGGGGTGAGGATGAGCGCACGGATGGCCCGCTTGCCCTGCGTGACGGGGGGCGGTGTGGTGCTCAACTTGTGCAGCAGGGGCAGGGTGAAACCAGCGGTTTTGCCGGTGCCGGTCTGGGCGCCAGCCAGCAGATCGCCGCCAGCGATGACAGCCGGAATGGCCTGCTTCTGAATGGGGGTAGGAGTGGTGTAGCCAGTTTCGGCAACAGCTTTCAACAGAGGCTCGATGAGCCCCAGGCTTTCAAACGACATGAGATCTTTGCCCTCGGGAGGGTGAGAAGGTGACTGCACTCGCGGGGTTCGGGCCAGAACGTTGCGAGTCAAGCAAGTGGCAATGTGGTGGGGGAGTCAAACGCCGCGGTGCGGGGACAAGACCACCGCTAGCCGGCAGAAGCAGGTTGGAGCCAGCACAACGCGTGGCGGTAAACGAACGGAACGGTTGGAGGGAGTGGCCCTGTTGCCCGTCGTATCCAGACCTGAGCTTGATGATACCCCGCATGGCCGAAGTTTGGGGCGGGGAGCGCCTAGAATCTGCGCATGAATTCAATGGTTCTCGCCCGCAAATACCGTCCCAGAGGCTTTGACAGCATGGTTGGCCAGGGGCATGTGGTCCAGGCTCTGGGCAACGCGCTCACGCAACAGCGTCTGCACCATGCCTACCTGTTCACCGGGACTCGGGGTGTGGGCAAGACCACGGTGTCACGGATCCTGGCCAAATCGCTCAACTGCGTGGGGCCTGACGGGCAGGGCACCATCACGGCCTCACCCTGCGGTCAATGCCAGCCTTGCCGCGACATCGACGCAGGGCGCTTTGTCGACTACGTCGAGCTGGACGCGGCGTCCAACCGTGGCGTGGAAGAGATCTCGCAGTTGCTGGAGCAGGCGGTTTACAAGCCGGTGGTGGGGCGCTTCAAGGTCTACATGATCGACGAAGTGCACATGCTGTCGAACACGGCCTTCAACGCCATGCTTAAGACGCTGGAAGAGCCGCCGGAGTACCTGAAGTTTGTCTTGGCCACCACCGACCCCCAGAAGGTGCCGGTGACGGTGTTGTCTCGTTGCTTGCAATTCAACCTGCGGCCCATGGCCGTTCAGACGGTGCAAGAACACCTGGCCCACGTGCTGCAAATTGAGCAGATCGAGTTCGATCCAGGCTCTCTGCGTCTGTTGGCACGCGCGGCACGCGGCTCGATGCGTGACGCCATGTCACTTGCCGATCAGGCGATCGCCTTTGGCAGTGGCAGGTTGGAAGAGGGCGCTGTGCGTCAGATGTTGGGCGCCGTCGATCGACAGCATGTGCAACGCATCATCCAGGCTGTCGCCGCCGGTGACGGAGCAGGCTTGGTTGCCGCAGTCGACACCTTGCGTGAGCTCGGCCTGTCTGCATCCGGCACGCTGGAGGAATTGGCCACGGCCTTGCAGCGCATGGCCGTCTGCCACGCTGTGCCACAAGCCATCACCTCCGACGACCCGGACGAAGCCACCTGGCAAAGTCTGGCGCCCCTGCTCGCGCCTGATGAAACCCAGCTGTTTTACAGCTTGTGTCTGCAAGGTCGCGCCGAATTGGCGTTGGCCCCGGACGAGTACAACGGCTTACTGATGCTGTTGTTGCGCTTGCTGGCCTTCAAGCCCGGACACAGCTACGGCGCGACGGGGAGTGCCCCGCCCCCAAAAGCTGAAGGCTCGGTCGCGCAGCCCGCGCAGACCGGGCCCTCCACGGACTCCAATTCGCAGCCAGTCCCTCAGGTTGAGACGCAGGCCGCCCCTGTGAAGGTCGCTCCAGCTGCACCCGCTGCTGCCTTGACAGCGCGCCCGGCCGTGCCTTCACCCGCGGTGCAACCCTCCGTGCGTGAACAAGCCAGCGTCAGCGCTCCAGCGCGTGCGCCAGAGGCCGCCATTCCGCCTTCGCAGCGAGCTCAGGTGCCGGCGCCCGTCCCATCCACGCGGCCCGTGCCGACTGAGCGCATCTCCAGCGCACCGAGCGCGAGCCAAGGCACAGCACCTTGGGACGATTTGCCTCCGGAGGCGGATCCCTCGCTGGCTGAGCACGATGCAGCCTCTTGGGCCGAAGCCGAGGACGACCTGTCACCGCCGGCTGACTTCGACCGACCGGAGCCTCCCGCTGCCTTTGAAGAGACACCGTCGCCTGCGCACACGTCACAGCCCGTCGTCGCACGCACAGTCCCATCACTGACCTTGCCGCCTCCTGGCAGTGATCCGCTGTCGGACCGCTGGGCCGAGATCGTCGGCCAGTTGCAATCTCGTGGCTTGGTCGCGGCCTTGGTGCGTGAGCTGGCCATCCAGGCGCAATGCATCGCACAGGAAGAAGGTGGCGCGCACAGCCTGTGGCGCTTGCAGGTCGAACGCGAAAGCCTGCGCACAGACAACCTGCGCGATCGCCTTGCCCAAGCGCTGTCCGAGTTACTGGGACGCGAGGTCCGTCTGGAGTTGGTGCGCGGCGCCGCCTTCAACACGCCCGCCCAACGCGACCTGGTCGCCCGAGAACTGCGCCAACAACATGCCGAGCAGTTGATCAGCAGTGATCCACTGGTTCAACAGCTCATGAAACAGTATCCCGGCGCACGCATCGTGCCGGGCTCCATTCACCCCTTGGCGGATCAAGCCGGCAACTGATCCGGTGACAATCACGCTTTGCACAAGAAAGGATGAGCCATGCTCAAAGGACAACTCGCAGGCTTGATGAAACAAGCCCAGCAAATGCAGGACAACCTCAAGAAGGCGCAGGACGAACTGGCCAACATCGAGGTGGAAGGTCAGTCGGGCGCGGGCTTGGTGAAGGTCGTCATGACCTGCAAGAACGACGTCAAGCGCGTGACCATCGATCCCAGCCTGCTGGCCGATGACAAAGACATGCTGGAAGACCTCGTGGCCGCTGCATTCAACGACGCCGTGCGCCGTGCCGAAGCCACCAGCGCCGAGAAAATGGGCAAGCTGACGGCAGGCATGCCCATGCCACCCGGCATGAAGTTCCCCTTCTGATCGGTAGCGCGTCATGGCGGACCCCGCGCTCGACGCGCTGATCGATGCGCTGCGCTGCTTGCCCGGCGTAGGCCAGAAGTCGGCACAGCGCATGGCCTTTCATCTGCTCCAGCACGATCGTGCGGGCGCGGCAAAGTTGGCTCGCGCACTCGACACCGCGGTGTCCGAAATCGGGCATTGCCGTCGATGCCACACCTTCAGTCGCGCAGAGGTGTGCGATGTGTGCCTGGACGAGACCCGGGACCCGCACCTCCTGTGCGTGGTGGAAACACCCGCAGATCAAGCCGCGCTCGAGCGCACTGGCAGCTACAAAGGCCAGTACTTCGTGTTGCTGGGACGCTTGAGCCCACTTGATGGCCTGGGTGCCCGTGACATTGGATTGCCAGCACTGCTCGAACGTGCCAGCGATGGCAAAGTCAGCGAAGTGATTTTGGCGACCAATTTCAATGCCGAGGGTGAAGCCACCGCGCATGTGTTGGCCGAACAACTCAAGGCGCGCGGCATGAAAGTCACCCGACTGGCACGAGGTGTGCCTGTTGGCAGTGAACTGGAATACGTCGATCTGGGCACCATTGCCCATGCCTTCATGGATCGACGCTGATTTTCTTCAACACGTTTGACAACCCTGACAGGGCCCCAAGCCGGGCCATGGAGACAAGCATGAGTATTGCAAACTGGTGTGTGCTGGCAGCCTGCCTGCTGCCGGTGGTCACGGTGGGGGCGGCCAAGGCCAGTGTGGGCATGAAGTCACCTCGCAAAGGTGGCTACGACAACCACAACCCACGGCTATGGGCTGCAGGGCTCACGGGGTGGCAGCAACGTGCCAATGCGGCACAAGCCAATGGCTTTGAGGCCCTGCCGTTGTTCATTGCCGCGGTGCTGATGGCGCAACAAGCTCAGGCTGACCAGGCGGTGATTGACCAGTGGGCCATGGCTTTCATTGGCATTCGGGTGGCCTACATCGCGAGCTACCTGATGGACAAAGCCGTGCTTCGCAGCCTGATCTGGATGGCGGGTGTGGCCGTATGCGTGTACATCATGTCTTTGGCAGCTTGAACCATTGAGGTAGCGCAGGCGACTCCCGATACTTCGGCAAGTGGCCTGCGCCAGCCTCAACGCGCGCTTGCCACGCGAACCTTGGCGCTGCGCTGACCCGCACGAGCTTTGCTGCTGGCTTTGACGGCGGACGCCACGGTTTTGCCTGCTCGGCCTTTACGCTTGTCACTCGCTTTGGCTTCGCGCACCACACGCCCCTTCTTCGCAGACGCCAAGGTGCGAGCGGCCTGAGCTTTGCCCTTGTTGGGCACGTAAACCACGATCTGCTCACCACGCTTGAAGCGCGCGGAGGCACCCACCTTGTTCCAGGATGCCACCTGCTCGACGCTGAGCCCGTAGCGTTTGGCCACTGTGCGAACGGTGTCACGTTTGCCAGCCTTCAATGTCATGCGACGCAACGGCGGCACGTCGGGCGCCAACGCCATCATGGCGTTGTCCGCCAAGGCCTCGGAGACATCACGCTCGCGATGCTCGGAGCGATGCACGAGCAAGGTCGATCCGGCCTTGACCAGCATCTTGGGTGGAATGCGATTGACCTCGCGCAAGGCGGACTCGGACATGCCAAGTTCCTTGGCCACATCCGCAGGACGCATGGTCTTGGGCACCAGCCAAGCCGTCCAAGTCGCCAATGGCCCCTTGTGTTTGCTCAGGTTGTGCACGAACAGATGCGCGTTGTCATAGGGCAGCAGCACCTGCGGGGTGCCCGCAGCGAGGATCACTGGCTTGTTCTGCGACGGATTCAGCGCCTTGAACTCATCAAGGGGCAGCGCAGCCAGCCGTGCTGCCAGGGCGACATCCATGTCCCGCTGAATGGGCACACTCACAAAGTAGGGGTGATTCTCGATGGGGGTCAGAGCGAGGTTGTAGGCCTCTGGTTGTGCAACGATGTTGCGTACTGCGTGCAGTTTGGGCACGTAGTGACGCGTCTCAGCAGGCATGTTGATGCTGAGGTAATCGGTCGGTAGCCCCTGGCTCTGGTTGCGCTTGATGGCCCGCTGCACATTGCCTTCCCCCCAGTTGTAGGCAGCCAGCGCGAGGTGCCAGTCGCCGAACATGCGATGCAGACGTTGCAGGTAGTCGAGCGCCGCGCGGGTAGAGGCCAGCACATCGCGGCGCTCGTCGCGGAAAATGTTCTGCGTGAGATCGAAGTCCTTGCCGGTGGCTGGCATGAACTGCCAAATCCCCGAGGCACGTGCCGATGAAGTAGCCTGAGGGTTGAAGGCACTTTCGATGAAGGGAAGCAAGGCCAGTTCAGCGGGCATGCCACGGCGTTCAATCTCCTCTACGACATGGTAGAGGTAGCGATTGGCGCGCGCTGTCATGCGCTGCACGTATTCGGGGCGACTGGCGTAGTAGCGTTCGTGCTGCCCCACCAGCTCATGCTCGAGCGGAGGCAATTGGAAACCCTGGCGGACGCGCGCCCAGAGGTCCTTGGCGGCGTCGCTGTCGTCCAGATTGAGCGTGGCTTCTGGCCGCAGAGGGTCGGTCGGCGCGCCCGCAGCCATTCTGGCTTCACGGTTATGCGCTGCCGCACGCTCTTCATCTTCCTGCGTCAGGATGGCTGCGGGCCCCAGGTCAACTTGCAGGCCGGAATTGGGGTCTTCACGTGTGGCACGGCGCGCGATGGACTTGGTGACAGCAGAAGGTCGACCGCTTTGCGCTTTCAACAGCGTGTCCATGTCGGTGCCCGCGGTCACGGGGGGCGATACTGTGCCGCACGCAGACAGCAAAAGCGTGAACAGCGCTGCAGCACCGAGGAGCAGTGGGCGGGGAAGGCTGGGGCGAGAGAAAGTGGTCAAAAGATGTTCTTCCATAGGCGTAGCGCC
>Ga0114984_1000773_pt1 | contig 12072 bp, 8 predicted proteins | sample Shrwel1BS1Day1_FD_96987 | JGI IMG/M metagenome (GOLD analysis project Ga0114984, IMG submission 96987) | Subsurface microbial communities from deep shales in Ohio, USA - Utica-3 well 1 S-1-Day1 | ecosystem: Environmental > Aquatic > Deep subsurface > Shale gas/oil reservoir > Produced water/Flow... | reverse complement strand
TGTTAGTCAGTTTTTCGGTGGACTCACCGTTACCAGGATAATCCACCGTATCAGCGGTGTGACTATGGTGGCGCTGTTTTTTTATCATTGGTATTATCTTTTCAAGCATATGTTCCGCCTTTATGTTATTCCGGCGGTTAAAACTAAGAGTTTCTCCTTTAAAGAACTTGTTCTTTTTATCTACTACTCGCCTATGTTTCCCAGATGGAAGGATATTACCGATTTCTTTGATTTTGTTAAATTTGTGCTGTTTATTACGAATAAAAGGCCTGAACATGAAAGATTTCACTGGAGGGAAAAGTTCGATTACTGGGCCGTTTTCTGGGGTATTCCCGTACTCGGTCTTACAGGTGTCCTGCTGTGGTATCCGGCCTGGGCTACATCATACCTTCCCGGATGGGCTGTGAATATAAGCTACATTGCCCATTCCGATGAAGCTTTGCTTGCAGTCAGTGTTATTTTTATATGGCATATGTATAATGCACATTTAAATTATGACAAATTCCCTATGTCACCGCTTTTTATTACCGGTTATCTGCCGGAAGATCTTATGAAACACGAGTACTATATAGAGTGGAAAAGAATCAACAAACTGGTTGAAATGGACCCTTCCCAGATTGAAGATTTGGATAAGGCTAAGGAGCTGGAAAAACAGACAGACGAAGAAAAAATAAAAGCTGTGAGAGAACAGATTTCATTTTTATCAGGAAAAGAAGAGGGGGATTCAGATGAGTAATGAAAATCCGGGCATTATGAAAAGAATATACTGCCTGATAGGTATAGCTATCATACTTTATTGTACATATCTTGTTTATATCCTGGTAATGCATATCTGGCATCAGGAAGAATCTCATGCTGAAAAGGCTGCTCATATGGACAATTTGACTGAGAATGAAAAACTTTATCAGCAGATGCTGGAAGGCATAGACAAAAAGGAAGCTGATTCGGAATACAGAGATATAGGCAAAGCTCATGAGCTCTACAGTTTCCACAACTCTGAAATAAAAGTGAAAAAAGATACTCAAAATTACTGTATCGACTGCCACGGTGACGTACCTCATGATGAGAAAAAGGAAATCAGATCCTTTCTCAATATGCATGCTTTCTTTCTCGCATGTGAAACATGCCATATCAAAGTTGAAAATGTTGAAGACAAGAAATTTGTCTGGTACAATAAAACTACCGGTGAGCGCCAGAATAGAATTCAAATCGACTCATATTTAGGTAATACAGTAAATAAGCTTCTTGTCCTGAGAAAGGAAGGAGATGACTATATTCCTTATGGCACACCTCAAATGAAACAATATATCAGTGAATTCAACAAGAATGTTGCCAGCATGTCTTCTGCAGCCAAGAGTGCAGGTCTTAAAATTATACACAGGCCGATGTCTGAAAAACCTGTACAGTGCGACTCCTGTCATACAACAAACATCAATGAAGCGTATATCCCACTGAAAAAAATAGGGTATCCTGAAAACAGAATTTCCAGAATTCTCGGCAATGAAGTGGTCGGGATGATTAAGAAGTATAAGGAATTTTACATCCCCGGTTTTCTGAAACCTACTGAAGAGGAATAACGTGAAATTATTTCTGCAGATTATTTTATTTACATTGCTTTCGCTTAATGCTTTTGCATTTCAAATGAAAGCGGAGCTTGTCAACACTTATGATTTCGGTGAAAAGCAAACTCCGGCGGATGTAATACTGGATTTCAGCGGCGAAAATATCATCGGTATATATAATGCTTACAGTGGAAATTACCTTACATACAGCAATGAAATACTCTTAAACAGACACGGCAGTGAACTTTTAAAAGGCGGCAACTGTTTTGTTAGAAGTGGCGGATTTTACTATTTCTGCAATAACAGGGGCAATTCTGTTGACATTTTGAACGGTAATTTTGATATGGTTGACAGTATTAAATTGCCGGCGAGATTTAAAGGAGAATTTGACCCAACCGATATTACTGTTTCGGATGATAAAATTTATATAGCCGATAATGATAATCATAGAATTGTAGTATATTCTATAAAAGACAAATCAATCAGTACAATAGGAAGATTTGGCGAAAACCGTATAGAGTTCTGGTATCCTTACTCCATAATTGCCGGCTCAAAAGGTACATTATTCATTTCCGAAGTGCTTGGAACGAGAGTGCAAAAAATTAACCCTCCGGATGGTTTCAACGGCTTTATAGGCGGATGGGGAGTTAAAGCGGGTGAGTTTTACCGTCCGACAGGTATCGCTTTGTATAATAATAAGCACCTTTTTGTAGCCGATGGTTATACCGGTCTGATTCAGGTGATGAGCAAAGACGGTGATTTTGAAGGTTTACTTCTTAACAGTAAAGGTGAAAAACTTAAATTCGGTTCCCCAACACATATAAGGATTTATGGAAATACACTGGGTGTTGTGGATGCCTGGAAAAAGAAGGTTTATATTTACAAAGTTAAGGTGTTCAATTGAAAATACATCATAAGTATTCAAATCTTTTAGGTATATTTGTTGTTTCCATAGTTGTCTTTTTTTCGTTTTCAAACGGCTATTCCGCCGAAATTGAAGCAAATCCGGATGCTGCAAAGGAGTGTTCCGTTTGCCATTACGAGTGGATGCCCAGTTTTTTACATGAATCCACGGGTACTAAGTTAGTACCTTTTCAGAAAGAAAAAGTTGTGGCGGATGAGAAAATGTGTTTCAGCTGTCATAACGGTACGGTTGACGACAGCAGAATAAAAATCTGGTCAGGCGATGTTCACAAATTAACCGATGAGATCCCTGAGCATATGAAAATTCCGAAAGACCTCCCCCTTGATAACGGTAAGATTGCATGCAGAACCTGCCACACGGCTCATGCAACGGGGAAACCAAGAGAGGAGACCGTGGCAAGCAGTGTTTTTCTGCGTGTGAAAAACCCGAATTCCGAACTTTGCAGAAAATGCCACACAGATCATGAAGCAAAAGACGATCACCCGTTTAAAGAAGTTAAGAAAAAGGAGATAAAAAAGAAACTGAAACGTCTGGACGGTAAACTTGGGTCAAAGAATCAGGTTATCTGCCAAAGCTGTCATACCCCCCATTCTCCAAAAGAAAAAAAGCTTCTCATATATTATCTCACAGATTCGCAGCTTTGTACCATTTGCCATGAAAACAAAGTGAATCCTGATAACACATATGTCAAAGGTATGCTGAATCATCCGATAAATGTCAGGCAGAAGGACAAGCAGGAAGTTCAGAAAATAAAAGATGACGGCGGTATTTATGCAAAAACAAATGAGGTGATTTGTCTTACATGTCATACTCCTCATAATTCCAAAGGCGGCGATCTGTTAATCATGAAAAATACGCAGGACGCACTGTGCCTGGACTGCCATCAGGAGAATAAAACTGTTAAAAACACACCTCATGATATGCATAAAGTTGAGAATTTCAGAACAAAAGATAATGAAACGGCAAAAGAGGCCGGAGTCTGCGGCAGCTGTCATGCTCCACACGGATGGGCACTGAAACTGCCTGATACGGACAAAGATTTAATAACAGAGGGGTGCCTCAGTTGTCACAAAAAGGGCGGCTATGCCCCTAAAAAGACAATAGATTTCAACCTGCACAATCATCCCGTCGGCAAAGAAGTCAAAGAAGGTATGGATGAGGATAAATCATTGCCGTTATTCGGTAAAATATTGGGTTATTTTACTGAAGTTTTTGAAAAAGGGGAAAAGAAGAGAATTATTACATGCGCCACATGCCACGATGTCCACGCCGACACTAAGAATTTTCTCAGAAAAGAAACTGTTGACGGAACACTTTGCTTAACGTGCCATGATGAAAAGAAAATGATTAATAATACGAAGCACGGCAAGGATGAGCTGGATAAAACGTGCCTTTCCTGCCATAAAATACATAACAGCGACAACAAAAAGCTTCTCACTGAAGCGAAAAACGATGGATGTCTCACCTGCCACAAAAAAGGCGGAAGCGCTTCTGAATCGCTAATCGGGGAGCATTCACATCCGTATAATTTTACTCCGGAAATGAAGATTGATAAGCCTTTTAAGCTTACAGACAGTAAATTTACGTGTGTATCCTGTCACAATCCGCATAAAGATTCCAAAAAAGGGGGCATGGAAAAGGATTTTATCAGGGGTGATTTTGCCGGTTACGATGAATTCTGTATTGAATGCCATGAAGACCAAAAAGTTGTCAGAGATTCCGATCACGATTTAAAGAAAGAGGCTGAGAAAAAGAAAGACAGTGTGTGTTATCAATGTCATACGGTTCACAATGCCCAGACTGAAAAATATATGATGAATCTTAAATATCAATATGAAAATCAGAATGACTACTGCAACGTATGCCACAGAGAAGGCGGCTCAGCTGAGAAAAAGGTAGCTCATAAAAATGAAGGGCATATTGTGGGTAAAATTAAGGAGTACAAAGACTATACCAAATACCTTACAGAGCAGGACGGTGAATATATGCTGTTCTGTGCAAACTGCCATTCTGCCCACAAAAACGGACCTGCCAAAGGCAAAGAAGGAAATTTTTCCAACAGTTTTATCAGAGATCTGGATAATCGCACTGCTGAAAAGCGGGAAAATATATGTATCGTCTGTCATGACAGTAAAAAAGATTTTGCGGAATCGAAACATAATATTTATAAATTTGAGGAAACAAACGAAAATGTTGCAAAACTCAAAGCGAGCGGAGATGTGTGCGGTGTATGCCATCAGGTTCACAACAGCGGCTATTATCTGATTGATAAGAAGTTCGGAAAAGACTTGCAAAAGTTTTGCCAAAGCTGCCACGAGAAAAACGAACTGGCGGATAAAACGGCAATTAAAACAAGCCATCCTATGGATGTCAAACCGGATAATAAGACGGATTTATTCCTGCAAAATGATAAAATAATCTGTGCCACATGCCATGAGCCTCACAAAACTACCAAAGGCATGATTGCCGATTCTTCTCGGGAAAATATTTGTTTTGTCTGCCATGAGAGTCAATCTGTAGTAACTGATACAGAGCACAATATGACAAACATTGAGTACGTAAATGAGAAACTGCAAAAGAAAGCGGGTGAGAATGTCTGCTACGTTTGCCACAAGCCTCATAATTTTCCTGAAAATATGAATTTCATGTGGGCGTTTAAACAAAAGTCCGATAAACCTTTTGCCTTTGAAATATGTTTTGACTGCCATTCGGATAAAGGTGCCGGTTACAAAAAAATCCCGGAAGTGTACGACCACGATAAGATATTCAAAATTTTCCCGTATCGTGAGCATTACAAAGAATACCTGTACAATAATAAAGGGAAAGTTTCTGCTACAGGCTCTATAAAGTGCCAGACATGCCATAATCCACATATCTGGAAAGAAGGGGCTCAAAATCTGCATTTCAGTGAAAATAAAGACGGCGATGAAAATAACAGCTTCCTCAAACAGAGCGTTTCAGATGAATTCTGTACGGTCTGCCATGGTGAGGAAGGTAAAACACTTTTTGACAAATATCATAATAAAAAGTATAGAAACAGCAGGGAGAAGAAGTTGACAGAGAAAGAACTTCTGAAGAGATTGTACGAAATCCGTGAGCGGTTAGAGGAGCTGAAACAAAATGAATAGTTTACGCAAATATAAAAAAACTCTCAATGCTGCGCTGGTATCGTTTTTTTTCTTGTTAGTTTTTACTGTTGGTTTTGCAGGATCAGTCAAAGCTTACGATGTTACAAGTTTGAAGCCCGTTTTTGATTATGAGAAAGATGTCCTTGAGCCGGGAAAGCCGCCAAAAGCTTTGCTGTTTGTTTCTTATGATGTAAGGCGGGATATTGCTATCATTAAAGAATTTGCGGGTATATGTGACGATTATGATAATGTATCATGCCTGTGTGTTGACAAATCCCTCACACCACGGCATTTGCTTGAAGCTTCCTCTGATAAGCTCAGTGAGTCATGCTATGTTTATCAGGACACTTTGGGCAATAATACAATAAAACCGTATGTTCTTTTTCTAAACAGGGACAATTCTCTGTACAAAAAAATGTTTTACTCCTCGGATTTTGAACCGAAATTGAAATCATATCTCGGCTATTTTAACGGAAATTACGGTGAAAAAACACTGAAAGAGAAACTGGATGCTGTGGACAAATCAGACGATATAGTTGAAATCGTACCCAGGCTTAATTTCGTTGTTTTGCTTGCTAAAAAAGGTATGAAAAAAGCAGCTCTCAGAGAAATGAATAAAATTACAGTTGATAACAGCACGCTGAAAAAAGAGGTTCTTCTTGTGGCTCAGGTATATTTGAGACTGGAGGCTCCGAAAAAAGCTCTGAAGGTTCTGCAGTACTGCGAAGGCGATAAGTGTGAGTTTTACAAAGGGGTATCCTATTATCTGCTGGAGTATTTTGACAGAGCTGAGGATATATTTGAAGATATCGATACGGATGGCGGATTAGAAGAGAGGGTGGATTCTTACCTGAATAAAATACAAGATAAAAAAGGTGCACCTGACAATGAAGATGATTAATCGCTTTTTGGTGGTTTTTACTTTTACAATTGCTCTGTTATTTTCAGTCAATTCGTATGCAAAGATTAATATCCTTTTTCCCAGTGATAATCAGACGGTTGCTGTCAGTGATATACATATTGTCGGTATAAGTGATATTGATACAAATGTTGTCATCAAAATAGATGGTGAGAAGTATATCAAAAGCTTACTGCCGAGTTTTACCCGTGATGGAAAGAAAAATTATATGCTGATGAGTATCTTAAAACTTCAGCCCGGCAAAAATGAAATTACAATCAAACAGGGTGATTTTCAGAAAAAAATTAATGTTGATAAAGTTGAATCCCCTGTCGTAATTGAAGACTGGACGGAGAAACTTTCTTCCTTTCATTCAAATGAATCAAAAAAAGAAGTTTGTAAAAAATGCCATAAATTCCAGAATATTAAGGATTGTGTTAATTGTCATAAGGACAAGCTCCTTGGCAAATGGGTTCACAAGCCTGTTCAGAGAGCCAAATGTTTTAAATGTCATCAGAGGGAAAATGAATTTAAGCCTGTACAGCCGTTTTCGGATACATGCCTGAGCTGTCACGAAGATTTCAATAAACTGTTGGATAAAAAAGAATACGTTCACGGGCCGGTAGCGGCAGGTTATTGTACCATCTGTCACTCACCGCATAAATCTACGAATAAAACGCACCTGAGGAATTTCGCAAATGATTTGTGTGAGCAGTGCCATATCAGCGAAACAATGGGGTATAAATACCATCAGAACAGTTATATTAAAGATCACCCGGTGAAAGGGAAAGTGATTGAAAAAACGGGTGAAAAGCTGAACTGTGCTTCCTGTCACAATCCCCACTATGCGGATGATAAGATGTTTCTGGCTGTAAAAGGCGGCAAAGCAAGTGAACTTTGTACGAAATGCCACGATAAAGAGGATACAAAAAAGCTGCTTGAAAAATTATCAGAGTAAAATGACAGAAAGTTGTCATTTCGACCGGAATCGAGCACTACTGTGTAGTGCTCGGTGGAGTGGAGAAATCTCTACTGTTATTTGGCGATAGAGACCTCTCGGCTCCGCTCGAGGTGACAGTTTTCTGTCATCTTGAGCGAAACGAAGTGGAGTCGAAAGATCTCAACCGCTATTTGACAAAATGTACCCCCTCTTACTCTCCCCCTAAAGTAAGGGGAGAGACAAAAGTCCCTTCCCCTAAGGTAGGGGAAGGCCAGGATGGGGTATCTTTTTCCCCTCCTAAAATAGGAGGGGTCAGGGATGGTATGAAATTGCTGTTTGGCGATAGAGACCTCTCGACTCCGCTCGAGGTGACATTTTTCTTTCATTTCGATGAGCCACCGATAGGTGGTGAAGAGAAATCTCTACCATTATTTGACGATAGAGACCTCTCGGCTACACTCGAGGTGACAACTACCGGAACTTGTCATCTCGACCGGAACGGAGTGGAGTGGAGTGGAGCGGAGAGATCTATAGCGTTGTTTAGCAAGTGATTCCTCGATTACACTCGGAATGACAATTACCTATGTATGTCATTTCGAACGAAGTGAGAAATCTCTACAGTTGTTTAAAAATATAAAATCGGGAGATTTTATGAAACTCAAAATTTTAGTTTTATTTTCTGTATTTATTTTAGCTTTCGGATGCTCCAGATCCGACAGTGTCGATTCATCAACTTCAGGAAGCTCAAGTGTAAAGGAGCTCACCATATCCCAAAACGGTGACCTTTCTTACGATGGTTCCGGCGAGTTTGCAGGCTTTTCTATCGAAATAAACAACTCAAACCTGCCGGGCGCAAAAGTCAGAATAGAGAAAAAAGATGCTCCGGGCTCCAAAGAGGGGTATCAGGCGCTATCCGATGCCTATGTCATTACACTGCCCGGTTTGTCCGGGAAGAACCTTACAGCTTCAATTAAGCTGCCATACAACGAAACCCTTTTCCGGAAAGCCGGTATCAGTGAAAACAGGATAGCTTTACTGACTCTAAAAGGCGATTCTCTGAATACATCATACACACAGCAGTTGGGCAATGATAATATTGTAACTGGTTATACATATTTTCCCTCTACCGTTTATGCCGGTTATAAAAAGGAAGTGGTATTACCCGAGGAAAAACGTTTTATTAAGCTTAAATCCTATTCCTACAACAGCGCTGTTAATGCTGGTGATTATTTTGTTGATAATGCATCTTCTAAAATTTACGATACAGTCGGTGGCATTCCTAATGTGCAGCCATATGCAAGACTACTCCTTTCAATTGACGATAGTGCATTAAGTGCATCATTGGTATCTGTCGACTGGAGTATCGTCTCAAAACCTTCGGGCTCATCAGCTTCTTTGCAAAGTACAGGTATTGGAAATGAAAGGCAGCTGATTCCCGAGGAATTCGGAAAATATGAGATTTCAGCGGATATCACTCTTGCCGATGGCTCTTCAAAGTCTCAAAAAATCACAATAAACGCTAGTGGGTATTCATTTAATTCTGAAACGGGTAATTTTGTATGCGACTCCCAATGTCATAACGGCTCATTAGGAACATGGAAAGATAAATACGGCAGAAATATTCTCAGAGATATCCTCGGCGATTGGAGTTCCAGCGCTCACGGCACTGCTTTTCAGTCTGTAAATAATGAAACAAATACATTGTGTTTTGACTGCCATACAACCGGGTATTTTTATCCGGACAGAAATGATAACGGAGAAGATGATTTCCCGAAAGCTTACGGTTACAATGATTTGATGTCAGACTGGACTACTCCTGAAGCTGGTCAGGGTAATGCGCATCTTCGAGGTGTTACGTGCGAAGCCTGTCACGGACCGTCTTACGTTTATGACAATGGTTTGAACAGCGGCACTTTTGCAGCTCATCCTCAGTCTTTTTCACTTGACTCAGGTGTGTGCCTTAAGTGTCACGGAAGCGTTTCTGAAGCTGTCGGTCATGTTTTTAAATATAAAGATATTCATGATCAATCCCACAAAGTTACAAATGCGTCTTTTCTTGAGAATGAAAAGTGTTTTTCCTGTCACACAGGGCAGGGATATATGAGTAAGCTGCAAAATGCCGATACAAGCGCAGCTGATTTTAAAAAGATCAGTGGTATAGGCTGCCCTGTCTGCCATGACCCTCATGACGGGACTGGTAATGATTATCAGTTAAGAGAGTACGGACAGTTTACTATAAACCTTGATTCCGGGGACAAGGATGTAGATGCAGGTATTGCCGCTATGTGCTACGACTGTCACAGTTCAGGCCTTTCACTGCCTGAAGTCGGTGCCAAACCGCATAATACCCAGGCTGAGATGCTGGAAGCCCTGGGCGGTTATGAATACGGCGGCATAGATAATTCTTCAGCCCATTTTTATACACCTGATAAATGTGTAGGCTGTCATATGATGACCCTTGCCAAATCCTCTTTTGATAATGTTACCAATCATGAATTTTCAATGCAGTATAGCGTTAGTAAAAGAATTCAGAGGTGTAATAGCTCCTGTCACGGAACTACAGGGTTTAATATCCCTACGGATTATGATTACAAAGGCAGACTCACAGAAATTTCGAGTATGCTTGCTGATTTAAAAAGTGAAATTAATACAAAAGCCGGATTACAGTCGGGTACGGCAGTAATGTCAGATTATTCCTCTCAGGCGTTGTCAGCCGGTTTAACAGATGCACTGAATAAAGCGGCATACAACTATTTTTTTGTAAAAAACGACAGAAGTTCAGGTGCTCACAATTATAATTATGCTAAAGCCTTGCTGCAGGCAAGTCTGGATAATCTTTCAGGATATTAAACTTTAGTTTGTTCAATGTTCAACGTTCAAAGTGAATGGAACATTTGGACTAACACGAACGGGTAAAAACAGTCCCTTCCCCTAAGATAGGGGAAGGTTAGGATGGGGTACAGTATTTGTTGTTTGACAAGAGACCTCTAAATCTCGCTCGGGACGATAATTTTGTCATTTCGACCGGAATCGAGCACATAAGCATTTATGTGCTCGATGGAGCGGAGAAATCTCTGACGCTGTTTGACAAAGAGACCTCTCGACTACGCTCGGAAGGATGCCTGCGGCATATTTAGCTATCGCTGTTAGACATCATCCTGTCATCTCGACCGGATCCGCCCACAGGCGGAGGAGCGGAGAGATCTCTACCGCTATATGGCAAAGAGACCTTTCGACTACGCTCAAGGTGACAGAAAGGTAGTCGATAAAGAGAAATTATAGTGTTTTTGTTATTTATAAAAATCATTCAGGAGTATCATGTGAGATATAGTTTTGTTTTTATTTTTATTTTACTTTTTGCAGCTCAAACCTTCGCTTTTGACTTTAACGGAAGTCTGTCCATCCAGTACGAGCAAACCAAAGAAGATGAAGAGTACAATGAAGATGAAAACATCCTTGAAAACCGTCTCATCCTCAATAATACGGAAATAGTGGAGCAGTATTTAAGTTTTAATTTTTACGGGACATACACATATGAAGACAACGAAAACAGTGATAATGAAAAATTCACGGATATATATTCAGCATATTTGGATTTCAGTTCATTTGAAAACAAACTGCATATAAAAGCGGGTCGCTTCAGCTTTATCAATAATTCTTTTATGACAATAGACGGTATCGAAACAACCTACAGAACGGATAATTATTTCGGAGTAACGTTATTCGGCGGCATACCTAAGTATCTGGACAAAGATGACAAGTACATAAACGAAGAGTTTCGCGATACCGGTGAGCGTATTTACGGCGGTAAAATTTTCCTGAACGGTGTAAAAAACACTAACGGTTATTTGTCATATTCTCTGGAAAAGGACGACTCTGAAACAATTCAGGAGTTACTTGGAGCCGGCCTGGGAAGAGATTTCAGAGATATTTATCTGAAAGATTTGAATATGAGTCTGGACGGTAAGCTCGATTATGAGCTGAATGAAAGTGAAATTTACAAAGCAGATATGAGAGCAGGATTCGATTATAAAAAACTGGGGCTGATTTTACGTTTCACACGTTTCAATGTGAAAGACGGTTACAGAAATGACCGTGAGTTGGTCATCTCAAATTTCTCCACCGGTAAAGAGGACAGATATTCCTATACTATTGAGTTCAAAATTACGGATAATATTAGATTGTACCATGGACTGGTACATACTTTACTGGAATATCCCAGTGGTGAATGGGTGAGGGGTAATATCGCAAAAGCCGGAGCAGATTTTAGTTATTTTAAAGAGATAGGTGTTGTCACCGGTTTTCACGGATATTACTATGACAGTGAGCTTTCCAGTGCTGATGGCGCCGGCGGGTATGTGGACTGGAATATCACCAACAATTTGAAATGGACTACAGAGGGAGAATTTGTAAAAATGGACGATTGGAAAGATGACGACGAATTGTATTCGTTATTCACTGAGCTTGAATATATATTTTCAAACAAATACACATTTACCATTTATTATGAAAATAATGAAGAAACACGTTATCTGCCGGAGAACAGAGCCGGCGCAAAGTTTAAGTATACGTTTTAGCTTTTGTTCTTTTGTAGTTGTTTGACAAAGTGATTACTCGGC
>Ga0114984_1000772_pt1 | contig 12093 bp, 12 predicted proteins | sample Shrwel1BS1Day1_FD_96987 | JGI IMG/M metagenome (GOLD analysis project Ga0114984, IMG submission 96987) | Subsurface microbial communities from deep shales in Ohio, USA - Utica-3 well 1 S-1-Day1 | ecosystem: Environmental > Aquatic > Deep subsurface > Shale gas/oil reservoir > Produced water/Flow... | reverse complement strand
GAACAGGCCCAAACCTTTGTCGTCAATTTTTTTCATCACCAAGAGGGCCATGCCACCCAAGCCGGTTGCCGCGCCTGCAATTGCAGACAATTTCACAGCCTGCAACTGGGCAGGAGTGGCCAGAATGTGCTGAATGGCAGCCCACAAAAGGGGCGCACCTTCTGTAGCGAAGACCAGCAGGCCCAGGCCCGTGATGAAGAGTCCCATTGCGGCACGGGCGACGCGTACTGTGTCAAGCGCGGGTTGGCCGGTGAGGTTGAATCCTGCGATTCTGGTCACTGTCTGCAAAGTCATGGTGGGCTCCTGTTTTTCAAATCACTTGAATACAGGCCGAATTTTCCCTTGTCCGTTGATATTTGACCAACGGATTATTTCCGTGGATTCAATCGATTTTTCCGATTGAATGTGGTGGCGGTGCATGGAAGATCTATTTGCAGGTTCGAAAGCCGGACAACACGTCGTGGCGGTCGGGTTGGAAGTAGTTGCGGTACTTGGGATGAACCATTTCAGGGGCTGTGGCCCAACTGGCCCCCTTGAGCACCTTGCGGTCGTGAAACCAGGGCTTGGAGTAATCCACATAGGGGTGCGCTTCAAAACCTTCAAAGGGCAAAAAGGTGTCTGCGGTCCACTCCCACACCTGGCCCCAGTGCAGGTCGGGCTGAGTGTACGCGGCATACTCCCATTCCGCTTCGGTGGGCAAGCGGCGGCCAGCCCACTGGCAGTAGGCCTGCGCATCAAACCAACTGAGGTTTTCAGCGGCTGCATGCAAATTCAAAGGGCGTGGCTGACCAAACCCGGTATTCATCCACAGGCCATCTTCGAACGCAACAAAGGGGGGAAGTGTATACCCGGTGGCTTGGGTGAACTGCAGATACTGCGCCCAAGACACAAGCTGGGAATCAATTTCAAAGGCACCGATTTCCAGTCTGTGCGCAGGCAGTTCGTTGTCAAACGCAAAGCCACCGCCCTGCCAGCCTGTCATCCATTCCGAAGCGGGAATTTGCAATTGAAGGGGAGGCTTGCAGACCTGTGTGCCCGCGCGCCTTGCGTGCCCAGGTTGCAAAGGAATACCCAGCAACTTGGCCATGAATACGGCAGCCTCATTGTGCATCTGCTCGTGCAGCAGGCTGAGGCGAAAAAAGTAAAGGAACTGGTCGGATTTTTCAGGTTGCTCTCGACAGAGCTCATCCGCTTTTTCAAGGAGCACCAGGGTGTCATTCAGAGCCGCCTGCAGATAGCTGCGCGTGCCATGTAAATCGGGCAGACCAATTTGCCAGCGGGTGTCGTGGGCAATGGTGCTTGAATTCAAGCGTGCGTCTGCATTGGGCAAACGCGATTCGGTGCGGGGATGATCAGGGTTACAGGCTAGCCCCAAAGCCCACTGGGGGTTTCTGGACAACCACCAGTCTTGAAACCAGGCCACGTGACACAACTCCCACAGCGGCGGATTCAATTCCGCGCGGCAGGGCACTCTGCAATCGTCGCCCAATGCGGCCACATAACTGCTCAGCAATCCCAGCGTGCGTTCCCGCGTACGCAACAAGGCCTCGCGAAGAAATGCGGCACCGGCAGTTCGGGCGAGCTGAGCAGGGCTGGGTTGCTGGTTCACGGTTATAGGCTACTGTACAGATGGGTTTAGTGTACGACAGGTTTAATGGAGTGGGGGGTTATGGCTTGCCAGGAGCAGCAGAGGCGGGACGCATGTATTCAAGTAACGCTCATGCTGAATCTACGATGTGGCTGAATCGGACTTTACGAGCAACTTGTCATTCTGTTTATTCGCGTTTGTCGAATCCGGCTACAACAACACCAGTTTGTAAATTTCCTGTCCATCCGGGTATTCCTTGGTTTCCATCACTCGCCGCTCCAGGCGCAACAACTTTCTGAATTTGCTGCTGTTTTGTTGAATGACGTGCCCGGGGAATACGTTGCAGTACAAGTCGTCAGGATCGCTGCAAAGGTGTTCCATTCGTACGGCACCGACAACGGGGCTCCCCAGCACGGAGATGTCCTTGGCGAATGTTTCAATATAGCCAGGGCCCACATCAATACCAATTCCAACACCCACGCCGCGTGGCATGTTCTTGGTGTTGCGGCGCAACTCCTCTACCACTGCAGCATTGAAGCGGTCCACCAGGTTTTTGGATAGCTTCAGCACGGTGTACATGGTGTCAGCCAGGCTGTCTGGCGACACCAGCCAGAATGACAAAAACCCGTCGCCAGTGAACTTGTCGAACCAGCCCCCTTGACTGCGCACCAAGCCTTCCGCGTACTCAATGTAACCTCCCACGGTTTTCGCATACAGATCAAACCGTATGGCTTCTTTCATGAGCATGGTGGACTTTCGAATGTCCAGCGCCATGACCAACATGTCCAGCGATTGCTTACTTGCGTTGGCCTGGCAAACCTGTGCGTACAAATCGGGACTCATTCCGTGTGGTGCGTGCGTTTTCAACAAATCGCCAAAACTTTTGATTTCGGATGGATCAGCAAGCGCATGTGTCAGGTTCATCAGCCTTGGCCAGAAAATTCAGATTGGGCTATTGGACCGCATTGCACCTACCTTGTGGATGCCCTGTTTGAATAAAAGACAGTGCTGATCCGTTCTGCCTGTTCGAGTTTTTACTGAAGCAATACCATTCAATAATTTTTCTTGCTTTAATTGGAAGACTCGATAAATACACAGGCCTGAAATGAGCGCTCGCTACACCCACGCACCAGCAATTTCATTCAAACAACTCAGTTACTTGCTGGCAATTGCAGATACTTTGAACTTCACGCGCGCGGCTGAATTGTGCTTTGTCACACAGTCGACTTTGTCAGGCGGAATCGCCGAACTGGAGCGCGCGCTGGGTGTGCAACTGGTTGAACGTGACCGGCAGTATGTGGCCTTGACCCCCATTGGCGAAGAAACCGCTCGACGCGCGCAAGGCATTTTGTCTGCTGGCAACGACCTGGTAGCCAGGGCCGAACTGGCCAATGACCCGACCAGTGGAAATTTCAAGTTAGGAGTGATACCCACGATTGCACCTTTTCTTTTGGGGAAAATCCTGATGCAGACGGGCGCCGCTTTCCCGGCCTTAAGGTTGAGTGTTCGAGAAAGCCAAACCCGCGTATTGCTGGATGAAGTGGAGAATGGTGAGCTTGATGCCGCCCTGATCGCATTGCCATTCGACCTGGGCAAACTGCACGCCTTGACCTTATTTGAAGAAAAACTGCATTGGGTGGCACACAAATCGGACAATATTTTCAAGGGAAAAAAGCGCGCTTTGACGGAAATTGAAGCAAGCAAACTGTTGATGCTTGAAAGGGGACATTGCCTGCGCGACCATGCATTGTCAGCTTGCAACGCACAAGCGGGAAGACACATTCAAACAGGCGCGGGTTTGGTGGAAGTGAGCAGCCTGAACACCATGGTGCAATTGGTGAATTCGGGCCTGGGCACCGCGCTGTTGCCTGCAATGGCCATTCAGGCCGGTATTTTAAAAGACACCGATGTGAAAGAAGTGGCGCTTGACACGCCCAACCCGGGGCGCACCATCGCCTTGGTGACCAGGGGTAGCCACCCAAACCTGGAATTCATCGAATTGCAGATTTGTCCGATTTTAAAGAACAGTAAACCGGTCTGACATTGGTCAACCAAATGAGCACTGAAACTCGTCATTCAACTGGTATGATGAGTTGACCAGTAGAGCTAACACACATTTGGATAGAGTTAAACCATGGATTCCATACAAAAGACCTCAATTTCCGAACAAGTGTATTTACAGCTTCGCAAGCGAATACTGAACCGCACATTGCCCACAGGTGCTGAGTTGCCATCAGAACGTGAACTGGCTGAAACTTTGGGCGTGAACAGGGGCGCCGTGCGCGAGGCGATAAAACGCCTGCAACAGGCGCGCTTGGTGCGCGTTCGGCACGGCGGCGCCACCATGGTGGAGAACTTCGAGGAGGAAGGCGGGCTTGAGTTACTACCCAGCCTGATGAGCACAGCAAAAGGCCAGGTCAATCTGGAAGTTGCGCTGGGCATTATTGCGCTGCGAAAAGCAATTGCGCCTGCAGTGGCCGCGCACGCGGCATTGCATGGTGGTGAGGCGCTGGCACAGCGGCTGCGAGCCATCGTCCAAAAAATGCAAACAGCAACGGAACTGGAAACCTTGCAACAACTGGCTTTCGAGTACTGGGGGCACGTGGTTCAAGGCAGTGGGAACGTGGTGTTCAAACTGGCCTTCAATTCCATGAACCAGACCTACCTTGTTGCCTGGCACAGCCTGACCCAAGTGATGCAGGAAGAATTTCGCGACTTGGCCACCCTGGCGCAATTGGCGGACGCAATTGGCGCGGGGGAACACCGCCGTTGCGAAGTACTGGCCCGGCAACACATTGAACTGGGCAGCAGGGCCCTGACTGCTGTTTTCAATAAATCCCATTAATTGATTCAAACAAACCTGTGACGGAGACACAACATGCTGGGAATTCCATTGGGCCTTCTGACTGCAAATGCAGTGGAGTGGGCCATGCACCGCTACGTGCTACACGGCTTGGGCAAGAAACGGGGCACATTCTGGGCGTTCCATTTCCATGAACACCATCGGGAGGTCCGTCAGCACGGGTATTACGACCCGAATTACGAACGGTTTCCGTTAGGGCTTCATGCCCAGGGAAAGGAAGCTTGGGCATTGATTGCCAGTGCAGTGGCGGTTGCCCCACTGTTTCCAGTGGCCCCATTTTTTGTGGGCACCCTGTGGTACAGCAGCTTGAATTATTACCGGGTTCACAAAAAGAGCCACATGAACCCGGTCTGGGGGGAACAACGTGTGCCTTGGCATTATGACCACCATATGGGCAACAACCCTGGTGCCAACTGGTGTGTGACTCGCCCGTGGTTTGATTACATCATGGGGACCCGGGTTTTTACGGAAGGTGGCGTGCGCGAAACCAATGTACTGGGATTAAGCAAGAAACCGACTTGGCTTGCCCGCGCCTTGCCCAAACCCGAAACACTGGGAATACTGGCACCTAAAAATACCCAAGGGCGCACCGCTTGAGCCTGTGCCATAATCGCCGCTACACAACAAGGAGAATTGAATGGGCTTGCTGATATTGGTTGCAGGGTTGGTGCTGTTTTTGGGCATGCACGCCGTGCGTATTCCGGATGAACAACGCCGCGCAGGCATGATCGCCAGGCTGGGCAAAAACAAATACAGGGGGATTTACACGGCAGTGTCGATCGCTGGTTTGGTGTTGATTGTTTACGGCTACGGACAGGCCCGCCTGGACCCTGTTTTTGTGTGGAGCCCGCCGGCTGCCATGCGCCACATCGCAGCGCTGTTGATGCTGTTCTCCATGATTCTGCTGGCGGCCTGCTATGTGCCCATGAACCACATCAAGGCCAGGCTTCAGCACCCCATGACACTGGCCGTCAAGGTGTGGGCCTTGGCGCACTTGCTGTCAAACGGAACTTTGGCCGACATTGTCTTGTTTGGCTCTTTCCTGGCGTGGGCCGTTCTGCTGTTTAAAAGTGCACGCAAAAGGGCTGTTCCAATGGGGTTCTCGGGCGACGGCCCCACCAAGGTCGGCACAATGATGACCGTGGTGGTGGGCGTCCTGGCCTGGCTTGTTTTTGCAGCCTGGCTGCACGTGCACCTGATCGGAATCAGCCCTTTCAGTCGTTAAGCGAAACGCAACGCTTACAGATACCAGAAGCACAACGCAGCGACCGCCGTGGGCCCCAAAGCCCCGGCAAGCAGCCCCCCGGCGGACACTGCTTCCCCGGGAAACTGGCCCTTCAACAGCGCCAAGCCTGCCGGATTTGGCGCGTTGGCGATTACAGTCAGACCGCCACCAGCTACCGCACCCGCCACCAAGGCATAGCGGAAGCTTTCAGAGGTGCCTTCAATCAGTGAACCCAGGTAGGTCAATGCCGCATTGTCAGTAATTGCAGTCAAAGCCATTGCGACGACGAACAACACACCGTCGTTCAGATCGCTGACCGCAGGTTGCAGCCACCATTGCTGCATGCCGCCCAATACCACAAGGCCCGCCAGGAAGAAGGCAACCAGCAAACCTTCCTTCAACAGCAGGCGTGACTGGAACGAATTGTAGGCAGCGGTGAAACCCAGGAAAAACAGGAAAATCCCCATGAACACGGCTGGGTGGTGCGCGAACAGCACCACAGCCCCCAAAAATGCCAGGTGAATCACCATGGCCCACCATGGCACCGGGGCCAGGGGTTGGCCGTCTTCACCCAACGCTTCGGGCGTTTTGACTTCGGCACCCAAATGTTTGGCCGCAAAGAAGATAAACACGGTGGCATTGATGAACACGCCGATTGCTGCCTTCCAGCCAAAATTGACCAGCATGAACGGCGTATCCCAGCCCCAGGTTCCAGCCACCATCAACACGGGTGGCGCGGCAAACGAAGTCAGCACACCGCCAATGGAAATATTGACGAACAGCACGCCCAAGCCCCAATAACGAATGAAATTGGGCACTGCCTTGTTGAACAACACATCACGCAACAACAGCGCGGCAAGCGTCATGGCGGCAGGTTCGGTGATCAAGCTACCCAGCAAGGGCACCATGAACAGGCCAAGCCAAGTAAAGGCCACACCTTTATTCACCGGCATCAGCCTGGCCAGGCCTTCAACCAGCAGGCGGGAAGCATCCAGCACTGGCCGACTGGCAGCCACTACCATGATGACGAATACAAAAAGGGGCTCGACATACTTACGGGTGTCGACGTATTCCACGGCGGAATCAAGGTTCACGCTGAACGCCATGGCAATCACCAGGAACAGCGCCCAGATGCCGAAAACGGCCTCAACCTCACCCAGCAGGTGAAACAGGCCACTGTGGTGTTTGCTGGTGTGGGCCAGGCGCTCGAAGTAACTGGCCGAGAAGGTGTGAACAAGTGCGCCGGCAAATAGAAAAGCGGCAATCCATTGAATGGTTGTTGCAGTCATGTCGGGTTCTTTTCTGTGTGTTTGAAGGGACGCTAGCTGGGCCTTGCATGCCCAGAATTCAGCAGGTTTAATAGAAAGAGCCTATCACACCATTAAAGTTCCCTTATTTCACTACAGAAAAGGCGTGACCATTTCAAATATGGCCACGCCTTAAAACCTCGCTTCAGAACTTTGCTCGAATGCCTGCGACGACTTGGCGACCGCGACCAAGCTGCTTTCCATCCACTCGGCTCGCCAAATATTCTTCATCAAACAGATTTTCGGCAGCCAGGAAATAACTCAACTTGGAACCTGTGGGTTTGTAGTTCAAGCTGGCATTCCAAAGAGAATACGATTCAACCAGACCTTCCTCGCCGTTCAAAGACTCACGGGTAGAGTTAATGTCATCCACGAACTGGTCGCTGATGTAGCTCATGCCAACCTGGCCAGACCAAGGTCCTGACTTATCAAATCCCAAGGTCAAGTTGATGACGTTCTTGGGTGCATACGGCAAGCGGTTACCAATAATGTTTGAACCTGGGTTGATTCGATCTTCATCAAATCGAGCTGTTTGCAAGTGAGTCCAACCCAAACTCGCAAAGTATCCGCCTCGGGTACCAGTTAACTGGTCAAGATCTGCAACAGCGCCAAATTCTACGCCACGATGTACCGATTTCCCAGCATTCAAGAATCGCCCATTGTCTTCAAGTACCAAATTGTCAAAATCAATATTGAAGAATGTCGCTTCAAGGTTGTAGCCCCTGAAATGGGTACTACGGACTCCAAATTCAGTGTTTGTACTTTCTTCTGGGTCAGGCGTACTGAAAGTCGTAGTGGGCAAACCGCCTGCAACCGTCACAGCCAAGTCGCGATCAGGTCGGGGAGGGGCAAAACCCTTGTGAACCCCTGCAAAAAGTGTTGTATTTGACAATCCACCCCAAGTTACCCCAAAACCCGGAAGCAGTTCAGACTTTTTAATTGTATTTACTTGACCCACATTCACGCCCTCTGCGCGAGCGATATTCGTCGTTTGATCAATCTCTTCATAACGCAAGCCTGGTGTGAAGGACCAATCACCAGCTACGAAAGTATTTTGTGCGAAAAAGGATGTCGCTGTGATGTCTGCCCGAATGTCTTCCCGATTGAAATTGAATGTTTCTGGAATCAGTTCGCGCAAGGTATTGGCCCGGAACGCTCGACGTTGAATGTCTTCCTTGTGGTAACGAACACCTACGGTGGAGATATTTTCCAAACCAAAGGCATTGTGCGTGATGTCCAGCTTAGGCTCAATACCGAAAAACTGGTAGTCGCGGGGGCGAGTACGACCACCGCACACGTTCGCATTATTCAAGTTATTGACATTTACACCAGCAGGACAACGCTCCAGCTGAGAACGTCCGCCATTACCACCTGGCGCATTAATTTGCCGGAGCGAGGATCTGAAAGAATCCGTGTAATAAGCTTGTGTGGTCAAGGTTGCAGTATCGGACAAATCCAGCTTGTGTATCAACTGGACTGTTGTGCGGTCATGAGAAAAGAAATCGTTGTTCCCTGTTGGCGCTTGACGAGGATTTTCAGCGTATTCAACGGCACCCAAACCGGTTTCGGAGGTATTGGATCGCTCGGTGTAATATCCAACTTTCGTGGTTAGGGTTTGGCGGTCCGACAACACAAACTCACCCTTAAGCATTGTTTCAGTGATCTCAAAGTTGTGATTGTCACGGATACCATCGCCCTCTTTTTTGATCATGTCCAGCATGACCCCACCCCAATCTCCACCTGTACCCACATTGGCGGACAGGCCATAGAATCCATTGGTACCCACACTTGCTGAAGCGTTACCTGCAAATCCCTTTCGTGGAACTGGCTTTGTCACGAAGTTGATCATGCCGCCAACACTTTGAGGACCATAAAGAATTTGACCAGATCCTTTCAAAACTTCAATTCGCTCCAAACGTTCAAAAGGAGTTGAATAATGGGCAGAGGGGTCCCCGTAAGGCGCCAGAAAAATGGGCATGCCGTCTTCCAGCAGAAGGGTTCTGGCACTGCGGCGGGGGTTCAGACCACGCACACCGATATTGGGAGCGACATCAAACGCTGTTTCTCCAACCACGTTGATGCCGGTTACGCCCCGCATTGCATCCTGGATTGAAAAGGGAATACGTTGCTCAATCTCGGCTGCATCGATCACGCTTGTTGAACCTGGCACCAATTCCAGATTTTCAGGGATGATGCCGGACTCAACCCGCACGTCTTCAAGCTGGTTGGCGGGCTGCTGAGACTGCGCGACCGAACAGAACAGAGAGGCCACCATCAAAGATAACAAGCGCAACTGCGCGGGATTGCCGTGAATCAACATGTCTCGAAATCTCCTTTCCTGCATACATTGTTTGAGTTTGTCAGGGGAGAATAAACAGATCAGGCCTTGGCCCATAGGGAAGTTTTCCCGAAAGCAGTCGCGCTGTTTTGCAGCTCAAGGGATTCGATGCGGGATGCTGAACGCTGAATGCGGGGTGCGGGGTGCGGAGCGGTTGCTGGCCAGTGCGGTGTTCGTTTGCTGCATCATCTTGCCGATTCAGGGCAAGGCTTCCCGGCTGATACGCAGCGCGGGGCGATTCCGGCAGGAATCGATGCGAAGACGCGTCCCGCGTTTCGCATGCCCCAAGCCAGAATCATCGAGACGGGAAAAAGCCTTGCACAAGGCAAGATGAGCAGCAACGAACAGCTAACGGGGCCCGTGCAACGAGCACAAAACGGGGCCCGTGCAACGAATAACTCACAGGCTGTACAACGAACACCTATCGCCCAACCGGCCTCTTGGCCAGCTTGCGCTGCAAGGTTCGGCGGTGCATGTTCAAGGCCCGCGCCGTGGCAGATACATTGCCATCGTTTTCGTTCAGGACACGCTGAATGTGTTCCCACTCCAGCCGTGACACCGACATAGGCTGAAATTCCGCAGCGTCTTGTTCAGCAAAGCCGGTATCAGCCACATCTTCATCGAGCGCGCGCAAAATCGCCGTGCTGTCAGCAGGTTTGGCCAGGTAATTGTCTGCGCCAAGCTTGATGGCTTGTACAGTTGTGGCGATGCTCGCATACCCGGTCAACACCAGCAAACTGGCTTGGGGTTGAAGTGCGCGCAACTGGGTAATCAACTGCATGCCAGACTGCTCGCCGAGATTCAGATCCAGCGTGATGTCCGTGAACGCACGCTGGCTGGCGGCAATGATGGCCTGCTCCCTGTTCAAGGCCACGCAGGTCTGAAGCTGCTTTCGCTCCATGGAATTTGCCAAAGTATTGGCAAATGCCTCGTCGTCATCAACAATCAGGATTGATCGATTCATACGGGCTGCACCGGCAGACTCAAACTTGCGCACACACCAGGGTGAAGGTTGCGCAAACTCAACTTGCCTCCTTCACGCTCAAGCAGGTTCGACAACAAAAACAGGCCCATGCCCTGTCCATTGGCCTGGAAAAGCTGTTGGCCGATCTTGGGCAACAATTCAGGATCAATACCGCCACCCGAATCGTTGACGAAAAGCGTCATGCAACTGTTGTCGCACTGCATGCCCACCTGCAATGGTGCTTGCACGCTTGCTCGTTGCTGGCTTTGTGCGGCATTGTCGAGCAAGGTGGCCAGACCGAGCTCGAGCAGTTCCTTTCTGACCTTGAACTCACCTGCGATCGACGCGAGGCTGGGCATCAGACGTACCTCATGCTGGGGGTTGCGTGTGCGCCATGTGGACAAGGTGCGCTCAAACCATTCGCTGGGCTTGATGACTTGCGCATCGGCAATGTGGCGAGGGTCTACTTCAATTTGAGCACGCAACTGGCTCAACGTGTCGGTGATCGATTTCACCTGGGCACTCAGAATAGCCATTTCCCGTGCATGGGCCTGCATGGCTGGCTCGTGCTGCCAGTCCGACACGATGGTTGAAATGGTCGACACGGGCGTGCCCAATTGATGGGCAATGGACGCAGCCTGATTACCCAGGGCGGCCAACCGCGCCTCACTGGTCAATCGGTTCTGGGCTTGACCCAAGGCTTGATCCCGGTTCCGAATGGACGAACTCAAGCGCGCTACAAAACCAACAAGAATCAACACGCTGACCATGAAGTTCACCCACATGCCCACGAGGTGAAAATGAACACCATCATCGGGATTGGACAACACCAGTGGCAGGTAGTTGGTCATCAATACGGTATAAGCCAGCACACTGAAAATGGCCAGCAGTGCAACCTGCGCCCAGGGCAGCAACGCCGCGGCCAAACCCAGAAGAGGCAAGTAAAGGGACACGAACGGGTTGGTGACACCGCCGGTGAAATACAGCACAAAGCTGAATGCAGCAAGGTCAGCAAAAAGTTGTGATGCCACCTCAAAACTACCCACCGATCGACCCTTATTCAAGCGAATGAAAGTTACGGCATTCAGAAAAGCCAATGCGCCCAAAATACCAATCAGGGTGAGCCAGGGCAGGGTCACTTTCAACAGTACACCCACCACGGCCAGCAGCATGAGTTGCGCGCACAAGGCCACGGTACGCATCCATAGCACGGTTACCAACTGCTGGCGCCGCACCGATGGTGCTGTTTGATCCATCAGACCCTTGGCCCAAGCCGGGGCCTGCAAGCCTTGGGTATTGGATTGGGGCTGAACAGCTTGATCAGGAATTGAGCTTGATTTCATGTTGATATTTTATGTCGCTTCCGGCACGGCTGCCGGGAAATGGTGAGGCCTGAAGACAGCTGCGACAATATGCCGCATTCACGCCCATGTTACGTAGGGGTATAAGTCCAAGTCGATATTAATTTTTAAACCAACAATTTCCCATGATGCCAATTCGCCCACCCCACGCCCTACGCCTTGTTCCTGCAGCTTTGTTGTTTGCCCTTGCACACGGCCATGTTCACGCCCAGGCAAACTTGGCCGACGTGGAGGTGAAAGCCCAGCGTGAAGCACTGAGCGCCGCCAACGTGCGTGTCGCCACCGAAAAGCTGGAACAGATTCCCGGCGGTGCCGCAGTGGTGGATGCAAAAACATTTGAAGCAGGGAAGGCGGTGACCATCAAGGACATGCTGGATTTCACCCCCGGTGTTTTTTCTCAAAGCCGGGTGAATGAGGAATCCCGCTTGAGCATTCGCGGATCAGGCT
>Ga0114984_1000768_pt1 | contig 12126 bp, 11 predicted proteins | sample Shrwel1BS1Day1_FD_96987 | JGI IMG/M metagenome (GOLD analysis project Ga0114984, IMG submission 96987) | Subsurface microbial communities from deep shales in Ohio, USA - Utica-3 well 1 S-1-Day1 | ecosystem: Environmental > Aquatic > Deep subsurface > Shale gas/oil reservoir > Produced water/Flow... | reverse complement strand
GTGTTTGCGCGGGTCTCGCGCCCCTGGCCGCCAGTAACCGAGCAGTAGCAGACCAGCGAGCGCCGCCAGCAACGGCCCCACGCCGAGGCGCTGCCAGGGGGTGGTGCCCCGCATCGGTTGCACTTCTCCGCTGAGCGTGGTGGCGCGATCGAGCGGGGCCTGCCCGCGAACCCTGCCGTGGGGGTCGATCAGCGCCGTGTAGCCGTTGTTGGTGGCGCGCAGCAGCCAGCGGCCATTTTCCAGCGCCCGCATCCGGGCGATCTGCAGGTGTTGCTCCGGCGCGATGGAACGGCCAAACCAGGTGTCGTTGGATACAGTCAGCAGCAGCTGGCTGTCACGGCCCAGGCGAGCGACCCGTTGCGGGTAAGCGATCTCATAGCAGATGGCCGGCGCGAGGCGCAGCTCGCCCAGCTGGAGCGGATCGGTGTTCTCGTGCGGCAGGCTGAAGTTGGACATGGGCAGATCGAAGAAATCGATCAGACCGCGCAGCTGTTGCTCAAACGGCACATATTCGCCAAAGGGAACCAGTCGCTGTTTGTGATAGAGGCCGCTGCCGGCGCTGAAAACCCCCAGGCTGTTGTAAAAACGCTGACCGGAGGGGGTGTCGGGGTCGGCTTCGACATAGAGGAAACCGCTGATCAGGGCGGTGCCACGGCGATCGAGCTGATCCAGAAACGGGCCCAGCAGGGGGGCGGCTCGAGCAAAGGTGGCGGGAATGGCGGTTTCGGGCCAGATCAGCAGATCCGCCTCCGGGTGTCGGCGGCTGAGCCGGATCTGCCGGCGCAGGATCGGGGCCAACTGCTCCGGCCGCCATTTTTGCAACTGGGCGATGTTGGGCTGCACCAGCGCGACTTTCAAGGCGGGCGCATCGCTCGGTCGGGTCCAGTGTTGCGGCAGCAGCAGTGAGCCGGCCGCCAGCAGTACCCCCGGCAGCAGTGGCAGCCATTGGCGATCGGCCAGGGCGCGGGCCGCGGCGGTGGCCAGCAGGAGCAGAATCACCGCCAACCACCAGACCCCGAACAGGGGCGCCCAGCGCTGCAGTGGGGTATCCAGCGCGGCGTAGCCCAGGTAGAGCCAGGGAAAGCCGGTCAGCAGCCAGCTGCGCAGCCACTCGAACCCCACCCAGAGCGCGGTGAAGATCAGCCAGCGCTGCTGTGCGCGGCGGGCCAGTTGGGCGAACAGCCAGCCCTGCAGGGCGAACAGCAGGGCCAGCGCCAGCACGAACAGCGCGGTCAGCAGGGCGGCCAGCGGGGCCGAAGCGTTGCCGTAGGTGTGGATGCTGACATAGACCCAGGAGACCCCCGCCCCCCAGAATCCGAGGCCAAAACAGTAGCCGCTGAGCAGGCAGTGGCGCGCGCTCTGGTAGCGCTGGATCAGGTAGAGCAGGGCCGGACCGAGCAACACCAGCGGCTTGAGGTCGAAGGGGGCCAGCGCCAGGGTGACGCTGGCACCGGCAAGGGCGGCGACCAGGGCGGTCAGGAGCGGTCGAGGCGGGCGCCGGCTGTGCATGTGTCAGACCCGGCTGACCTGCAACAGGCGCAGGCGGCGGCTGTCGGCGGAGAGCACCCTGAAGTGGAGGCCATCGATGACGATGGTTTCATCCTTGCCCGGCAGGTGTTCGAAATGCCGAGTGACGATGCCGCCGATGGTATCGAACTCGTCATCGGAGAAGTCGGTGCCGAAATGGGCGTTGAAGTCCTCGATCGGGGTGAGCGCCTTGACCAGATAGCTGTCGTCGTCGAACGGCTTGATGTTGCCATCCTCCTCCTCGGCATCATGCTCATCCTCGATCTCGCCGACGATCTGCTCCAGCACATCTTCGATGGTGATCAAGCCGGCGATGCCGCCATATTCATCCACCACGATCGCCATGTGGTTGCGGGTGCCGCGGAACTCGTTGAGGAGCACATTGAGGCGCTTGCTTTCGGGGATGAAGGTGGCCTTGCGCAGACATTGGCGCAGGTCGAGCTGCTCCAGTGTTCCATCGAGCATGTAGGGCAGCAGATCCTTGGCCAGCAAAATGCCGAGCACCTCGTTGGGGTTCTCACCGCAGACTGGAAAGCGGGAGTGGGCGCTGGAGATGATCACCGGCAGAAATTCACGCGGTGTCTGGTTGACCTGCACCATGGTCATCTGCGAGCGGGGAATCATCACATCGCGCACCTGCATCTCGGTGACCTGAATGGCGCCTTCGATAATACCGTAGGCGTCGTTGCCCAGAATGCCGGACTCGCACGCCTGCTGCAGAATTTCACGGATATCCTCACGGCTGCGGGGGGCGTCGGAAAAAGCCTGGGCCAGTTTTTCCAGCCAGCTTCTTGACGTGCCACCCGATCGGTCTTCGCTCATACGGCTCCTCTGACGGCATAGGGGTCGGCGATGTCGAGCCGGGCCAGCAGGGTGCGCTCCAGCGTCTCCATCACCTCGGCTTCGGCGTCATTTATATGATCGAAGCCAAGCAGATGCAAGCTGCCGTGCACCACCATGTGGGCCCAGTGGTCCTGCAGCCGCTTCTGTTGCTGGCGGGCCTGCGCCGCCACGACCTCGGCGCAGATCACCAGATCCCCCAGTAGCGACAGCGGGATACCGGGCGGCACCTCAAACGGGAAGGAGAGCACATTGGTGGGGGTGTCCCGGTCGCGGTAGGTGCGATTCAAAGCCCGACTCTCCTCGGCGCAGACGATGCGGATGCAGACCTCGCCGGCACGCTTTTGCTGCTCCAGCACGGTTTTCACCCAGCGGGTAAAATCGGCCCTGGAGGGCAGATCACGGGCTTCGCAAGCGATCTGCAGGTCGACCTGGATATTATTCAATTTTCCAACTCCCGGGCCGCTTCGTGGCGCTCGTAGGCTTCGACGATATGCTGCACCAGCGGGTGGCGCACCACATCCTTCGAGCTGAACAGGGTGAAGCCGATCTCCTTCACGTCGGCCAGCACCTCGATCGCATGCAGCAGCCCCGAGCGGGTGCCCTTGGGCAGGTCGATCTGGGTCTTGTCGCCGGTGATCACGGCGGTGGAGCCGAAACCGATTCGGGTCAGGAACATCTTCATCTGTTCCCGGGTGGTGTTCTGCGCCTCATCCAGAATCACGAAGGAGCCGTTCAGGGTGCGCCCCCGCATGTAGGCCAGCGGCGCGACCTCGATCACGTTGCGCTCGATCAGTTTGGCCACCTTTTCAAACCCTATCATCTCATACAGCGCGTCATAGAGCGGGCGCAGGTAGGGATCGACCTTCTGGCTCAGGTCGCCGGGCAGGAACCCCAGCTTTTCCCCGGCCTCCACCGCCGGGCGCACCAGCAGGATGCGGCTGACCTCCTCCCGCTCCAGGGCCTCCACCGCACAGGCTACGGCCAGGTAGGTTTTGCCGGTGCCGGCGGGGCCGATGCCGAAATTGATATCGTGGCTGCGGATGCGCTGCACATACGCCTGCTGATTGCCGTCCCGGGGGCGGATCGACACCTTGCGGGTGCGGATGGCGTAGCGCTTGTCCCGCTCGGTTTCCGCAGCCTCGCCCGGGGGACGATCCAGCCCGCTGCCCTGTAGTTGCAGGTGGATCTGTTCGGGCGAGAGGTCGGCGCCGCCCAGAATCTGCTGATAGAGCTGCTCCAACAGGGCGGTCAGCGCCTTGACCTGAGTCGGCGGCCCGATCAACTGGAAGCGGTTACCCCGGTTGCGAATCTCGATCCCGGTCCGCTCTTCGAGCAGTTTCAGATGGGCGTCAAACTGACCGCACAGGGTCAGCAGGGCCGCCATATCGTTCGGTTCCAGTAGCAGGGTGATGGATTGGGTTGGGGTCAAAAAATGCTCCTCGGCAAAATCAGTGGTCGAGCTCGGAACGGACCAGCTCACCGAGCAGGGAGTTGGCGTAGGCTCGGGTGATACGGATATCGGCAAAGTGGCCGATCAGATCGGGGTTGTCACAGCGGAAGTTGACCACGCGGTTGTTCTCACTGCGCCCGGAGAGCTGCCCCGGATCTTTTTTGGCGTAGCCGTTGACCAGAATGCGTTGCGTGGTGCCCACCATCCGGCGGCTGATCTGAAACGCCTGCGCCGTGATGCGCGCCTGCAGGCGCTGCAGGCGCTGCTTCTTGGTCGCTTCGTCCACGTTGTCCGGCAGATCCGCCGCCGGGGTGCCCGGGCGGCGGCTGTAGATGAAGCTGAAGGAGGTGTCGAAGCCGATTTCGCTGATCAGGTTCATGGTGGCCTCGAAGTCGGCCTCGCTCTCGTTGGGAAAGCCGATGATGAAGTCGGAGGAGAAGCTGATCTGCGGGCGCAGCCGCTGGATGCGACGCAGCTTGGACTTATACTCCAGCACCGTGTGGCCCCGTTTCATCGCCATCAGAATGCGGTCGGAGCCGCTCTGAACCGGCAGATGCAGGTGGCTCACCAGCTCCGGCACCTCGGCGTAGAGCTCGATCAGCCTGTCGCTGAACGCTACCGGATGGGAGGTGGTGAAGCGGATGCGGTCGATGCCGTCGATGGCCGCCACGCAGCGGATCAGCTCCGCCAGGTCGGCGCTGTCGCCGTCATGGGTGGCACCGCGATAGGCGTTCACGTTCTGGCCCAGCAGATTCACTTCACGCACCCCCTGCTCCGCCAGCTCGACGCATTCGGCCAGCACAGCATCCAGCGGGCGGCTCACCTCCTCGCCGCGGGTGTAGGGCACCACGCAGAAGGTGCAGTATTTGCTGCACCCCTCCATCACTGAGACAAACGCCTCGGCGCCCTCCACCCGGGGGGGTGGCAGGTGGTCGAACTTCTCGATCTCGGGGAAGCTGACATCCACGATGCCGACCCGGCCGTTGCGGCTCTCGCGGATCATCTCCGGTAAGCGGTGCAGGGTTTGCGGGCCGAAAATCAGGTCGACGTAGGGCGCCCGCGCCAAAATGGCGGCCCCCTCCTGCGAGGCGACGCAGCCGCCGACCCCGATCATCAGATCGGGTTTGTTCTGCTTCAGTTTGCGCCAGCGCCCGAGTTGGTGGAACACCTTCTCCTGCGCCTTCTCGCGGATCGAGCAGGTGTTGAGCAGCAGCACATCCGCTTCCTCCGGGTTGTCCGTCAATTCCAGGGCGTGGCGCTCGCCCAGCAGGTCCGCCATGCGGGAGGAGTCGTATTCGTTCATCTGACAGCCGTGTGTCTTGATAAACAGCTTTTTGGCCATGGATCACCCGTGTTGCAAGCATGGAGATGGAGGGCCCCGAAAGGGGGCAAAAATTATACCCGAGGTGGGCGCCGGGGGCCAGGAGGTGATCAAAAAATGTGCACGCTTGTTTTTCCCTCCGGCGTCCCCATATCCGCCCAAACAACGGAATTTCTGTGGGAGTGAATCGGGCCATGGCCAGCGAAGCGCGTCTTTATCGGGTCAAGTTCGTCAATCAGGATCAGCTGTATGAGGTCTATGTGCGCCATGTGTATCAAAGTGATCTGTGGGGCTTTGTTCAGCTGGAGGGGTTTGTGTTCGGCAGCCGCTCCGAGCTGGTGGTGGACCCGAGCGAAGAGAAGCTGAAACAGGAGTTCGCGGAGGTGAGCAGCTGTTATGTCCCCATGCAGGCGATCATCCGCATCGACGAGGTGCGCAAAGAGGGGGTGGCCCGGATCAGCTCGGCCAAGGGCACCATCACCGCGTTTCCCTTGGCGCCACCCAGACAGGACAAGTAACACGCTCAGCGCCGGCGGGGTCGGCGCTCAGCGCACGGTCCGCTCAGCGGTCAGGTCGCCGCTGCCGCAGCGGCCATTGCGCAGCTTGCCGCCGTTGAGCAGGGCGAAATGGTCACTGCCGTGGTACTCCACGCTCTGGTCTTCGGCGTAGATCAGCTCGGCACCCTCGATCCGAAAACAGCCCAGATCACGGTTCTGCCAGACCTGCTTCCACACCTTTTCACCGCTGTGCTCGCCAGGGGCGAAGGGGCCGGCGACCCGCAGCCAGGCGTTGGGGCGGCCGCTTTTTTTCGAGTTGACGCGCTGGCCGTTGCGGGTGAAGGCGGTAGTCTTGAACATCACATATTGCAGGGTTTTGTCGGTGCCGTTGATGAAGCTGATATGGGCGTCGCTGCTGCCGCTGGCGCGGTAGTCACTGATCATCAGCACCGGCTTCGGCGCCGGGGCCGGCTTGGGCTGGGCCACCGGCTCGGGCACCTTCTGATGGGCACAGGCCGCGAGCAGGGTGGCGGCCAGGGTCAGGACGCCCAACCGGATGGCGCGGGGGGCGGATGGCTTGGTCATGCAGGTCTCCATGGTGTCATGGTCCTCGTTTTACGTCTGTGGATAACCGGGGTGGCTCCGCCGTCCGGGGGCGGGGCTCAATCGGGCTGCCCCGGTTGCAGGGGGAGCAGCAGCGTTTTGGCCGGACGCCCGGGGAGCTCGCGCGCCAGACGCGGCACCAGGTAACCGGGCAGTTTGGCTTGCAGCTCACCCACCAGTCGCCGTGCGCGTCGGTCCTCCACATCGAAGTGTGCGGCGCCGGCGACCGGGTCCAGTACGAACAGATAATAGGGTAGAACCCCACTGGAGAACAATGTTTCGCTGAGTGTTTTTTGTACCGCCACGGTGTCGTTGACAGCGCGTAGCAGCACCGCCTGATTGAGCAGGGTGACACCCGCCCGCCGCAATCGGGCACACGCCTCGACCACCTCGGCATCGATCTCCTGCGGGTGGTTGACATGCAGCACCAGCACCGGTTGCAGCCGGGTGGAGGTCAAGGCGGTCGTCAGCGTGTCGGTCACCCGTTGGGGGATCACCACCGGCAGGCGGGAGTGGATTCGCACCCGCTGCAGTTGCGGCAGTTCGCTCAGCGCCTCGAGCATCCGGCGTAGCCGGCTGTCCGGGGTGAGCAGCGGATCGCCGCCGGAGAAGATCACCTCGCTCACCTCCGGGTGTCGGCGCAGATACTCCAGCGCCGCCTGCCACTGGGACGGCCCCAGCTGGTTGTCGGCGTAGGGGAAGTGGCGCCGGAAGCAGTAGCGGCAGTTGATGGCGCAGGCGCCGGAGAGGATCAGCAGCACCCGGTCGCTGTATTTGTGGATCAGCCCGCTGGCGCGGTTGGCCTCGGCCTCGGCCAGCGGGTCGGGGGCGAAGCCGGGCACCGCTCGCAGCTCATCTTCCAGCGGCAGGATCTGGCGTAACAGCGGATCGTGCGGATCGCCCTTGTGGATGCGGTTCAGCCAGGGGCGGGGCACGCGCAGGCCAAACCCATGGCTGGCAGAGCGGGCGCCCGCCAGTAGGGTCGAGGGTAGCTCCAGCAGCGCCAGCAGCTGGGCCGGGTCCTCGATACACTGGCGCAACTCACTCTGCCAGTCGGAGGCGGGGGGGTAGAGCAGATTCATCAGCGATGCCGGGGCGGTGGAGAGGATAAATTGGCCTGCATTCTGCTTTGCAGTAGAATGGCTGTCAATTTATCGGGCCGCGCGGTTGATCGCTGCGGCCTGTCCTGGCATCCAACCCGCGGAACCTCGATTTATGGCAAATTACTCCAGCAACCAGTTCAAGAACGGCATGAAAGTGATGATCGACGGCGACCCTTGCAGCATGGTCGATGTCGAGTTCGTCAAGCCGGGCAAGGGGCAGGCGTTCACCCGTGTGCGCCTGCGCAACCTGCTCACCGGCCGCATCTGGGAGCGTACCTTCAAGTCCAACGAGTCGGTCGAAAGCGCCGATGTGATGGACACCGAGATGGAGTACCTCTACAACGACGGCGAAATGTGGCACTTCATGGACCCGAAGACGTTCGAGCAGGTGGCGGCGGACAAAAACGCCGTGGGCGAGGCCGCCAAGTGGCTGAAAGAGCAGGACAAAGTGGTCGTTACGCTGTGGAACAACAACCCGATCAGCGTCACCCCGCCGAACTTCGTCGAGCTGGAGGTGGTCGAAACCGATCCGGGGCTGAAGGGGGATACCGCCCAGGGCGGCTCCAAGCCGGCCACCCTGAGCACCGGCGCGGTGGTGCGGGTGCCGCTGTTCATCGAACGCGGTGACCTGCTGCGCATCGACACCCGGATCGGTGAATATGTCAGCCGCGCCAACTGAACGGCGCGCTCGAGACAGCCTTGTCGAGTAAGATGCAGGACGCCCCCTGGCGCCCCAACGCGCCGCTTCCCAACCTGCGGGCCCGGGCGCGGATCGTGGCGCAGATTCGCCGGTTCTTTGCCGAGCGCAACGTGCTGGAGGTGGAGACCCCGGTACTCTCCCACTGTGCGGTCAGCGACCCTTTCATCGACAGCCTCGAGGTCGAGTTCGGCTTCCACCCCGGGCGGGTGGATGAGCGTCTCTACCTGCAGAGCTCGCCGGAGTACGCCATGAAGCGGCTGTTGGCGGCGGGCAGCGGCGATATCTACCAGCTGGCCAAGGTGTTTCGCAACGGCGAGGCGGGGCGGCGGCACAACCCGGAGTTCACCCTGCTGGAGTGGTACCGGCTGGGGTTTGATGATCGCCAGCTGATGGCGGAGGTGGAGGCGCTGTTGCGCACGGTGATGCCGGGGGTGACGGTGCGCTACCTCAGCTATGCGCAGCTGTTCGAGTCCGAGCTGGGGCTCGATCCGCACCGCGCCAGTCTGGAGCAACTGCGCGCCGCCTGCCGTGAATGGGTGGACGCACCCTTTGCGGATGATGACCGCGCCACCTGGCTGAACCTGTTGATGTCCCACCGGCTGGAGCCGCAGCTGCGGGGGGCGGTGTTCGTGCACAGCTACCCGGCCTCCATGGCCGCGCTGGCGCGGCGGCGGGAGGATGAGCAGGGCCGGCCGGTGGCGGCCCGGTTCGAGCTCTTTGTCGACGGGGTCGAGCTGGCCAACGGCTACCATGAACTGACTGACGCCGCCGAACAGGCGCGCCGACTGGATGCAGACCAGCGCCAGCGGGCCGCGCTGGGGTTGCCGCAGCGCCCGCTGGAGCGGCGGCTGGTGTCGGCGTTGCGGGCCGGGCTGCCCGACTGTGCCGGTGTGGCCCTCGGCGTCGATCGGTTGGTGATGCTGGCGCTGGGGGGTGAGGGGCTGGATCAGGTGATCTCCTTTTTGCACCCACGGGCCTGAGCCCGCCGCGCGCTCAGGCGGGCAGCTCCTTCAACAGCGCCCGCCGCATCCGCTCCACCGCCTCCTCCAGCAGTGCCCGAGGGCAGCCGAAATTGAGCCGCATGAAGCGATCGTCGCCAAAATCCCGTCCCGGCGACATGCCGACACCCGCCTGTTCGAAGAAGTGGGGCGGGTTCTCCAGCGCGGCGGCGGAAACATCGATCCAGGCCAGATAGGTGGCCTCGATCGGGTCCAGCTTCAGGCCGGGCAGGGCGTTGATGGCCGCGAGCAGATAATCGCGGTTGCCACGCAGGTACTCCAGCTGGGCCCGGTTCCACTCATCTCCGTCGCGGTAGGCAGCCAGCGCGGCGGTGTAACCGAGCAGGTTGACCTCGGGCACGATCCCCTTGCGCACCCGCTGGAAACGGCGGCGCAGCTCCGGATTCTGAATGATGGCAAAGGAGCAGCCGAGGCCGGCGATATTGTAGGTCTTGCTCGGCGCCATGAGGGTGATGGTGCGGGCGGCGATCGCCTCGCCCAGCGCGGCGATCGGGGTGTGGCTCAGGCCCGGCTCCAGAATCAGGTCGCAGTGAATCTCGTCGGAGCAGATGATCAGGTCGTGGCGGATGACCAGCTCCGCCAGCGCTTGCAGCTCTTCGCGCCGGTAGAGGGTGCCGCCCGGGTTGTGGGGGTTGCAGAACAGCAGCAGTTTGCTGTCGGCGTCGATGGCGGCTTCCAGCGACGCCAGGTCGATGACGCTGCGACCGTCGTCGCCTCGGCGCAGCGGCACCTTGATCAGGCGGCGATCGGAGAGGCGCGGGGCCGACATGAAAGGGGGGTAGACCGGCGCCGGGGTGATCACGGCGCTGCCCGCTTCCCCGACCGACCGGCACGCCAGGTTGAGGCCACACACCAGCCCCGGCAGCCAGACCAGATCGTCGATTTCGACCCGCCACTCATACCGCTGCCGCATCCGTTCGATCACCAACCGGTTCAGCTGGGGCGGAGTACTCGTATAGCCAAACACGCCGTGGTCGATGCGCCGATGCAGCGCTTGAATTACCGCGTCGGGCGCCATGAAGTCGGTATCGGCCACCCACATCGGCAAAATCTCCGTGTCGGCGTATTTTTCCCACTTCTCGCTGGAGGTGGCGCGGCGGTCGATCAACTGATCGAAACGGGTTGGGCTCATGGGAACTCCTCATCGGCTTCGTTGCGGTTATCGGGGTTCGGCACCCTGCGACGGGCATCGATCTGATGCTACAATCATACCCCCTGACGGCCCTGAACCGGTGGGCATTCACGGCCACAGTGGCGAATATCAGTATCTACATGCGGGCGGCGCTTGTCAGCCTGCCCAGAGGGAGTAGCAGCATGAGCAGCAACGATCGCGTCGTTATCTTTGATACCACCTTGCGAGATGGTGAGCAGAGCCCGGGAGCCTCCATGACCCGGGATGAGAAGCTGCGTATCGCCAAACAGCTGGAGAGGCTGCGGGTGGATGTGATCGAGGCCGGCTTTGCCATCGCCAGCCCGGGGGATTTCGAGGCGGTCAAGGCGATCGCCGATAGCATCCGGGAGAGCACCGTCTGCTCCCTCTCCCGCGCTCTGGACGCGGATATCGACCGCGCCGCCGAAGCGCTGCGAAACGCCGCTTCCGGTCGTATCCACACCTTTATCGCCACCTCGCCGATCCACATGCAGTACAAGCTGCAGATGACGCCGGAGCAGGTGGTGGAAAACGCCGTGCGCGCGGTCAAGCGCGCGCGCAATCAGGTGGCCGACGTGGAGTTCTCGCTGGAGGATGCCAGCCGCTCCGAGCTGGATTTCATGTGCCGGATCATCGAACGGGTGATCGCCGCCGGCGCCACTACCATCAACATCCCCGATACCGTGGGCTACGCGGTGCCGCACGAGTATGGCGACACCATCCGCCAGTTGCTCGAGCGGATCCCCAACGCCGACCAGGCGATCTTCTCGGTCCACTGCCACAACGACCTGGGGCTGGCGGTGGCCAACTCGCTGGCGGCGGTGGCCGCCGGGGCGCGTCAGGTGGAGTGCACCATCAACGGTCTGGGGGAGCGGGCCGGTAACGCGGCGCTGGAAGAGATCGTCATGGCGCTGCACACCCGCAGGGACACCTTCGGGGTGGACACCCGCATCGACACCACCCAGATCGTGCCGGCCTCGCGGCTGGTCGCCAGCATCACCGGTTTTCCGGTCCAGCCCAACAAGGCGATCGTGGGTGCCAACGCCTTTGCCCATGAGTCCGGCATCCATCAGGATGGGGTGCTCAAGCACCGGGAAACCTACGAGATCATGACCGCAGAGAGCGTGGGCTGGAACACCAACCGCATGGTGCTGGGCAAACTCTCCGGTCGCGCGGCGTTCCGCGCCCGCATGGAGGCGCTGGGCACCGTGTTCGCCACCGACGCCGAGCTGAACAGCGCCTTTGCCCGCTTCAAGGAGCTGGCCGACAAGAAGAGCGAAATTTTCGACGACGACCTGATCGCGCTGGTCAGCGATGCCCGCGCCAGCGCCGGCCATGAGAAGTTCAAGCTCAGCAGCTTGAATGTGACCTCGCAAACCGGTGAAACCCCGCTGGCCAGTGTGGTGGTCTGCGTGGACGGCCAGGAACACCATGCCGAGGCCACCGGCAGCGGCCCGGTGGACGCGACCTTCCGGGCGATCGAGCAGATCGCCGCCTCCGGCGCCAACCTGCAGCTCTATTCGGTCAATGCGATCACCAGCGGCACCGACTCTCAGGGGGAGGTGACCGTGCGGCTGGAGAAGGCCGGGCGGATCGTCAATGGCCTGGGGGCCGATACCGACATCATCATCGCCTCGGCCAAGGCTTACCTGCACGCGCTGAATCTGCTCGATGCCAACATCCAGAAAGCCCATCCTCAGGTGTGAGGCCGGTGTGATGGTGGCCGCACGGGAGCAGGCTCGCCACCGCTGGCTGGAGGCGCTGGGGATCGACAGCTGGCTGCCGCGCCGCGATCTGCCCGCTGCGGCCAAGGCCGCGCCCTGGGTGGCTTCTTTTTGCTACGAGCCGGTGACCCCCGCCGATGGCGGGATGGGCAAGGCGACGGAACCGGCACCGCCACAAAGGGTGAAGGC
>Ga0114984_1000766_pt1 | contig 12140 bp, 8 predicted proteins | sample Shrwel1BS1Day1_FD_96987 | JGI IMG/M metagenome (GOLD analysis project Ga0114984, IMG submission 96987) | Subsurface microbial communities from deep shales in Ohio, USA - Utica-3 well 1 S-1-Day1 | ecosystem: Environmental > Aquatic > Deep subsurface > Shale gas/oil reservoir > Produced water/Flow... | reverse complement strand
GGCGCTGTGTTCAATGTAGGGGGGCAGGGGCAGGGCGCCATGCGTATCCAGCAGATCGGGCAGGCTAAGGCTGCTTTCCAGCAACTCCAACTCGTACATCATGTCGTGTTTGGTCAGCACACGGGCTGTGGCCGCGCCAGCCAATACAATTTCACTGCCCGGTTTGGGTGACTTGCTGGCCCGAATCATGGCGGTAAAACGCCGGTCGTCGAGAATGCGCTCCAGCATCACTTCGATTTTTCCGCCACTGGCTTTGTGGCCTTCAAGTCGGGCCTTCAGCACTTTGGTGTCGTTAACCACCAGCACATCATTGGGCTGAAGCAAGTTCAGCACATGCGCAAACAGGTGATCTTCAATGGGTTTGTTGTTGTTGCAAACAAGTAAGCGCGACTCACCACGGTGTTCCGGGGGGTGTTGGGCGATGAGCTGTTCAGGAAGATCAAAATCGAATTCGGACAGTTTCATGGTTGCTTTCATGTTGTCCTGGGGGCTGGTGCCGAGGGCGGGAATCGAACCCGCACGTTATCTCTAACACTGGATTTTGAGTCCAGCGCGTCTACCAATTCCGCCACCTCGGCAAGCCCGCAATTATGGCAAAAAACAATATTGAACACAACACCCCTTTGCAGAAATAAGTCATTTTTTTTGCGATTGCTGAAAATGTGCCCCTCTCGTGGGATTACCGCTTGCGCAGCGAACCCACATACTGACTGTGTACCTCATCCAAAACGGGTTTGTTCACAATGTCTTTCAAGTGGAAATGGTTGCTTACTACGTTTGTAGCCCAGTTGCTGCTGGGGGGCATTTTCACGACCATTCAATACATACACATGGGCAAATTGGCCGAGCAAGATCTGCTTCGCATTCAGGAAAGTTTTAAATCCGAACTAACCAAGGCTCATTTGGCCAACAACAGCCATTCGCTGAACGTACTTTCTTCAATCGTTCGGGATTTCTACTCGCGCCACAAACCCTCAGCCGTGTGGGTGAACGAGGGCAGCGAGGTGACTTATGCCATGGGCGACGTGCCCGATGACCAGACTCAGGCGGCAACCACATTGTTGTCGATTTTTGATTTACCAAATTCCGGTCAACAACTGAAGGTGTTGTTTGATGAAAACGAAGTGTATCGCAGCCGCAATGACATGCTGTTTTACCTGGCCGGTGTGTTTTTATTGAGTGCGCTGGCCTGCTCCATGATTCTGTTGGGCTTGAGCAATACCCTGTCTGCCCGGCTCGAGGACCTTCGCAGCAAGGCCATGGAATTGCAGTCTGGAAAAATTCAGTCCCGAATCGAGGTGACCGGGCGTGATGAAATTTCCTGTCTGGGTGCGGCCTTCAACAGCATGGCCCAGGCCATTGAATTGCAAATGAAGGCCATGGAGGAAAGCCACGCTCGGTCTGTGTCTGAGAAAAACCGACTCGACATGCTGTTGTCGTCTCTGGCCAGTGGCGTTGCTTATCTGGATGAGCATTTCAACTTGCTTTACTTGAACAAAGCCCTGGCAAAAATGCTGAAAATCGAAACACTCAATCCCGAGTCGGCAAAGCTTGAGTCGGTATTGATTCAAGCTGGGGTGGTTCGAGAGCAGCGAATTCGTTTGAAAGACCTGGTGACTGATTATTTTGGGAACCATGAGATGCCTGTTGAGCTGAATTTCACGGATGGCCGGGTGCTGCAATTCCGGTTTGCGGTGTACAACGACAAAATTCAGGGTGCCCATGCGGTGTTGATTGTAGACGACGTGAGTATTCGCAAAAATGTGGAGGACTTGCGCAATGAGGTAGAGCGCGATCCACTGACCGGCGTGCTGAACCGACGGGGGTTCGACATGACGCTGGAGGCCAGGCTTTCACGGTTGTTGCCAGGCGAAACACTGGGGCTGATGTTTCTCGACCTTGACGGGTTTAAGGCCGTGAATGACACCCTGGGCCACAAAGCGGGTGATCAAATTTTGAAGACCAGCGCCACTTTGTTGAAGGGGGCAACCCGCAATGTCGACCACGTGGCTCGCTTGGGGGGCGACGAATTCGCCATTATTGTGGCCCGTTGTAATATTCAATTGCTGAAAAACATTGCCGAGCGAATTATTGAATCGTTTGCCTGCGACAAGCTGCTGGTGCGGGTTCGGCAAAACCATGGTTTGACGGTGTCGTGCAGCATTGGCGCGGCCATGCACCCACTGCATGGGCATTCCATTCAACAGCTGCTTGAAATTAGCGATGAGCAAATGTATCAAGCCAAGAAGGCGGGTAAAAACTGCTATCGAATTGCCGGAGTAGCCACTGAACTTTTGCTTGGTGACGCAGCAGTCAAGGTCTAAGTTGGTCAAATGTTTTCATGGTTAGCCCCAGTGTCGAAGCCAGCGATTAGCCGGTAGCCTTCTAGCAACTGAACTGGAGACACAAGACCATGAACATTGTTTGGCTGGAAAGCGAAACCGTACGTACCCCGTTGCCTCGCCCAGAGTGCGCGCACACGTGGACTGAATACCCTTTCACCACTGCAGACACGCTGAAAGAGCGCATCAAGGAAGCGGAAATTCTGATTATCAACAAGGTGAAAATTGGCCCTGCCGAGCTGGACGCGGCACCTAAACTGAAAATGATTCAATTGGTGGCCACGGGTACCGACAACGTTGACAAAGCGGCTTGTGCTGAGCGCGGCGTCAAGGTAAGCAATGTGGTGAATTACGGCCCCGAATCCGTGGCTGAGCACGCCATGGCGTGTATTTTGCAGTTGACCCGCCGTGTACCCGAGTGGGAAACGTTGGTGCATGATGGCAGTTGGAGCGCGTCGCGCTTTTTCTGCTTGCACACACTGCCCATGCGTGGCCTGCACACCCAAACACTGGGCGTGCTGGGTAGCGGTGCGATTGGCGGCAAGTTGATTGAATTCGCCAAAGCTTTTGGCATGACTATTTTGCACATTGAACGCCAAGGCGTTGAAAAACCTCGTGAGGGGTATGTGACTTTCGAGCACGGACTGGCCCACAGCGATGTGCTTAGCCTTCATTGCCCCTTGAATGAGCAAACCAAAGGTTTGATCGGACCAGACACCATTCCCAAAATGAAAAAGGGCGCGATACTGATTAACACTGCACGCGGTGGTTTGGTGCAGTTTGATGCGTTGAAACAAGCCATAGAAAGTGGGCACTTGGGCGGTGCTGCACTCGATGTGCTGGAAGTAGAGCCGCCGCCTCGCGATCACCTGATGGTGCAATGGCAGCACCCGCGCTGTATCATCACGCCACACGTGGCTTGGGGCACCGAAAGTTCGCAGGCCAACGCTGGGCGTTTGGCCATTAAACACGTGGACGAGTTTATTGCTGAAAACCTGTAAGCAGACTGGGTCGATTGGCTGTTGTATGAAAAGTACATTTGCTGCACCCAGCCGGTGCAGCAAGTGAATTTAAAGCGATTGCACAAATAATAAGCACCAAATAGGCTTAGAATGCGTGCATGACACAAACTGAACCGTATACCACCAGCGCAGCTGAAGAAGCTGCACTCGCGAATGTAACCTTTGCAGACTTCGCGCTGCACCCCGACATCCAGAAAGCAATTGATGCCCAGGGGTACACCCAACCTACACCCATTCAAGCCAAAGCCATTCCAGTGGTGCTGACTGGCGTGGACGTGATGGGCGCGGCCCAAACCGGTACGGGCAAAACCGCCGGGTTTTCGTTACCAATTCTGAACCGCCTGATGCCCTTGGCCACGGAAAACACGTCGCCTGCCCGCCACCCGGTTCGTGCGCTTATTTTGACGCCCACTCGTGAGTTGGCTGATCAGGTTGCTGCAAACGTGCACACCTACGCCAAGTTCACACCCCTGCGTTCCACCGTGGTGTACGGCGGTGTAGACATCAACCCTCAAATTCAGGCTTTGCGCCGTGGTGCCGAATTGGTGATTGCCACGCCAGGCCGCTTGCTGGACCATGTTCAGCAGAAAAGCATTAACTTGGGCCAAGTGCAGGTGCTGGTGCTGGACGAAGCCGACCGCATGCTGGACATGGGCTTTTTGCCCGACTTGCAGCGAATTATTAATTTGCTGCCAAAAACCCGCCAGAACCTGTTGTTCTCCGCTACGTTCTCGCCTGAAATTCAGAAGCTGGCCAAAAGCTTCATGGTGTCGCCCACATTGATTGAAGTGGCGCGCCGAAACGCAACTTCCGAGAACATCAAGCAGGTCATTTTCGCGCTCGACAGCGAAGAAGACAAACGCATGGCGGTTTGTCACCTGATTCGAAGCAAAGCGCTGAGCCAGGTGATTGTATTTTCGAACACGAAGCTGGGCACTGCCCGTTTGGCGCGCCACCTTGAAAAAGAAGGTGTATCGAGCACAGCCATTCACGGTGACAAAACCCAGATTGAGCGAACCAAGTCGCTGGAAGCCTTCAAGGCTGGTGAAGTGACAGTGCTTGTGGCCACCGATGTAGCAGCGCGCGGTTTGGACATTGCTGATTTGCCTTGCGTGATCAACTACGATCTGCCCACCACGCCTGAAGATTATGTGCACCGCATTGGCCGCACTGGCCGTGCTGGCGCCAAGGGCACTGCTTATTCTTTCGTGGTCAAGCGCGATGAACGTGCCTTGAAAGACATTGAAAAGCTGATTGGCAAAGCCTTTGTGCGCGAAGAGCTTGAGGGCTTTGTGCCTGGGGCACGTGCGCCAAGGGAAGAGCGAGGCGGTCGCGAAGGTCGTAGCGAGGGACGTGGCGAAGGCCGCAATGAGGGCCGCACTTACGAGGGTCGTTCCGACCGTCGCCCTGCACGAAGTGGTGATGAGGCTGCACCGGCCCGTGAACGCCGCCCTTCACGTGATATGTCTTATCAGGGGGCCCGTTTCAACGACAACGCGCCCATTCACCGCGACGCCGAATACGAACGCCTGCGCGCCAAACTGGCCCAAACACGTGTGAAAGACTCATTGTTCAATCAGCCTTATCAGGAATCCAAGGAAGATAAGGCCGCCGCTGAAGCTGCTGCTTCGGGTCAATCTTCCTCGGGCATGAACAAACCCAAAAGCAAGAATGCCGCGCCTGTGGCGTTTTTGCTGGGTGGCAGTCCGAGAAACTAAACCCAGAAATTGAGCCACGCAATTAAGACTTATTGCGCAGCTTGTGCGGCCCGATAACTGGCCCAAACAGGAGTCGCCAATTCAAGCCACTGAGTCACTTCAGTGGCTTTTATTTTGCCTAAACCAAAGTGTTGCCACACGCTGTTCAAGTTCAGCACAGGGTCGTGTTCGGGCACAGCCAAAGCACCGGTTTGTTTGGAAAGCTTTTGCCCGTCTTCGGCCAAGATCACAGGCAAGTGCCAGTAGGCAGGGGGCTTTATAACCGCTTGTGTCTCAAGCCCGCTTTGCAGTGCGTTCCACACTGCAATTTGTCGGGCGGTGGTGTCGGTCAGGTCTTCACCGCGCACAATGTGCGTTACCTTGCTGGCCAAATCATCGACAACCACGACTAGGTGGTAGGCCCAAAATCCATCGCCCCGTTTCAATACAAAATCACCACTGCTGGTATTCAAGTCGTCTTCAAACCGCCCTAGCCTGTGGTCTTGCCATTGCACAGGTTCAACTGGGCAGCGAAAACGAATGGCTCGGGCCTCCCGGCCAGCGGGCATGCCATGTCTGCAGGTTCCCGGGTAAATGCGGTTTTCGCCGGGTGCCCGAAGTGAATTGGCGTCCTCAATTTCTTTGCGCGTACAGGCACAGGGGTAGGTCAGGTTTCCCGTTTTTAAGCGTTTCAAAGCGGCTTCATACGCCGCGTGCCGTTTTGATTGCACCCACACTTCTCCTTGCCATTGAAGGCCGTGGCGTTCCAAAGTGTGAAGAATGTGTTTAACAGAGGCGGTGTCGCAGCGCCCCTCGTCGATGTCTTCAATGCGCAAAAGCCACTGCCCTTGATGCACTCTCGCATCCAGAAAACTGCCCAGCGCAGTAGCGAGCGAGCCCAAATGCAGGGGGCCGGTGGGCGAGGGGGCAAAGCGGCCAACGTAGGGCATTTGTGCAGGTATGTTCGGCACTGTTTATTGGGGTGGTTGAAAGTTAAGCTGCACTGTGGCCAGGTGTTGGGTCCACCAGTCCAGCGCCTTGCCCTGGCTACCGCGCTGCCAGGCGAAACACAAACTGCTTTGGCGTGTAGCATCTTCCGTTTTTTTCACGATCAAATCGCCGTTGACTACCTCCTGCTCTATCAAATTCCAAGGCAGCCAGCCGCAACCCAAGCCTGCCAGTTGGGCTTTTACTTTTGCTTGCAGATTGGGCACCGTCAGCACAGCCTGCCCGCTTTGCAAACCAAAAGTAAGCGGTTTGAAGTTGCGGGACGTGTCGCCAACGGCTACTGCACGGTATTGGCGAATGGTGTCGATGCAAAGCGGTTCCTCTGCATTGGCCAGTGGGTGGTTCGGCGCCACTGCAAACACAAACAGCGATTGCCCGAAGCTTTGAATGTGCAGCCCTGTGGCGCTGGCAAACTGGTTTTGATCCAGGCGGCTGCCAATCAACAGGTCGGCCCGGCCCGAGTACAACGCCTCCCAGGTGCCCGACAACACTTCGCTTGAAAAACGCAGCCGCGTTGGGCTTTCCAGCGCATCAAAGGCTTCAATCCACGGAATCGTTTGCTCGAACGGCACCACGGAATCCAGCACGATCCGCAGCTCGGCCTCCCAACCACTGGCCACGGCTTTCACGCGCTTGGTGAGTGCATCGGTGCTTTCCAGTAACTTGCGGCCTTCATCCAGAAGTGCTTTCCCTGCGGGGGTCAGCTTCGCCTTGTGTCCTGAGCGATCGTAGATCAGAACATCCAGCGTTTCCTCAAGCTGACGAAGCTGGTAAGTGATGGCCGATGGTGCCTTGTTCAAGGCCACTGCCGCAGCTGCAAAACTGCCCCGTGCTTCAATCAATTCAAGCAGGGCAAGGCTGTCGAGGTTGATGGTCATGGGTTCAATTTTTTTGAATGAGTTCGTCAAATTCTACGCCTTGTTTGGCCGCGTGGCACCACCTACACTGAATTCATCATTCAACAGGAGGTTGAACATGTTCCAGATCAGAAAATCCAATGAACGCGGTTATGCCAACCACGGTTGGTTGGAGAGCTATCACAGCTTTTCTTTTTCCAGCTACTACGATCCCAAGCACATGGGTTTCGGCCCACTGCGCGTAATCAATGAAGACTGGGTTCAGCCGCAAACCGGTTTTGGCACGCACGGGCACCGCGACATGGAAATCATTACTTACATGTTGGGCGGTGAGCTTAGCCACCGGGACAGTTTGGGTGGTGGTTCGGCCATCAAGCCCAATCAGATCCAGCGTATGAGCGCAGGCACCGGTATTCGACATTCAGAAATGAATGCGCACAAAACCGATGTGGCTCACTTGCTGCAAATCTGGATTGAGCCTGCCGTGAATGGCGTGGAGCCTGGTTACAAGGATCACGATCTGGATGTAGCCACAATCACCGGCCAGCTTGGCTTGATCGTGACGGGCGACAGGGCCGAGGCCGAGGCGAAAAAAATCGCCTTTATTCACCAGGACGCAAAAATGTACGCAGGCCGCTTGAGCAATCAAAGCGTACATCGTGAGCTGGACCCTGCACGCAAAGGCTATTTGCATGTGGCCAAAGGTTCACTGAGCGTGGGCAATGTGTTGCTGCAAACCGGGGATGCACTGTTGATTGAAGGTGAGCGGGAACTGAATTTTGATGTGAGCGAACAGGCCGAGGTACTTTTCTTCGACTTGCCCGCTTGATTGTTAAAACAACGAGGGAGTAAAAAATGACACAAGTAGCAATTGTTTATCACAGTGGTTATGGTCACACAGCCAAAGTGGCGCAGGCCGTTGAACAAGGTGCAGCGGGCGTGGCGGGTGTACAAACCCACCTCATTTCAGTCAATGACGTGAACGACGCCACTTGGGACGTATTGGCCAAGGCTGATGCCATCATTTTCGGCTCACCCACCTACATGGGCGGTGCCTCGGCGGACTTCAAAAAGTTTGCTGACGCCTCCAGCAAAGTGTGGTTCAGCCAGGGCTGGAAGAACAAGGTGGCGGGTGGTTTTACCAACTCCATGTCCATGAGTGGCGACAAACTCAGCACCCTTCAGTACTTCGTCACCTTTGCCATGCAACACGGCATGATCTGGGTGGGTAGTGCCACCCCGGGTGCCCAAAAGCCAGGTGATGTGAATGAACTGAACCGCGTGGGTTCTTGGGTGGGTGTGATGACTCAATCGGACAATGCCCCGGCGGATGTTACGCCGCCTGCCTCCGACCTGGAAACTGCCAAAATTTATGGGGCACGGGTGGCTGAGTTTGCCAAGAAGTTATCGGTCTAATAGTTTGCCCAAGACGTAAATCGACTGTAATCAAATATCCGTTTGCGGATAAAATGGGGGGATGACAAATTCATCCCCCACATTGCCTTCCACGTTTGTTCACCTCCGCATGCACACCGAATTCTCGGTGCTCGACGGCATGGTGCGCGTGGGCGAGGCTGTCAAGGCCGCTGCTGGCTGCGGCATGCCGGCGCTGGCCATTTCCGACCTGTCCAACCTGTTTGGTTTGATCAAGTTTTACGGCAAGGCCCGGGGTGCGGGCCTTAAGCCCATTGCAGCTTGCGATGTGTGGATTGAAAGCGACCGTGACGAGGAACAACCCGCACGTGTGCTGTTGCTGGTGCAAAACCACAAAGGTTATTTACAGCTTTGCGAGCTTCTAAGCCGAGCATTTTTGCGCAACCAGAAACGCGGCAAAGCCACGTTGAAATTTGAGTGGTTTGATGAAGTAGGCTGCGATGGCTTGATCGCATTGTCAGGTTTTACCCATTCTGATGTCGGCCAGTTTTTGCTGGGCGGCAATATGGCCCGCGCTGAAGATTCAGCCCGCAAATTCCTGAAGCACTTCGACGGCCGCTATTACATTGAACTTCAACGCGACGGGTCTACCGAAGCCGAGAATCTGGTGAACCTGAGTTGCCAGTTGGCCGCCAAGTTGCAGTTGCCTGTGGTCGCCACTCACCCCATCCAGTTTTTGAAGCCTGAAGATTTCCGCGCGCATGAAGCGCGGGTGTGTATTGCACAGGGCGAAATTTTGTCGAACCCGCGCAGGCCGCGTCGTTTTACCGAGCAGCAGTATTTCAAAACCGCACAGGAAATGGCAGAGCTGTTCGCCGACATTCCCAGTGCTGTTCGAAACAGCATTCGAATTGCCCAGCGGTGTAATTTAACGCTTGAATTGGGCAAGCCCAAGTTGCCCGCATTCCCCACGCCCGATGGCATGACGCTTGACGACTACTTGGTGCATTTGTCGAAGGAGGGTTTGGAGAAGCGTTTGGCACACCTGTTCCCGAATATTGAGGAACGGGAAAAAATGCGCCCGGAATACGAAGCGCGTTTGAAAATTGAATGCGACACCATCATTGGCATGGGCTTTCCCGGTTACTTCCTGATTGTTCAGGACTTCATTAACTGGGGCAAAAGCAATGGTGTGCCTGTGGGCCCTGGACGTGGTTCTGGTGCAGGCTCGCTGGTGGCTTATGCTTTGGGTATTACCGACCTTGATCCCTTGCGGTACGACTTGCTGTTCGAGCGTTTCCTGAACCCCGAGCGGGTTTCCATGCCCGACTTTGACATCGACTTTTGCCAGGACAACCGCGACCGCGTCATCGATTACGTGAAGCAAAACTACGGGCGCGATGCGGTTAGTCAAATTGCAACCTTCGGTACCTTGGGAGCAAAGGCTGTTATTCGCGATGCGGGCCGTGTGCTCGACATGCCTTACATGTATTGCGACGGCCTGTCGAAACTGATTCCGCAAACACCCACCGATCCTTGGGACCTTGAGCGCGCGTTGAATGAAGAACCCACTTTCAAAGAGCGGGTAGAAAATGAAGACGAAGCCAAGGAAATCATCGCAGTGGCAAGGCCTCTGGAGGGCTTGACCCGCAACGTTGGCATGCACGCGGGTGGTGTGTTGATCGCACCGGGCAAACTGACCGATTTCTGCCCCTTGTATTGTGCTGATGGTTCTACCGATTCTGTGGTGTCGCAGTACGACAAAGACGACGTGGAAGCTGTGGGTTTGGTGAAGTTCGACTTTTTGGGCCTGCGTAACCTAACCATTCTGGACTGGGCTGTGCGCTGGGTGCGCGAGAACTACGAAGACCAGCGCGACTTTCGCCTCGAAGACTTGCCGCTGGACGACCCTGCGGTGTACCAGTTGTTTTCAGAGGGCAACACGACTGCAGTGTTCCAGTCTGAATCGCGTTCCGCGAAAGACCTTGAAAAGAAGCTCAAGCCGGACAACTTCGAAGACATCATTGCCTTGATGGCGCTGAACCGTCCTGGCCCTTTGGGCTCCGGCATGGTGGACGACTTCATTGCCCGTAAAAAGGAAACCTCCAAAACCGGCAAAGGGCGCGCGGAGTGGTACTTTCACCCCAAGCTCGAAGGCATCCTGAAAAGCACCTACGGTGTGATTGTTTACCAAGAACAGGTGATGTTGGTTGCCCAGATTCTGGCCGGCTACAGCTTGGGCGGCGCTGACCTGTTGCGCCGAGCCATGGGTAAAAAGAAGCCTGAGGAAATGGCCAAGCAGCGTGAAATTTTCACGACTGGCGCCACAGAGCGTGGTGTGGACCCAGCCGTGGCCAAGCAGCTTTTCGACTTGATGGAAAAGTTTGCAGAATACGGTTTCAACAAATCGCACTCGGCTGCTTATGCGCTAATTGCATACCATACCGCCTGGTTGAAGGCGCATTACCCAGCGGAATTCATGGCTGCATCCATGAGTTCAGACATGGATGACACTGACAAGGTCAAGGTATTTGTCGAAGATGCCATGGCCATGTGTCAGGTGCCGGGCAAGAAAGCCGGCACCATGGTCACGATGCTGGGTCCGGACGTAAACCAGTCCAATTTCCGCTTCACCGCGGTTCGCATTGATGGTGAAAAACGCGCCAGCGCAATTCGTTATGGTTTGGGGGCGGTGAAAGGGACAGGCCAGGCCGCCTGTGAAGCCATTGTTGCTGAGCGCAACGCCAATGGCCCGTTCACCAGTCTCTTCGATTTCGTGAAGCGAGTAGACAGCAAACAGATCAACCGGCGGGTGATTGAGGCACTGATTCGCGCAGGTGCTTTTGATTCTCTGAACCCTGACCGTGCCAAGTTGCTGGCCAGTTCAGGCCAGGCCATGGAATGGGCTGCCCAACAAGCCGCCACCGCTGCACAGGTGAGTTTGTTTGGTGAAGACCTGGGAGGCGATGCTCCACCGGAATTGGTGGATGTGCCCACCTGGAGCGAACGTGAAAAGCTGCAGCAGGAAAAAGCGGCTTTGGGTTATTACTTCAGCGGGCATTTGTTCAAGGCCGATGAAGACAAAGTGCGCCAGTTCGTCAAACTGAAGTTGAAAGACCTGTCGCCGGGCCGGGATTTGGTGTGGATGGCGGGTGTGATTGCCTCGCTACGGACCATGATGACCAAGCGCGGGAAAATGGCGGTTGTGTTGCTGGATGACTCTACTGCGCAAGTTGAATTGTCTATTTTCAATGAGCAGTTTGAGGCCAACCGCAACCTGCTCAAAGAAGATTCGCTACTCGTGCTGCAAGGCAAGGTTTCTGAAGATTCTTACACCGGGGGCTTGCGAATTTCTGCCGAGAACCTGTATTCACTGGCCAGTGCCCGGGCCCACTTTGTCAGCCGCTTGAGGCTGAGCATGAACGGGCAATCGGATGCTGAAAAGCTGCGCGCCATGCTGGAGCCTTTCCGCGATCCCGAGCAGGGTTGTTTGGTCGAAATTGACTATCACAATGGGCAGGCTGCCTGCGTGGCGCAACTGAGCAGCGACTGGAAGGTGCGCCCGGAGGAAGACCTGCTGATTGAAATGCAGGGCTGGCTGGGTGAGGGCAATGCCAAGTGGGTGTTTGGCTGATTGATCAGCCAGTTTGGTGGAAACTATGGCGCTGTCGCCAACTCGTCGGGGTTGCTGAGCTAGCCCAATCAGCAGCGATGTCCCGATCGCCTCGCCTTCAAGAAAACCTGCCCTTGCGTGCCGAGCAGGGCCGGTGTCGCCCAGAATGGGCGACAGAGAACGGACCCGACCCGCAGTTTAGGAGGGTCGTTCTCAGGCATCGCAAG
>Ga0114984_1000764_pt1 | contig 12163 bp, 10 predicted proteins | sample Shrwel1BS1Day1_FD_96987 | JGI IMG/M metagenome (GOLD analysis project Ga0114984, IMG submission 96987) | Subsurface microbial communities from deep shales in Ohio, USA - Utica-3 well 1 S-1-Day1 | ecosystem: Environmental > Aquatic > Deep subsurface > Shale gas/oil reservoir > Produced water/Flow... | reverse complement strand
TTCGGCGCCATTGTCGGCGGTACGCACGCGGTAACCCAACTTGAGCAGCATGCCGCGCGTCACCAGTTGGTTGATCGCGTTGTCCTCGACGATCAGCACCGTGCACTGCTGCGCCTGGCGCAGTGCCGTGCCACTCGGCACGCGCTGCGGACGGGCAACGGGCACCGATTGCTGCTCCGGCAGCGTCAGCGGCACATTGAGACGAAAGCGGCTGCCGACACCGGGCTGCGATTCGTGGCCGAGGCTGCCGCCGAGCAGATCGACCAGCTGCCGGCAGATCGCCAGGCCGATGCCCAGGCCGCCGTACTTGCGCGTCATGGAGCCGTCGAGCTGGTGGAAGCGCTGATACAGATCGCCCTCGCCATGCGCGAAGCCGATACCGGTATCGCTGACCACCACGCTCAGCGGCAGGTTGCTGCCCTGGCTGCCGGCGCGGCCGACCTGCAGCGTCACGCCGCCCTCGCTGGTGAACTTGATGGCGTTGTCCAGCAGATAGCCCAGGGCCTGCGCCAGCTTGGCGGCGTCGCCTTCGAGGATATCGGGCAGGTTGTCATCCAGCTCCAGGGCGAAGGTCAGCCCCTTGTCCTCGGCACGCGGCGCGTACTGCGCGCGCAGCCCGTCGAACAGGCCGCGCAGGCTGAACGCCTCACGCCGCGGATAGAGCTTGCCGGCCTGCAGTTCGGTCAGGGCGAGGATGTCGTTGACCATGCGCATCATGTCGCGCGCCGAGGCGGCGGCGGTCTTCTGGTACTGCTCCAGTTCGACGTCCATCTTCACCGTCTGCATCAGTTCCAGCGAGCCGATCACGCCATTCATCGGCGTGCGCAGTTCGTGGGTGACGGTAGCGAGGAATTCGTCCTTGAAGCGGTTGCTGTCGGCCAGTTCCTGGTTCAGCTCCTCGAGCTTGCGCCCGGCTTCCTGGAGGATGCGCGTGCGCTCTTCCTTCATCGCGTTGATGCGGTCGGCCAGCGCCAGCGACAGCAGGCTGACTTCCAGGGCCGAGCCGATCTGGCTGGCGTACATGGTCAGGAAGACGTTGGGCAGGTAACCCAGCACCATCAGCGTGTTGACCAGGCCGCCGACGAGAAAAGCGGTCCAGGCGAAGATGAAATAGCGCGCCACGCGCATGCCGCGCAGCCAGGCAAGGATACCGGCGGCGAAGATCACCACGGTGAACAGCAGCGCCAGGTAGGTCGCCAGGCGCAGGGCGGTGGCGTAGCTGACGCTCAGCGCCAGGATCATCACCGCGGCGCCGCAGGCCATCAGCAGCAGCAACAGGCGGTCGACCCAGCGGCTGTGCTCGGCGGTGTGCAGGAAACTGCGCGCGAACTGGCAGCCGAACAGGGCAGCCGAGCCGATCAGGAAGGGGGTGGCGGCATTGGCCCACCAGGGATTGTCGGGCCAGAAATACTCGATGCCGGCGCCGTTGACCGAGACCTGATACAGGCCGAACGAGGCGATGTAGAGGATGTAGTAGAGGTAGCTGGTGTCGCGCACGCTGAGGAAGATGAACAGGTTGTACACCAGCATCACCAGCAGCACGCCGTAGATGATGCCGAGTACGTAGATGCGCCCGGGCTGCTCTTCCAGGTAGGCGTTGGGCGCCCACAGGGTCAGCGGCGCCTGGATCGAGCCCTGGCTTTCCAGGCGCAGGTAGATGCGCTTGTTCTGCCCCGGCTCCAGGTTCAGTTCGAACAGGTAGTTGTTCTGGCGGATCTGCCGCGTGTCGAATGGCAGCGCATCGCCGGTGCGTTGCGCCAGGGCGAAGCTGCCCCGCTCATCCGGGACATACAGCTCGATATGGTCGAGCGGCGGATAGGCCAGCTCGAGCAGCCAGTTGCGGTCGCCCTGGGCCTGCACGGGGCGGTATTCCAGGTCCAGGCGCAACCAGAACACCGAGCGCGAGTAGCCGGCGTTGAGCACCGGCTTGTCATGCAGGCGGAAACTGCCCTGCACCGCCGGCGAGGCGACATCGTCGATGCTGGCGTCGCCGCGCACGTCCTCGAACACGTACATGCTCTGCCCCAGCGGCAGCATGCGCGTCTGTTCGTCGAAGGTAACGGCGCCCACGAGCGAGGAAAAAACGAAGCTCAGAACGAGCAGGAGCAGCCGGTACATACAACCCCACGAGCCTTGTCGGACGACATCGGGGCCCCATTACCCCCTCGATGATGTCGTCACGCATGGCAGACTTATATTCGAATCGCACTACTCTAGGGGCTGGCGTGGCGCTTTTCCAGATTCAGAAGGCAGTTTCAGCAGCGCTTGAGCCATGGCCTCGGCCAGGTACTGCAGGGAAAACACCCCGCCATAGGTCCAGGTCGAAGGCATCCCGGCGAAGCGCTGCTCACGCACGAAGGGCATCGCCTGCCACAACGGCGAGGCGAACAGCTGGGCCTCCTGGGCGAAGGGCTCGATGTGCAGCACCACGCCGCGATCGATGCGCCCCAGGGCGGTGATCGGCACCTGGGTGATGCCCCAGGGGCTGGGCGCCAACTCCATGGCCGGCTGCAGACCGAGCAAGTCCAGCGCGTGCTGCGGCATGGAGTTGGGGCCGTTGATGAAGGCTGCAGTCGGCGAGGACAGGCGGATCACCGTCACCGCGGGCAAGTGCCCGCCGTAATGCGCCTGCAGCCGCTCACGCCAGCGCGCCAGCTCGGCTTCCATCGCCTGCAGGCGCTGCTCGGCCAGGGCCACGCGGCCTAGCGCACGCGCCAGGTCGAGAAAGGCTTCACGCTGCGCCTGCAGATTGTCGTGCTGCTGGCTGAAGCCCTGGTACACCTGCACCGGCGCGATCCGCTCGAGCAACGGGCGGATGTCCTCCAGCAAAGGGGGGATGACGATCAACTCGGGTTGCAGCTCGGCCAGCAGTTCGAGATTGGGCTCCAGGCGCGAGCCGGCCGAGGGCACGCCAGCGGGCAAGGTCGGCCGCACCACCCAGGTGCGGTAGTCGCCGGCATCGGCCACGGTCAGCGGCGTCACCTCGAGCATCAGCAAATGCTCGGTGGCCTCCCAGCTCAGCGCTGCCACCCGCGGCGCGGTATCAGCCCATACCGGCGCCAGCCAGAGCAGCAGCGCGCCCAGCAGCCACTGCCTCATGCCAGCCTCCCGCGAATCAGCAGGAAGACGAAATAGCCGCCGCACAGCACCGAGGCGACGATGCCCACCGGAATCTGCAGGGGAAAGATCAGCGTGCGCCCGGCCCAGTCGGCCAGCAGCATCAGCAGCGCGCCCAGGGCGGCGGCGAGCAACAGCTGCGGCGCCACCCGACGCGCGCCGAGCATCACCGCGATATGCGGCGCCAGCAGGCCCAGGAATGCCACCGGCCCGAGCAGGCTGGTGACCAGCGCACAGAGCAGCGCCACCAGCACCAGCAGCGCCAGGCGCAGTCGCGGCACGTCAAGACCGCGGCTGGCGGCCACGCCATCGCCGATGCCGATCAAGGTCAGCGCGCGCTGGAACAGCAGCGCCAGCGCGCCGAACAGCAGCACGCCCAGCGTCAGCCACAGCGCCTGCGCCGGCGTGGCGCGGTAGGTGGAGCCGGCCAGCCAGCCCAGCAGCGCGAACGAATCGCTGCTGCCCTTGGCCAGCACGAACTGCAAGGCGGCGTTGAGCAGCGCGCCGAGGGAAATCCCCAGTAGCGCCATCAGCGCCGGCGAATACTGGTGACGGCGGCCCAGCAGCATCAGCAGTGCCAGAACGGAGAGGCAGCCGATGAAGGCCGCCAGCGGCGCGACGGCGCCCAGCAAGGCGCCGCCGAACCAGGTCAGCGCCAGCATCACCGCCAGGGTGGCGCCGGCCGACAGGCCGAGGATATCCGGGCTGGCCAGGGGGTTGCGCAGCAGGCGCTGCAGCAACAGACCGGCAATCGCCAACCCGGCGCCCGCCGAGGCGGCGGTCAGCACGCGCGGCCAGCGCAGCGACCAGACCAGCGCCGACGGCCATTGCAGACGCCAGCCCTCGACGCCGCGCGCCAGGCCCAGGGCGAGCACCAGCGCCAGCCCAGCCAGCAGCCCGAGCCACAATGCGCCGCGCCAGCCGAAGCGTTCGGCGCCGGCCGGCAAGCGCAGGCCGTGCGGATCTTCCGCCGCCAGATGCCGACGCGCCAGCCACAGCAGCACCGGTGCGCCGATCAGCGCAGCCGCCGCGCCGCTGGGCACCAGCTGGCCGCTGAGCTGGTTGGCCAGCAGCGCCAGAGCATCGGTGGCCAGCAGTAGCAAGGCGCCGAGCAGCGCGCTGTAACTGAGCTCGTCGCGTGCCGTGCGGGCACCCAGCATCTTCGCCAGATTGGGCGTGAGCAGGCCGATGAAGCCGATCAGGCCAACCGCGGTTATCGACACCGCACACAGCCACAGCGCCGCCAGAAACAGCACCAGCATCACCGGCCACAGCGCCAGGCCACGGGCCTGCGCGGCGTCGCCGCCCAGCTGCAGCAGGCTCAACGGCCGCGGCGCGAGGATCAGCAGCGGCACGGCCAGCAGCAGCTTGGGCCACAGCCACTGCACCCAGTGCCAGTCGATCTGCGCCAGGTCCCCCGCCCCCCAGACGAACAAGCCCTGGGTGTACTGGTTGTTGATCAGCACCAGCCCGGCAGCCAGCGCGCCGAGCAGCAGGTTCATGGCCATGCCGCCGAGCACCAGCGGCAGGCCGCCGATGCCGCTGCGCCCGGCGATCAGCAGCACCAGGCCGACCGCCAGCAGCGCTCCGCCGAGCGCCGCCCACTGACCGTGGCTGGCGGCGAAGGCCGGCACCAGCAGGGTGGCCAGGACCAGGCCAAGCCAGGCCCCGGACGAGGCGCCAATGGTCATGGGGGAAACCAGGCGATTCTGCGTGATCTGCTGCAACAGGCTACCGGACAGCCCCAGCGCAGCGCCCACCAGCAAGGCCATGCTCAACCGCGGCAACGCCGACAGTTGCAGTTGCAGGCGCTCGAAGCTCTGCTCCGCAGCGCCGAGCATGGCCCAGAGCTCGAACGGGTCGAGGTCGGCCGCCAGCCACAGGTGCAGCAGCGCCAGGGGCAGCAACGCCAGCAGCGTCAGGACATGGCGTGACGGCGCCGAAACTGCCGCCATGCTCAGGCCACCACGGCGATTTTGCGCGCGCTGCCGGGCTGCTCGATCAGCTGGATGTCGATGTCGTAAAGCTGGCTGAGCAGCGGCCCGCTGAGCAGCTCGTCCGGGCTGCCATCGAAGAAGATGCGCCCCTGCTTGAGGGCGATCACCCGGTCGGCATGCCGCGCGGTGAGGTTGATGTCGTGGAGGATGGCTACGATGCCACGCCCGCTGTCGCGGTTGAGCTGACGCAGCAGGCCCATCAGCTCGTACTGGTGCGCCAGATCCAGCGCCGAGGTCGGCTCGTCGAGCAAAAGCAGCGGCGACTGCTGCGCCAGCAGCATGGCGATCCAGGCGCGCTGGCGCTCGCCGCCGGACAGGCTGTCGGCCAGGTGATCGGCGTACTGGGCGACATCGGTCTGCGCCAGCGCCTGATCGACGGCGGCGTGGTCGTCGGCACGCCAGCGACCGAGCAGCCCGCGCCAGGGAAAACGCCCCAGACGCACCAGCTCACGCACGGTCAGGCCGGCCACGTCGGGCAGATGCTGCGGCAGAAAGGCCACGCGGCGGGCGAAGTCACGCGCGGAGAAGCGCGCCAGCGGCTGCTCGTCCAGCACCAGCGTGCCGCGTGTCGGCTGCAACTGTCGCGCCAGCAGGTTCATCAGGGTCGACTTGCCCGAGCCGTTGTGGCCGAGGATCACGGTGAAGCGATCGCCTTCGAGGTGCAGCTCGTCCAGCGCCAGCGTCACCCGCTCGCCGCGACGCACTTCGATATCACGCAGCGTCAGCATGCCGGGGCCAGCTCCCCGGACAGACGGCGGCAGATCACATCGAGCGGCTTGAAGAGGTCTTGCATCGCGGCGAACCCGGACGGCGGCGGCTATGGCGGAGGGTGAATTTAAACATCGATACCCATCTGCATCAAATTATCATTCGCCACTCAAGACTCAGGTCGCGCGCGGTTTGCGCACCAGCAACGGAAACAGTGCAGCGGTCACCAGCAGGCCGGCAGCACCGACCCAGAACGGCATGGCCTGGCCGTAATGGCTGACCAGCAGGCCCGCGCCGTAGGCCGAGCCCATGTTGCCCAGGCACTGGAAGATGTTGATCTTGCTGAAGTCCACCGCGTAGTGCTCAGGCGAGCTGAGCTCGAACAGCAGCGCGTCGAGGCGCACGGTGACCTGGTACAGCGCCCAGCCGAACAACACGCGGCCGAGCAGGATCAGCCACTGATCGCCGAAGCCCTGGATGAAGGTGGCCGCCGCGCCCAGCAGCAGACCGGCGAGAATGCTGTCACGGGTGTTGCCCTGTTTGGTCGCGCGGCGCCCCCACCACAGCGCCACCACGGCCACCGCGCCGGGCAGCGCATAGACGAAGCCGGCGGCTATCTCGCTGTTCCAGTGCGCCACCTGCTGCCAATAGACGGCAAAGAACGGCCGGGTGACGTAACCGACGAAGTAGAACAGCAGCATCACCAGGCACAGGCGGTAGATCGCCGGCAGGCTGCGCGCCTGGTTCTGCGCCGGCGCCTCGTCGCTTGCCGGCTGCTCGCCCGGCGCCGGCAGGTAGCCGCGCACCAGATGCATGCAGATGGCCATCTGGATGAAGTCGCCGGCGGCCATCACCAGGAACACGTCGCCAATGTTCATCACCTGCAGGATCAGCCCGCCCAGCGCGGCGCCGAGAATGGCGCCGAAGTGCACCACCACCGACAGCGTGCCGATGGTCTGGGTGTGGTTGTCCTGCTGCTGCAGGCTCATCACGTAGGGGTACATCAGCAGGTAGCTGCCCTTGAACACCACCATCAGCAGCGACACCACCCAGAACAGCGGCAGCGAGTCGATGAAGTAGCAGGCAGCGGTCAGGCTACCGGCCATCAGCTGCGCGCTGATCAGGATGCGCACCGGGTGCACGCGCCTGGCCAGATGCGCCCAGAGCGGGAACACCGCCATCACCACGAAGCTGACCACCGCCAGATACAGGCCGACGTGCTGCTCCGGCGGGTTGTCGAAGCGCTCGGCGAAGTACTGCGGATAGAAGGGAATGATCAGGTTGTCGGTGATCACCGCCAGGGCGGTCATCATGATCAGGCAGGTACGCAGCGTCATCGGAGGCAATCGGGCAAGGCGGCAGGGCCGCGCATGATGCCATCGACGAACCCGCCAATGCCAATACGGACGAGAATCAGAACGGCTAACAGCCGGCATGACATGCAGCGACCGACCGGCGGTTAGTGATAAGCTCACGCACCATGAAAACGCCAAACTCCCGCCCCGTAGTGCTGTGCATGTCCGGTCACGACCCCAGCGGTGGTGCCGGCCTGCAGGCCGATATCGAAGCTCTGCTGGCGCAGGGCTGTCACGCCGCCCCGACGGTAACCGCGCTGACCGTGCAGGACAGCGTCAACGTCTCCGACTTCCGCGTGCTCGACCGCGACTGGGTGCTGGCCCAGGCCCGCGCCGTGATTGCCGACATGCCCGTGGCCGCCGTCAAGCTGGGCATGCTCGGCTCGGTGGAGATGGTCGATACCGTACTCGAAGTGATGAAGCAGCTGCCTGGCGTACCGCTGGTCTGCGACCCGGTGCTGCGCGCCGGCGGCGGCGGCTCGCTGGGCAAGGACGACGTTGGCTACGCCATGCGCGAGCGCCTGTTCGCCGTCTCCACCATCGCCACGCCGAACCTGCCGGAAGCGCGCATCCTCGCCGAACTGCCGGAAGGTACGGCCGACGAATGCGCAGACAAACTGCTGCCCTTCATCGAGCACCTGCTGATCACCGGCGGCCACGGCGACGAAGCCGAAGTGCACAACCGCCTGTACAGCCGCGATGGCAGCCGCCATACCTTTACCTGCGCACGCCTGCCCGGCAGCTATCACGGCTCCGGCTGCACCCTGGCCAGCACCCTGGCCGGTCGCCTGGCGCTGGGCGAGGAACTGGTCAGCGCCGTGAAGAGTGCCCTGGACTACACCTGGCGCACCCTGCGTGACGCCGAACAACCCGGCCACGGCCAGTACGTGCCACGCCGCCTACCGCTGGATTACGGCCAATGAGCCTGCGCGGCCTCTACGCCATCACCGATACACCGCTGCTGGCCGGCGGCAAACTGCTGCCCTATGCCGAAGCGGCGCTGATCGGTGGCGCGCGCCTGCTGCAGTACCGCGACAAATCCGCCGATGACGTGCGCCGTTTCGATGAAGCGCAGGCGCTGGCCGAACTGTGTCAGCGCCACGGTGCCACGCTGATCATCAACGATGACCTGGAGCTGGCTGCGCGGCTGGGCGTCGGCCTGCACCTGGGCCAGACCGACGGCTCGCTGGCTGCCGCGCGCGCCCGCCTTGGCGCAGATGCCGTGATCGGTGGTACCTGCCACGCCCAGCTGGAACTGGCCGAGCGCGCCATCGCCGAAGGCGCCAGCTATATCGCCTTCGGCCGCTTCTTCAACTCCAACACCAAGCCCGGCGCTCCGGCCGCCACCGTGGAGCTGCTGGATCAGGCGCGCGCGCTTTGCCCAGCCCATCGTCGCCATCGGCGGAGTGACCCTGGAGAACGCCCCCGGCCTGATCGCCCGCGGCGCCAGCATGGTGGCCGTGATCCACGCCCTGTTTGCCGCGGACTCCGCCCTCGAGGTGCAAGACCGCGCCCGCGCCTTCGCTGCGCTGTTCGATTGACCCTTTTCAGAGAGAACCTGCCATGTCCCGCTCCGAAATCCTCTTCGCCAACGCCCAGAAGCACATCCCCGGCGGCGTCAACTCGCCGGTGCGCGCCTTCCGCAGCGTCGGCGGCACGCCGCTGTTCTTCAAGCACGCCGAAGGCGCCTACGTGGTGGATGAAGACGACAAGCGCTACGTCGACTACGTCGGCTCCTGGGGCCCGATGATTCTCGGCCACAGCCATCCGGAGGTGCTGGATTCCGTGCGCCGCCAGTTGCAGCACGGCCTGTCCTACGGCGCGCCGACCGCCCTGGAAACCGAAATGGCCGAACTGGTGTGCAGCCTGGTGCCGTCGATGGAGATGGTGCGCATGGTCAGCTCCGGCACCGAGGCGACCATGAGCGCCATCCGCCTGGCCCGTGGCTACACCGGCCGCGACAGCATCATCAAGTTCGAGGGCTGCTACCACGGTCACTCCGACAGCCTGCTGGTCAAGGCCGGCTCCGGCGCCCTGACCCAGGGCGTGCCGAACTCGGCGGGCGTGCCGGCAGCCTTCGCCAAGCACACCCTGACCCTGCCGTTCAACGACATCGACGCCGTGGCCGAATGCCTGGCGCAGGTGGGTAAGGAAGTCGCCTGTATCATCGTCGAGCCGGTGGCCGGCAACATGAACTGCGTGCCGCCGGCGCCGGGCTTTCTCGAAGGCCTGCGCGAGCAGTGCGACAAGCACGGCGTGGTGCTGATCTTCGACGAGGTGATGACCGGTTTCCGCGTCGCCCTCGGCGGCGCCCAGGCGCACTACGGCGTCACCCCGGACCTGACCACCTTCGGCAAGATCATCGGCGGCGGCATGCCGGTGGGCTGCTTCGGCGGCAAGCGCGCGATCATGGAGTGCATCGCCCCGCTCGGCCCGGTCTACCAGGCCGGCACCCTGTCGGGTAACCCGCTGGCCATGGCCGCCGGCCTGACCACGCTGAAGCTGATCAGCCGTCCGGGCTTCCACACCGAGCTGAGCGACTACACCACACGCATGCTCGACGGTCTGCAGCAGCGTGCCGATGCCGCCGGCATTCCCTTCGTCACCACCCAGGCGGGCGCCATGTTCGGCCTGTACTTCAGCGGCGCCGACGACATCGTCACCTTCGCCGACGTGATGGCCAGCGACAGCGCGCGCTTCAACCGCTTCTTCCACCTGATGCTGGAAGGTGGCGTGTACCTGGCGCCGAGCGCCTTCGAAGCGGGCTTCACCTCCATCGCCCATGGCGACAAGGAGCTGGAGATCACCTTCGCCGCCGCCGAACGCGCCTTCGCCGAGCTGAAAAAAGCCTGATGCAATACAGCACCGCCCTCAGTGATGCGCTGCTGGCCCTGGCGTGCGCCGCCTGCGTCGTGTGGATCGGCCGGGCGCGCGGGCGCTACGGCGAGGGCGACCAGCCGGCGCTGTTCTGCGCCCTGCTCGGCTTCCTGCTGCCGGCCGCGGCGGCCAGCGTCGGCGTGATTCGCTACGGCTTCGACCCTAGCTGGCAGGCCGCGCACCTGTGGCTCACCCAGGCCAGCAGCTTTCTCGGCCTGCCTTTGCTCGGCGCCGCGGCATTGGCGCTGGGTCGCGGCTGGGCCTGGAGCCGGCCGAACTGGGGGCGCATCGTCCTCGGCCTGTGCGCCTTCTTCGAGCTGTTTCGGCAGCTGGGCTACCTGGAGGATTACCGCCTGGCGCTGAACCTGGCCAGCCTGGCGCTGATTCTCTACGCCGGTGCCGTGCAGTGGCCACGGCGCGCGCCGGTGATCGCCGCCGCCATGGTGGTGGGCCTGTTCCTGCTGGCCGGTCTGGCGGTCGGCACCGACGGCGTGATCGGACCGCTGCGCCGTATCGACCTGTTCCACGTGCTGCTGGCGCCGGCCTACCCACTGCTGGCCTGGCTGCTGCTGAGCCTGCCGGGCAGTGCGAAACGACAGACCGGGTAACAGGCTGTTGAAAAACGTAGGCGAGGCAGGCAAGACAAGGCAAAAACGGCCGAAAAAGCGCAGTTTACGTGCTGTAAATGAGCATTTTGAGGCCGGCTTTAACGCAGTATTGCCAACGCAGGTAGTTTTTCGACAGCCTGGTAAAGCCTTTGTAACAAGCCCGCGGTTATTCCATAATGCGACGGTCGGCACGCTTTGCGCCGACCGGGCACGTCACCCGACCTGAATTGCCGAGGTCCCGTTATCCAGATGAACCGCACCGGCCGCACCCTGTCCCTGGGCTGCCTGTTGCTTTTCCTCCCGCTGTTTGCGTTCGCAGGCGGCAACTCTCTGCTGATCCCCGCCAGCGGCAGCTGCGCCCTGAACGCCTCCCCCGAAGAAATGCCCGATGCACTGGCCAGCTGCCAGGAAATGGCGCGCGCCGGCAACATGCAGGCCGCCTTCGAACTGGGCGAGTACTACTACGACGGCAAGCGCACCCCGCGCGACCTCAAGCAGGCGCTGACCTGGTTCGAGCGCGCCTCGCTGCAGGGCCACGCCGAAGCGCAACTACGCCTGGGCACCATGTTCTTCCGCGGCGAAGGCGTACCGGCCAACAATGTGCAGGCCTACATCGTGTTGAAGATGGCGTCGGTCAATGGCTCGGACGAAGCCATGGACAGCGCCGACCTGGTTTCGGCGCAGATGCGTCGCGATGAACTGGAAATCGCCAGCCAGGTGCTGGGGCAGATCTTCCGCAGCTACCTGCTGGAGCTGCAGACAGCTGAAGGTCGCTCGCCCTTCTCGCCCTTGCCCTGACCCGTAGGGTGCGCCGTGCGCACCACTGACGTGGAAAAGCTGGTGCGCGCGGCGCACCCTACGATTCTGCTTACTTGTCCGGCATCGGCATGGGGAATGGCATGACATTGCCGCCACCCTTGGCCTCGCTGATCTTCGCCGTGCCCAGGCGCTCCACCTCATCGATGCGGATGATCGCGTGCATCGGCACGAAGCTGCGTACCACACCCTCGAACTGCGCCTTGAGCTTCTCCTCGCTGGGGTCGACCACCAGTTGGCTGCGTTCGCCGAAGACGAACTCCTCCACCTCCAGAAAGCCCCACAGATCGCTCTGGTAGATCTGCTTGGCATACATCTCGTACACCTGGCCCTGGTTGAGGAAAATCACCTTGTAGATGGGATCGCGCTTGCTCATGGAGACTCGAAGGCAGGAAAAAACGGGGCGCGCAGAATAGCACAAGGCACAGGCGGCAGGCGGCAGGCGGCAGGCGGCAGGCAAGCGTAGCCCGGATGCAATCCGGGGATGGACGCCGCAAGTCCCGGATTGCATCCGGGCTACCCGCCGACGCTCTTGCCTGTGGCCTGCCGCCTGTAGCCTGTAGCCCACCTCTCCCCTATAATGCGCGGTCATTTTTTAACCACCTCAGACAGTGCCATGACCAAGAAGCTCTATATCGAAACCCACGGTTGCCAGATGAACGAGTACGACAGCTCGCGCATGGTC
>Ga0114984_1000763_pt1 | contig 12167 bp, 13 predicted proteins | sample Shrwel1BS1Day1_FD_96987 | JGI IMG/M metagenome (GOLD analysis project Ga0114984, IMG submission 96987) | Subsurface microbial communities from deep shales in Ohio, USA - Utica-3 well 1 S-1-Day1 | ecosystem: Environmental > Aquatic > Deep subsurface > Shale gas/oil reservoir > Produced water/Flow... | reverse complement strand
CCCCCAAGGCCCGTGGCTACCTGCCCATCGAAGGCATTGCCGCCTACAACAAGGCCGTGCAAGGTCTGGTGTTCGGCGCTGAACACGCGGCCGTTACCGAAGGCCGCATCGTCACGGCGCAAGCCATTGGCGGCACCGGCGGCCTGAAGCTGGGCGCCGACTTCCTGCACAACGTCAGCGGCAAGAAGCAAGCCCTGATCTCGAACCCGAGCTGGGAAAACCACCGCGCCATCTTCGAGACGGCCGGCTTCACCGTGGGCACCTACCCCTACTACGACGAAGCCAAGCGTGGCATCAACTTTGAAGGCATGCTGGCTGCCCTGAACGCGGCCGAAGAAGGCACCGTGGTCGTGCTGCACGCCTGCTGCCACAACCCCACCGGCTACGACCTGACCGAAGCCGAATGGGACCAGGTGATCGCCGCCGTGAAGGCCCGCAACCTGGTCGCCTTCCTCGACATGGCCTACCAAGGCTTTGGCGAAGGCATTGCCGAAGACGGCAAGGTGATCGGCAAGTTCCTGGACGCCGGCCTGAACTTCTTCGTCTCCACCAGCTTCTCCAAGAGCTTCTCGCTGTACGGCGAGCGCGTCGGTGCCCTGAGCATCGTCAGCGTGTCGAAGGAAGAAGCCGGTCGCGTGCTGAGCCAGCTCAAGCGCGTGATCCGCACCAACTATTCCAACCCGCCCACGCACGGCGCCACCGTGGTGGCCATGGTGCTGAGCTCGCCTGAGCTGCGCAAGATGTGGGAAGACGAGCTGACCGAGATGCGCGTGCGCATCAAGGACATGCGCGCCGCCCTGGTCAAGGAGCTGACCGACGCTGGCGTGCAAGGCGACCTGGGCTACATCACCCGCCAGAAGGGCATGTTCAGCTACTCCGGTCTGAACGCCGCCCAGATGCAGCGTCTGCGCGCCGAATTCGGCGTGTACGGTGTGGATTCGGGCCGCATCTGCGTGGCCGCACTCAACACCAAGAACATCAAGGCCGTGGCCGCTGCCATCAAGGCCGTGATGTAAAGACCCTGCGCTGAGCGCACCAGGAGGCGACGGCCTCCTCACCCCAGACAAAGGCTCCGGACACGGGGCCTTTGTTGTTTCTGGGGCGCCGCAGACGGGTGCCGCACCCGGTCAGCGCGGCATCAAGGCGCTGATGCGCTCGGCGAGCGATTGCAGGCGCGGCAGGAAGTGCTGCTGCATGCCGGCCACCGTCTGGCGATGCGGCTGGCTGCTGACGTTGATGGCGGCCACCACCCGGCCGGAGCGGTCGCGGATGGGCACAGCCAGAGACAGCAGCCCCATCTCCAGCTCCTCGTTGATCATGGCCCAGCCCTGGCGGCGCACCTGCCCAAGGGTCTGCAGCAGTTCATCGTGGTTGACGATGGTGCGGGGCGTGCGCGCCTTCAGCGTCGTGGCCAACACGCGGCGCTCGCGCTCGTCTTCGGGCAGTGCTGCCAACAAAATCATCGACGAGGCCAAGTTCAACCCATTCCATTGGATGGTGCTGTTCTGGTGCGCGCTCATCATCATCTTCGACGGCTACGACCTCGTCATCTACGGTGTGGTCTTGCCCGTGCTGATGAAAGAGTGGAACCTCACCCCGCTGCAAGCGGGTGCCTTGGGCAGCTATGCGCTGTTCGGCATGATGGCCGGGGCCCTGATCTTCGGCCCCCCCGTCCGACAAGATTGGTCGCAAAAAGGCCATCACCATCTGCGTGGTGCTGTTCAGTGGCTTCACGGTGCTCAACGGCTTCGCGACCACGCCGACGGAGTTTGGCATCTGTCGCTTCATCGCCGGCCTGGGCATCGGTGGTGTCATGCCCAACGTGGTCGCCTTGATGAGCGAGTACGCGCCCAAGAAGATCCGCAGCACGCTGATGGCCATCATGTTCAGCGGCTACTCGGTGGGCGGCATTCTCTCGGCCGGCCTGGGCATGGTGCTGTTGCCAAGCCATGGCTGGCAATCGGTGTTCTACGTCGCCGGCATCCCCCTGCTGCTGCCGCTGATCATGAAGTTCCTGCCGGAATCGGTGGGCTTCATGGTCAAGCAAGGACGTACCCAAGAGGCTGCCGACGTGCTGTCCCGCGTGCAGCCAGGCTCCAAACTGAAGGCCGGTGAACAGCTGGAAGCCGCTGCCGCTGGCAAGGCCAAGGGCGGTAATGTGCTCGATCTGTTCCGCGAAGGCCGCGCTCTGCAGACCCTGATGCTGTGGGTCGCCTTCTTCTGCTGCCTGTTGATGGTGTACGCCCTGGCGTCGTGGTTGCCCAAGCTGATGACCAAGGCTGGCTATGGTCTGGGCTCCAGCCTGAGCTTCCTGCTCGTGCTGAACTTCGGTGCCATCTTCGGTGCGGTCGGTGGCGGCTGGCTGGGTGACAAGTTCAACATGCCCCGCGTATTGATGATCTTCTGCGCCATCGCCGCCGCCTCGCTGTGCCTGCTGGGCTTCAAGAGCTCGACCGGCGTGCTCTACACCCTGATCGCCATCGCGGGCGCCACCACCATCGGCACACAGATCCTGCTGTACGCACTGGGCGCCCAGTTCGACAGCATGTGCATCCGCTCAACCGGTCTGGGCTGGGCCTCGGGCATCGGTCGCAACGGCGCCATCGTCGGCCCCATCCTGGGTGGTGCGCTGATGGCCGCTGAACTGCCGCTGCAGGCCAACTTCCTGGCCTTCGCCGTCCCTGGCGCCATCGCCGCCATCGCCATGACGGTGTTCAGCCTGCGTGAGCAGGCTCGCCACCGCCAGCAATCAGCGCAGCTGCGCACCAAGCCTGCGACCGCTGTTTAAGGGATAACACGCAAGAAAGGGGCGCCACCGAGAGGTGAGCGCCCCTTTTGTCATGACAACTTTGAACAAAGTTCGTGCATTTGTGACGCTGCGCTGATCAAAACATCTCGTGCAATCTTGTCAAAAGTCATTTATGCTGCAATGCAACATGCTCGATATCAGAGGCATGCTTTTCGACGACACCGACACCCGAAGGTCACGCCATGCTCTACCAACTCTACGAAACCAACCGCGCCTGGCTCAGCCCTTTCTCTGAGTTTGCCAGTGCCGCCTCCAAGCTCTACAGCAACCCGCTGTCGCCCTTTGCGCACCTGCCCTCCTCGCACCGCTTTTCGGCGGGTTTCGATCTGGCCAGTCGCCTGACCAAAGAGTACGAAAAGCCGGAATTCGACATCAACCAGGTGACGGTCGATGGCGTGGATGTCGTGATCCAGGAAAAGATCGTCGAGAGCAAGCCCTTCTGCCGCCTGCTGCGCTTCAAGCGCTTCACCGACGACGCCGCCATGCTCACCAAGATGCGTGACCAGCCCTCGGTGCTGGTGGTGGCCCCCTTGTCCGGTCACCACGCCACGCTGCTGCGCGACACCGTGCGCACCCTGCTGCAAGACCACAAGGTCTACATCACCGACTGGATCGATGCCCGCATGGTGCCGCTGGAAGAAGGCGCCTTCCACCTCGACGACTACGTCAACTATGTGCAGGACTTCATCCGCAAGGTGGGCCCGAACGTGCACGTGATCTCGGTGTGCCAGCCCACGGTGCCGGTGCTGGCCGCCGTCTCCCTGATGGCCAGCCGCGGCGAACCCACGCCCCTGACCATGACCATGATGGGCGGCCCCATCGACGCCAGCCGCTCGCCCACGGCCGTGAACAACCTGGCCACCAACAAGTCCTTCTCGTGGTTTGAGAACAACGTGATCTACAAGGTGCCGCAGAACTACCCCGGTGCTGGCCGTGAGGTCTACCCTGGCTTCCTGCAGCATACTGGCTTCGTGGCCATGAACCCCGACCGCCACGCGACCTCTCACTACGACTACTTCCTCGACCTGATCCGCGGCGACGACGACAACGCCGAGGCCCACCGCAAGTTCTACGACGAGTACAACGCCGTGCTGGACATGCCTGCCGAGTACTATCTGGACACCATCCGCACGGTGTTCCAGGAATTCGCACTGGTGAAGGGCACCTGGGAAGTGCGCAACCCTGAAGGCAAGAAGGAGTTTGTGCGTCCGCAAGACATCACCACGACCGCCTTGCTGACCATTGAGGGCGAGCTCGACGACATCTCCGGTTCTGGCCAGACCCGTGCCGCACAAGACCTGTGCAGCGGCATCCCTGAAAAGGACAAGAAGCACTACGAAGTGGCGGGCGCCGGTCACTACGGCATTTTCTCGGGCCGTCGCTGGCGCGAGTTTGCCTACCCCGAGATCCGCGCCTTCATCCTGGCCCACAACAGGCCCTCTCAGGCCGGTCAAGGTCAGACCCTCAAGGGCATCGCCGCCTGATCCACCCGGGGCTTGTACACTGCGGCGCCATCATGGACGCCGAACAGATCAACGCCCTTTTGCCGCAAACGCAGTGCACGCGCTGCGGCTACCCTGATTGCGCCAGCTACGCCCAGGCCATTGCCGAGGGCGAAGCGGGCATCAACCAGTGCCCGCCGGGTGGAGCCGAGGGTGTGCGCCGCCTGGCGGCCCTCACCGGTCTGCCCGAGCTGCCACTGGATCCGGAGTTTGGCCTGGAAGGCCCACGGACCCTGGCCGTGATCGACGAAGCCTGGTGCATCGGTTGCACACTGTGCATCCAGGCCTGCCCGGTGGACTGCATCATCGGCACCAACAAGCAGTTGCATACCGTCATCGAAGACCAGTGCACCGGATGCGAACTGTGCCTGCCCGTCTGCCCGGTGGACTGCATCACCTTGGTGCCGGCTCACCCCGAACCAGCCCCCACCGGCTGGGCGGCCTGGTCGGCGACACAGGCCGATGACGCACGCGCCCGCTACACGTTTCGGTCAAAAAGGCTCATCCAGGCCAAAGCCGACAACGACGCCCGCCTGCTGGCCAAGGGCGAGCACAAGGCACAGGACCTGGCTGCCGCCTCCAAGCTCACCGACCCGGCGCAGCTCGATCACAAGCGCAGCATGATCGAAGCCGCCCTGGCCCGTGCCCGTGCAAGACGGGGACAAAGCTGAGGCAAACCCTGATATGGGGGTCATTCCCGTGTCATTCTGGGCGTGAAAAATGCATGCTATCGCCGTGAACAGCCAAAGCGCCGCTGTTCATGTATTGGAGAAGCCATGCGCGCCCTGATGAACCTCGCCATTGAACCCGCCCTCAAACTGTTTGAGGTCTCGACCCTGGTCGTGATCAACCCGTCACAGCAAGCTGTCCAACGTGTACTGAAGGTCATGGCCAACACGCCCATGGGCGCCGTCAAGATCGTGCGAGACCGTTACCCCCGTTCACGCCGCCACGAAGTGCTGTCCTGCATGGAGCTCGGCGCTGCTTTCTGATCTCTTGAAGACGCCGTCACCGACCTGATTTATTCTGTGGGTTGTCCGGCTGGATGCCATCGTGCGGCACCAGTCCCTCCTGATCAGAAAGGTTTGCGATGTCCGCGTCTCGATTCGCCCCCTCGCCCCTGGCCCGCCGCGCAGCCGGCCTCAGTTTGGCCATCGCCTTGGTCATGCCCCTGACGGGCTGCGGCTACAACGACTTCCAGCGTCTGGATGAAGCGACCAAGGCATCCTGGTCGGAAGTGCTCAACCAGTACCAGCGCCGCGCCGACCTGATCCCCAACATCGTCGCCACCGTCAAGGGTGAAGCCAACTTCGAGCAGGAAACCCTGACCAAGGTGGTGGAGGCGCGCGCCAAGGCCACCAGCATCCAGGCCACACCCGAGTTGATCAACAACCCCGAGGCCTTCGCCAAGTTCCAGCAAGCGCAAGGTGAACTGTCCGGCGCCCTGTCACGCCTGCTGGTGGTCAGCGAGAACTACCCCAACCTCAAAGCCAATCAGGGCTTCCAGGACCTGCGCATCCAGCTTGAAGGCACCGAGAACCGCATCACCGTGGCCCGTAACCGCTACATCGAGTCGGTGCAGGCTTACAACGTGCTGGCCCGCAGCTTCCCGACCAACCTGACGGCCATGGTCTTCAGCTACGCGCCCAAGCCCAACTTCACGGTGCAAAACGAAGCCCAGATTTCCGCGCCGCCCACGGTCGACTTCGGCAAGAAGTGAGGCCCGCCGTGCTGCGTCGGCTGGGCCTGCGCCCGTGGATGGACCTGCCGGGACGTCTGCTGGCGGGGCTGCTGAGCCTGGTTTTCGTCCTGACGCTCTGGGGGGTGGCGCCTGTCGCCTGGGCGCAGGTGAACATCACGACCGGCGCTGGGGGCGTGCTGCCCGTGCCGGCCCTGAGCGCCCGCGTCATCGACCAGACCGGTACCCTGACGGCCGAGCAGGTACGTGCCTTGAGCGACCAACTACAGGCGCTGGAGACACAGCGCGGCTCCCAGGTGGTCATCCTCATGGTGCCCACCACCCAGCCTGAAGACATCGCCGCCTATGCGCAGCGCGTGGGTGACAGCTGGAAGATCGGGCGCCGCGAGGTGGGCGATGGCCTGTTGATCGTTGTGGCGCTGCAAGATCGGCGCATGCGCATCGAGGTCGCCAAGACGCTGGAAGGCGCCATCCCCGACCTGATGGCCAGCCGCATCATCGAACGCACGCTCAAACCTGCTTTCCAGGCCGGTGCGTATGCCGACGGACTCTCCAAGGCCATCGACCAGATCGACAAGCTGATTGCCGGTGAAGGCCTGCCTGAACCCACCGCGGACCGGGGACGCGCCGAGGGCTTTGACCTGAATGACCTGCTCGTGTTCGGCCTGATGGGCGTGCCCGTGCTGTTCGGCGTGTTGAGCGCGGTGCTCGGCCGTAAAGCCGGCGCACTGGGCACCGGTCTGATCGGCGGTGGTCTGGCCTGGTGGCTGACCGCCAGCGTGCTGCTGGGTGTGGTGGCCGCCGTGCTGGCCGTCGTCCTGGCGCTGTCGCTGGGCCATGGCGGGCGCGGGCGTGGCGGTTGGGGCGGCCCGCCGGGAGGCTTCGGGGGTGGCGGTTTCGGAGGCGGTGGAGGAGGCTTTTCCTCGGGCGGCGGAGGCAATTTTGGAGGCGGTGGCGCCTCGGGACGCTGGTGAGGGCAGCACGATGAACACACTGATCCGATGGCTGCGCCACCTGTGGCTGGACGCTGCCGACAGCCGGCGCTGTTTGACCCACGCCGGGCTGCAACGCCTGGAAGAGGCTGTGACCCGCAGCGAGGCGCGCCACCTGGGCGAATTGCGCGTGTGCGTGGAAGGCGGTCTGGACTTGGCCCATCTGTGGCGCGGCGTGGATGCCCGTGACCGTGCACTCGACCTGTTCAGCCAGTTGCGCGTGTGGGACACCGAACACAACAACGGCGTGCTGATCTATCTGTTGTTGGCAGATCGCCGCATCGAGGTACTGGCCGACCGAGGTCTGGCCCGGTTGGTGCCTGAAAGCCAATGGCGCGCCCTGGTGACCGAGCTGTCACACGCCCTGCGCGATCAATCCGTGGAAGATGGCCTCATGCAGGCCATTGCCCGGGTGTGCGAGCTGCTGCGCATGCACCACCCAGCCTCTCCTCAGGTGCGTCGAGCCAATGAACTGCCGAACAGCATCATGCTGATTTGAGGGGTCGGCTCAGCAGGGGCCAAGCCCTATGATGCGTGGCATTGCCATCCACCCAAGGGGAGCCGTCCAGTGAACTGCCGTCCAACGCGCCAAGTGATCACCACGCTCGGCTTCGTCCTGACCATGGCCGCCATGGGCAGCCAGGCCGCATCCATTGACTACAGCTTCAGCACCGGCACCGTTGCGGTAGGCAGCAATGCCCAGATCGCTGCCTTGCTGGGCGACAACGCCACGGTCAGTGGCAGCTTCACCTACGACACGGCCGGCGCCACCTATGCAGGCAACACCGGCGCCTTGGGTTTGGGGGGCAATGCCGAGTTGTACCTTCGGGCCACGTCGAACATCGTCGGGACTGTGGGCGGTTTCTCGTTTTCAGATGCCACCGGCGGTATCGCCCTGAGCAACGACAATCCCGCACCTTACCCCTACCTGGACACCCTGCAGATGGGCGCCGATCTGTCGCCAGCGCTGGGCAGCAATCAGACGCCCTCTCAAGTGCCCCGCAATCTGGTGTACTTCGAGACCGGGGGCTACCGCCTGCACAACGTGCGCTTGCTGTGGCTGAGTGGACAGGGGGGTGCAGGCGATTTCCTGAGCGGCACGGATCTGCCAGCGCAGTTGCCCACCGACCTCAGCGGCCGACTGGCCCTGGACTTCGTGCTGAGCAGCGACCCCACGAACCTGGCCAACACGCCGTACTACAGTCGTACGGTGTTCTTTGACGGCCTGGTGCTGTCCCCCGTTCCGGAGCCCTCGGCTTTTGCGCTCTCCCTGACAGGTCTGGTCGGCATGGGGCTGTTGGCGAGCTGGCGCCGACGTCAGAGCTGAACAACGTCACAGGGCAGACTCACGTCGTCATGACCACAGCGATGAAAAAGGCCGACATCGAGCAGATGTTCTCCACCCTCCAAGCCGCCAACCCGCACCCGGAAACCGAGCTGGAGTACAGCACCCCCTTCGAGCTGTTGACCGCCGTGCTGCTGTCGGCCCAGGCCACCGACGTGGGCGTCAACAAGGCCACCCGCAAACTCTACCCGGTGGCCAACACGCCACAACAGATCCTCGACCTGGGGCTGGACGGCCTGTGCGAGTACATCAAGACCATTGGGCTGTACAAAAGCAAGGCCAAGCACCTGCTGGAGACCTGCCGCATCCTGATCGAGCAGCATGGGGGCGAGGTGCCGCGCACGCGCGAGGCGCTGGAAGCCCTGCCTGGCGTGGGCCGTAAGACCGCCAACGTGGTGCTCAACGTGGCGTTTGGCGAGCCGACCATGGCGGTGGACACACACATCTTCCGCCTGGGCAACCGCACCGGCCTGGCCCCCGGCAAGACGCCGCTGGAAGTGGAGCAGAAGCTGCTCAAGCGCATCCCGGCCGAGTACCTGCAGCACGCCCACCACTGGCTGATCCTGCACGGGCGCTATGTGTGCCAGGCGCGCAAACCGCGCTGCTGGGAGTGCAGTGTCTCCAACTGGTGCAAGTTCAAACCCAAGACCGCTGCGCCGACCTGAGGGCACCAAGCTGCGCAAGCTCAGAGCGCCCTCAATCAGACTCACGTTGGCCTACCCGCTCAAGCCTTCGCGGATCGTCGGATAGCGCAAGGCCACCCGCAGCTCGGTTTTCAGGCGCTGGTTGCGCAGGCGGCGTGACTCGCCCATGAAGGACAGCTGCATCGGGCTGAGCTGCTGTGCCGCTTCGGCCCGCGACAAGCGGGGCGCGCGCGGGAGGCCGAAATGGTCGGCCACCCAGTCGAAGTAATCGCCCATGCGCAGCTCGGTGTCGTCGCACACGTGCACGACGCGGCCGGGCCGACCTCGCCACAGCGCCGCCACGCACGATCGCGCCAGGTCATCCGCGTGGATGTGGTTGGTGTAGACATCGTCCTCAGGGCGCAGCAAGGGGCTGCCACGACGCACACGCTCACGCGGATCGCCACCTTCACGGTCGAGCGCATAGATGCCCGGGATGCGCAGCAGGCTCACACGCGTGCCCCAGCGCGGCGATTGCTGGCGCCCCCACCAACGCAGGCGCGCTTCGGCGTCCACCCGGCGACGTCCTCGGTCGGTGGCCGGTTGCACGGTGCGCGTCTCGTCCAGCCAGGCACCGCCCGCATCGCCATAGACCCCCGAGGTGCTGCCGTACACCAAAGACTTCACACCGCCACGCCGCGCCAGCGCTTGCAAGAGGCGCGCGGTGCGCGGGTCCTGGCTGCCGGAGGACGGCGGCGGCGCCAGATGCAGCACCCGCGTGGCCAGACCCGACAAGCGCGCCAGCGAGCGCGCATCGTCCAGATTGCCCACCAAGGGCACCAGCCCCTGCGCCCGCAAGGCCGGCACACGCTCAGCTTGCGAGGTCAAGGCCAGCACCCGGCACCGGGGCTGCAGCAGCTGGGCGGCGCGCTGCCCCACATCGCCACAGCCCACGATGAGCACACGGGTTTGACGAAATCGGGCATGACGCGAAGGCTGAGGCTGGAACATGGCGGGTCTGAGCGAAAATCCAGCTTGAGATTCTGAGGCCTTCGCATTTGTCCCTCTGCACAGGAGGTCTCAGTCGCCCTGTCTTCGTCCGGAGTGTGAGTCCATCATGAGTTTTTCCGTCGCCATCCAGCCCAGTGGCCGCAGCTTCACCATGGAGGCCAACGAAACGGTGCTGGGCGCTGCGATCAACGCCGGCATCGGCCTGCCCTATGGCTGTAAGGACGGCGCCTGCGGTTCGTGCAAGTGCAAGCTGGTGTCGGGCCAGGTCAGCCACGGCTCCCACCAGGACAAGGCTCTGAGTGCCGCCGAAGCGGCCGCCGGCTACCTGCTGACCTGCTGCGCCAAGCCCGAGAGCGACCTCGTCATCGAAGCCCGGCAGGTCGTGGCCCTGGGCGACCACCCGCCCGTCAAGATGCCCACGCGTGTGACCCGCCTCACCCGCGTCGCGCCCGATGTGATGGTGCTGCGCCTGCAACTGCCGGCCAACAACAGCTTTGGCTTTCGCGCCGGCCAGTACATCGAGTTCATCCTGAAAGACGGCCAGCGCCGCAGCTACTCGATGGCCAACGCCCCGCACGCCGTCAAGGAAGCCGGACCGGAAGGCATCGAGCTGCACATCCGCCACATGCCGGGCGGACTGTTTACCGATCAGGTGTTCAGCACGCTGAAAGAGAAAGACATCCTGCGCGTGGAAGGCCCGTTTGGCACCTTCTTCCTGCGCGAAGACTCCGAGCGTCCCATCGTGCTGCTGGGCTCGGGCACCGGCTTCGCGCCGCTCAAGGCCATCATCGAGCACATGCGCCACGCCGGCATCAGCCGCCCGACCACGCTGTACTGGGGCTGCCGCAGCCGGGCCGATCTCTACCTGCACGACTGGGCGCAGCAACAGGCCGCCGAGCTGCCCTGGCTCAGCTACGTGCCGGTGCTGTCCGACGCCAAGCCGGAAGACGCGTGGACTGGCCGAACCGGTTTCGTTCACCAGGCCGTGCTGGCCGACCTGCCTGACCTGTCGGCCCACGAGGTTTACGCCTGCGGAGCCCCGATCATGGTGCAATCGGCACGCCAGGACTTCACCACGCAGGCCGGCCTGCCCGAAGAGTTCTTCTACGCCGACGCCTTCACCAGCGAGGCCGACAAGCACGGCGCTTGAGCACTCCGCGCGCTCAAGCCCTTCCAACCCTTTCACGGAGTTGCCATGTCCTACGACTCGAACAACATCTTCGCCAAGATCCTGCGCGGCGAGATCCCCTGCATCAAGCTGTACGAAGACGCCCACACGCTGGCCTTCATGGACATCATGCCGCAGGCCGAAGGCCACGCGCTGGTGATCCCGAAGGAGCCGGCCGTGACCTTGTTCGAGCTGTCGGATGCAGCCGCGCAGGCCTGCTTGGCCACCGTGCGCAAGATCGGCAACGCGCAGAAGAAGGGTTTGGGTGCCGAAGGCGTGGTGCTGATGCAGCTCAATGGCGAAGGCGCCGGCCAGACTGTGCCGCACTTTCACATCCACGTGATTCCCGGCTCGATCGCCGACCTGCGCAAGCCGCACGCCACGCACATGGCCGATCCGGCCCACCTCAAAACGGTGGCCGACAAGATCGTGGCCGCGCTGGCCTGATCTGGCCGAACAGCGCTCGGAGCGGGCGCGCCACGCCCCTCAGGTCCGTGGCATGAAGCCGGTTTGCAGGGCATGCGCCCACTCGGCCCGCCCTCGCTGACGCGCCAACTCGGCCATGGCCACGTGCGGGTAGGGAACGGCCAGCAAGGACACCGTCCACGCCGCACCGCAGCGCTCGACGATGGCGTAGCGGGCGTCGGGTGAACCCATCTCCACCCGGTGGTGCATCGGCTGGACATCGTCATAGGCCGGCCGCCCGACACTGCCGGGATTGACCACCCAGGCACCGGTGGCACTGCGCATCACCCGCGGCACATGGGTGTGGCCACAGGCAATCAGACTGGCCTGCACCACGTCCATCTGCGAACCCAGTCGTTCGCTCAACTCGGCCTGCGTGGCCATGCGCACGACGCCCTGCCCGTCGCCCACCGGCTGCACGGTCTCCATCAGGTAAGCCGCGTCGCTGCGAGGGGTGGCGTGACACAGGAACACTTCGTCCGACCACGCATGCCAGGGACGCTGCGCGGCCATCCAGGCCCGCTCGGCCTCGCCCAGTTGCGCACTGGCATGG
>Ga0114984_1000757_pt1 | contig 12202 bp, 13 predicted proteins | sample Shrwel1BS1Day1_FD_96987 | JGI IMG/M metagenome (GOLD analysis project Ga0114984, IMG submission 96987) | Subsurface microbial communities from deep shales in Ohio, USA - Utica-3 well 1 S-1-Day1 | ecosystem: Environmental > Aquatic > Deep subsurface > Shale gas/oil reservoir > Produced water/Flow... | reverse complement strand
CTACAGCCAGTGGGCGGGCACCCCCTACCGCTATGGGGGGCAGGGGCGTTCCGGTGTGGATTGTTCCGGCTTCATTCAGCGGGTCTACGCCCAGCTGGATGGCACCCGCTTGCCCCGCACCACCGAGCAGCAGGCCGGGGTCGGCACCGAAGTGGCGCGCTCCCAACTGCAGCCGGCGGATCTGGTCTTTTTCAAGACCGGCTGGAAGCAGCGCCATGTCGGTATCTACATCGGCAACGGCGAGTTTATCCACGCCTCCACCAGCCAGGGGGTGACGATTTCACACCTGGACAACCCCTACTGGCGCAACGCCTGGTGGATGGCACGGCGCCCCTGAGTGGCGCGGCGGCAGAACCGTCCTCAGCCCATCCCCACCTTGTCCACAGGTTGTATCGGGCGGTCGTTCCATTCTGCCGCGGCTGTGAATGAAAGGGGCGGAGATGATCGAATCCGGGGCTGAATCGGGCCAAATGGCGGTGCGACCGGGGTTGACAAGATAGCCCTGGGCAAAACCACCGCCATCTCGCTCAATAATTGTACGCTTTTTAAAAACCATTATTTAACAATATGTTATTCCTTCTCTTTGCATCCTGTCCCGAACTTATCAAGGGTGTTGTATACAGAATGTGTGAGCAACCCTTGGCGGGTTATCAACAGGGGGCGAGCGGCGGCCAGAATGTGGATGGTTCAGTGAAAAAGATGTTCGCCCCCTGCGCCCGGGCCGAGCCGGTGGGCCGCTTTCACGGTGTTACGGCGGTTGTGCCAGAGCTTACCCAATGGAAGGTAATGGCAATGGAGAGCCACCTGTTCGCACCGCCGCGCAGGCTCGCGAAGCTGGGGGATGGTCCCGTAAAAGCCCAGTGAATTCGGCAAGTTGCAAAATAATTCACCCCCCGCGCTTGACACCTTTGCGCAGGGCTGTAAAATCTGCGCCCATCCTTCGGAGGGATGGCTGAGTGGTCTAAAGCACCGGTCTTGAAAACCGACGGGTCGAGAGGCTCCCAGGGTTCGAATCCCTGTCCCTCCGCCATTGAAGGATGATGATTTGGACAGTTCCTCGATAGCTCAGTTGGTAGAGCAGTAGACTGTTAATCTATTGGTCGCTGGTTCGAGTCCAGCTCGAGGAGCCAAATCAAACCTGCCGCCAGGCGGGTGCAAGCAAAGAGCGGGTCGTTAGCTCAGTTGGTAGAGCAGTTGGCTTTTAACCAATTGGTCATAGGTTCAAGTCCTATACGACCCACCACTCTTCGCTGCCGGAGGGTCGTTAGCTCAGTTGGTAGAGCAGTTGGCTTTTAACCAATTGGTCATAGGTTCAAGTCCTATACGACCCACCACCTCCGGCCCCACTCCAGCGTGCGGACCGCCCCACGGTCTCCCCTGTTTTACCGCTCCATCCCGATGCGCTCATCCGCTTCATACTCGATCGCCACCACCTCGAGCCAGAGTGGTTCCTGATCCGGCCGTTCGATGATCACCTCATCGCCCACCTGTTTTTTCAGTAGCTGCCGTGCCAACGGGGCGTCGATGCTGATGTAGCCTCTGGCCGGATCGATCTCATCGGCACCGACGATGCGGTAGCGGCGGCGCTGATCGTCCGCGTCGGCCAGCGTCACCCAGGCCGCGAAGAAGATCCGGCTGGTATCCTCCGGCAGCCGATCGATCACTTTGATCTGCTCCAGCCGTTTGGAGAGGTAGCGTAGGCGGCGGTCGATCTCGCGTAGCTGTTTTTTGCCGTAGGTATATTCAGCGTTCTCGGAACGATCGCCCTGGGCGGCGGCCTCTTTCACCGCCTGGGTGACCTCGGGGCGCTTCACCCGCCACAGGTGGTTCAGTTCGGCGCTGAGGCGTTGATACCCCTCCGGGGTGATGTAGGCGGAGCTTTTCGCTCGTGGGGCACGCCAGCGGGCCATGTCGTTTTCCTGATCTGGTTGAAAAGGTAAAGGAGTACAGTCGCTTGCCGATAACACCGGTTCAGGTGGAGGCATGATGCAGACAGACCCTATCCAGACAAAAATCGAGAGCTACACGGCCTCGCTGCCGCAGGCGGTGCATGCGCCCAGTGGGGCCCAGTTTGCGTTTCTGCTCAGTCTGATCGCTTCCACTGAGGAGATCCACCGACCGCCCGCGCAGGCCGAGCCGGGCAGTGGCTTTGAGCTGCCCCCCAATGCGGCGCTGCGCTATCCCGATCTGAATGAGCTGCACACGCCGGAGGTGGTGGCGCGGCTCAACCGCTCGGTCAACGACCATCTCCCCGGTGAGTACGCCTATCTGGTCAGCTGGCTGGATGTTCAGGCCCACACGCCGAAGGCTCAACCACCGAGGCCGGATCGCTTCGAGCAGGTCGCACTCTACACGGCCAACGCGCTGGCCGGCAAGATCGAGAGCGCCCGCCACAGCTTGAGCGCCGCGGCTTGACCGGATCGTGGCCTCCCGCTCCCGGCCCCGGGCTGGTGCTTACAGCCAGCGCCAGCGGCGGAAGAGCAGAAACAATCCCCCCACCAGCAGGCCCAACATCAGCAGGAAGATCAGAAAAGCGTGTTCGTTTTCCGCCCCCGGGATGCCGCCCACGTTGATCCCCAGCAGCCCGGTGAGGAAGCTCAACGGCAGGAAGATGGCGGAGATGATCGACAGCACATACATGCGTTGGTTGAGCTGCTCGGCCTGCTGGCTGGTCAACTCCTCCTGGGCCATGGCGGCGCGCTCGCGGATGATGTCCAGATCCTCGATGTGGCGCAGCAACTGGTCGCTGATTTCGCGCAGCTCCAGCTTCATCTCGGTGGTGAGCCAGCTCAGGCGCTCGCTCAGCATCTGGTTGAAGGCATCCCGCTGGGGGGCGTAGTAGCGCCGCAGGGTGACGGTCTGGCGCCTCAGATTGCGCACGGCCTGACGCATTTCGCTGCCCGGCTGGGTGAGCAGATCCAGCTCCAGATCCGACAGTTGCTCCTCCAGATCTTCCACCGTGTCGCCCATGCGCTGAACCAGCAGTTCACTGAGACGGATGATCAGTTCGGCGCTGCTGCGCGGGCCCTCACCCTGTTCAAACAGTTGCAGTAGCTTGCTGACCGACAACAAACGGCGTTTGCGGGTGGAGATCACCAGCCGGGCCCCCACGCAGAGGCGGATCGATACCATATCTTCCGGGTCGGCCCCGGGGTTGGTGTTGACGCCGCGCAGGGCCAGCAGCAGATACTCCCCCAGCACGGCGGCGCGGGGGCGGCTGTTTTCCACCACCAGTGCGTCCACGGCCAGCTCGGGCAGGCCGCTGTGCTGCTCCAGCCACGGCCGGGTGGAGTCGAGGGTGAAATCCAGATGGATCCAGAGGATGCCATCCTCCGGCTGCCAGCGCTCCAGTTCCGCGGGGGAGAGGGGGCGGGCGCCGCCCTCCCCATCGAGGAGCAGTGTGTGCAGTGCTTCGGGGGCGGGTGTCATGGCGGTCTCCTGTCAGTCCGTGCGCCAGATGATCTTCTCGATCTCGCTGCCGTTCGTCGTCCACCACTCATCCGGGTCATCCCCCTCCTGCCAGCCGGAAACGATGCAGCGCACCTGGGTATCCAGCGCCGCGGCCACCTCCATAGCGCAGTCGATGTCGCGCGCCCAGGGGGTGGCGTCGGAGCGGAACCAGATGCTGATCCAGCTCTTGCCGACCGCCTTTTCATGGATCATCACCGGGATGCGCGCGCCGGCGAAAACGACGCTGAGGGAGTGGGTGGCGCCGACGCTGTCATGGGCTTCGACGGCGTCGGTGCGCCGGCGTAGCCACTGCAGAATCTGCTCCAGTGAGCGGTTTTTGATGTAAATCTCGATGTCAGGGTGGCGGCTCTCGGTGCTGCTCATCGTCGTCGTCCAGAATGTGCCAGATGCGCAGAACGCTCAGGCCAAGGTAACCCATGAGGGCGAGTATGCTGCCAGCGGCGGCCAGGATCAAGCCGAACAGTGCCAGCAACTCCGCCTCGAGTCCGGGAGGGAGCCGATGCTGGGCGAAGCTGATCGCGCCAACCCCCGTGAAGAAGAGTCCGGCGCCGCACAGCAGCAGGTTCAGGTTGCGGCGCGGGTTTTGCGCCTGCTGACGCAGCCATTGCCTGATCTGGCTCATCGCTTGCGAAACAGTGCCAAGCGAAAGTCGGCCCGTTCGTTCAGCTCGCTGCAGGTGGCGATCCGCTCACGGGCGGCGCGGTTGAGCCGCTGGCCGTGGGGGGTCATCGCCAGCAGGTTTTGCACCATTTCCGGGGTATCGAGCCGGAAGCCAAACTCCAGCCGTTGGCTCGAAACCGGCTCGAACCACGGCGCCAGCGCCGGTTCGGGGTCGAGGCCGGAGCCGGCGCGCACCTGCTCGTAGATCAGGTCGCGCAGGGTGCGCAGGTGATCGGGGCCGGGGTAGACCACCAGCAGCAGGCCACCGGGTTTGACGACCCGGGCGGTGGGTTCGGGCAACAGGCGGGCAAAGATCAGGCTGACGAGGTCCACGCAGTCAGCGGCCAGCGGGATCTCGGCAGCGCTGGCCACCAGCCAGAGGATCTCCCGGTTGCGCCGGCTGGCACGGCGCACCGCTGCCTTGGAGATATCCAGGCCGGCCACGTCGAGGGGCAGCCGGCGCTGCAGCTGATCGGTGTACCAGCCCTCGCCGCACCCCAGATCCAGCAGCCGTTGGCGGGCAGTGGTGGCGCTGTACGGTTGCAACAGCGCCACGATCGCCTCTGCCAGCGGGGCGTAGTAACCCGCCTGCAGAAAGTGCTGGCGGGCCTGAACCATCTCGGCGCCATCGCCGGGCGCCTTGCTGCGCTTGCGTTGTGGCAGCAGCAGGTTCCAGTAGCCCTGCCGGGCCCGGTCGAAACTGTGGCCCTGCTCACAGTGCAGCCGGCTGTCGGCCTGTTGCAGGGGGTGGTTGCACACCGGGCAGCAGAGGGGGAATCGGTTCATGCTTTGACCAGCAGCCGGGCGAGGATGTTTTCATAGAGGTGGGAGAGATCATCCAGATCGCTGGCGCGCACCCGCTCGTCGATCTTGTGGATGGTGGCGTTGCACGGCCCCAGCTCGATCACCTGGGCGCCGGTCGGGGCGATGAAGCGGCCGTCGGAGGTGCCGCCGGAGGTGGAGAGTTCGGTTTCATAACCCAGCACGGTGCGGATCGACTCGCGGGCGGCATCGACCAGGCTGCCGGCGGGGGTCAGGAAAGGGTCGCCGGAGAGGACCCAGTCGATATCCCACTCCAGCTGGTGCCGGTCCAGGATCTCCCGCACCCGCACCTTCAGCTCCTCGGCGGTGACCTGGGTGGAAAAACGGAAGTTGAAGGCGATATCGAGATGGCCGGGGACCACGTTGGTGGCGCCGGTGCCGGCATGGATATTGGAGATCTGGAAGCTGGTGGGGGGGAAGAACGGGTTGCCCTGATCCCAGACGGTGGCCGCCAGTTCGGCCAGCGCCGGCGCCGCCGCATGGATCGGGTTGCGCACCAGGTGCGGATAGGCCACATGCCCCTGCACGCCGCGCACCCTCAGGGTGGCGCTGAGCGAGCCGCGGCGCCCGTTTTTGATCACGTCGCCCACTTTTTCCGTGCTGGAGGGCTCGCCGACGATGCACCAGTCGATCTTCTCGTTGCGCGCCTCGAGGTGGTCGACCACCCGGGGGGTGCCGTTGATGAACGGACCCTCCTCGTCACTGGTGATCAACAGGGCGATGGAACCGGCGTGGTCCGGGTGGTTGCCGAGAAACCGTTCGAGCGCGGTGACGAACGCGGCCAGGCTCCCCTTCATGTCGGCGGCGCCCCGCCCGCACAGGTAGCCCTCCTCGATGCGGGGCTCGAAGGGGGGGAACTGCCACTGCGCCTCCGGGCCGGAGGGGACCACATCGGTGTGGCCGGCGAAGCAGAACAGCGGCCGGGCCTCCCCCCGGCGGGCCCAGAGGTTGGTCACCTCTTCAAAGGGCAGCCGTTCGATTTTGAAGCCGAGCGGCTCCAGGCGGCTGATCAGCAACTCCTGGCAACCGGCATCGTCGGGGGTGACGGAGCGGCGGCCGATCAGCTCCATGGCCAGCTCCAGCGTGGGGGAGATCGAAGTCATCTGAAACCCTGCGGTTTGGGGGCGACCACCCCCGCCCCTCGGCTGGAGGAGCGGGGGTGGTCGGGGATCGGTTAGGCTCAGTTGTGCTGGTGCAGCTCGGCATTCAGCTCGATGGCGCTGCGGTTGGTTTTCACCTCGATGCGGCCGTTCTGCGAATTGCGGCGGAACAGCAGATCGGATTTTCCGGCCAGTTCGCCCGCCTTGAGCACACCCACTTCATGGTCCTGATCGTCCAGCAGGGTCACTCTGGCGCCGGCGGTCACATAGAGGCCCGCCTCGATGGTGCAGCGGTCGCCCAGCGGTATGCCCAGGCCCGCATTGGCACCGAGCAGGCAGTTTTCCCCCACGCTGATCACCACATCGTTGCCACCGGAGAGGGTGCCCATGGTGGAGGCGCCGCCGCCGACATCGGAGCCATTGCCGACCACCACCCCGGCGGAGATCCGCCCCTCGATCATGCTCACCCCCAGGGTGCCGGCGTTGAAGTTGATGAACCCTTCGTGCATCACGGTGGTGCCTTCGCCCACATGGGCACCCAGACGGACGCGGGCGGCGTCACCGATGCGGATGCCGGCGGGGACCGCGTAGTTGGCCATTTTCGGGAACTTGTCGATGGCGAACACCTCCAGCACCTTGCCCTGGGCGCGGGCGGAGAGCTGCCGACGCGGCAGATCTTCCAGTGCCACGGCGCCCTCGCTGGTCCAGGCCACATTGGGCAGCAGCGGGAAGATGCCGCTCAGGTCGATGCCGTGGGGTTTGACCAATCGCCGCGACAGCAGGGTCAGCTTCAGGTACGCCTCCGCCGTGGCCTGCGGCGCGGCATCGGTTTCCAGAATGCACAGTACCAGCGGCTGTTTGCTGCCCTCCAGAATCTCCACCACCTCGGCCTGATCTTCCGCGTCGACGGCGAGAAAAGCCGCCTCCAGTGCCTTCAACCGGGAGGCGTCGAGCTCGATGCTCTTGTTGCCCCCCTGGTAACCGACGGCGTCGGCCACGGCGCTGATCAGGGCGTCATCCGCGTTCAGCCGCGGTGCGTTGTAGTAAACTTCCAGCCAGTCACCGGCCGCCGATTTTGTTCCGACACCCAGCCCAAATGCGAAATTCGCCATTGTTTACTCCGTTGTTGCATTCATCGAAAGGGGAGGCGCCGTTGCTGCAAACAGCGCCGCGTAATCGGTATCGCCAAAGCCGACCTCGATCCGGCCATCGTCCAGCTCCAACACGGGGCGCTTGATCAGGGTCGGCTGGGCCACCATCAGTTGCTGCAGCGCGGCCGGGTCGGTGGTGGCCCGGGCCTCCGCTGGCAGTTGTCGCCAGCTGCTACTGCGTTTGTTCAACAGGGTCTCCAGCCCAACGCACGCGCACCAGCGGGCCAGCTGATCGGCGCTGAGCCCCTGTTGGCGAAGGTCATGGTAGCGGAACGCGATGCCATGGGCGTTCAGCCAGTTGCGCGCCTTGCGCACGGTGTCACAGCTGCTGATGCCATACAGGGTGGTCATGGTGGATGCCTCACAGGGATTCAATATAGCGGCGGATGCGCTGCGCCGCCTCCACACACTCGGAAACGGTGGCCACCAGGGCCATGCGCACGAAGCCGGCACCGGGGAGGATACCATCCACCTCCCGGGAGAGATAACGCCCCGGCAGTACGGTCAGGTTCTGCTGGGCGAACAGCCCCTTGGCAAATTGGTCATCTGCCGTCGGTGTGGGGGCCCAGAGATAGAAACCGGCGGCGGATCGCTGCACCGCCATCACCGGCTGTAGCACGCGCAGCACCGCGTCGAACTTGTGCCGGTATTGGCAGCGGTTGTCGTAAACATGGCTCTCATCGCTCCAAGCGGCGATGGAGGCCAGCTGGTGCTGCACCGGCATGGAGCAGCCGTGATAGGTGCGATAGAGCAGAAAGGGCTGCAGCAGGCTGGCATCCCCGGCGATGAAGCCGGAGCGCATGCCGGGCAGGTTGGAGCGCTTGGAGAGGCTGTGAAACACGATGCAGCGGGCAAAGTCGTGCCGCCCCAGCTCGGCGCACGCTTGCAGCAGGCCCGCCGGCTTGTCGTTTTCATCCGGGTAGAGCTCGGAATAGCACTCGTCGGAACAGATGATGAAGTCGTACTCATCCGCCAGAGCGATCAGTTTTTTCAGGGTCTCCACCCGGTGTACCGCCCCGGTGGGGTTACCCGGTGAGCAGACGAACAGCAGCTGGGTGTGCCGCCAGATCTCGGCGGGCACGGCGTCGTAATCGGGGATAAAGCCATTTTCGGGCAGGCAGTTCAGGTAGTAGGGCTCGGCCCCGGCCAGGTAGGCGGCCCCCTCATAGATCTGGTAGAAGGGGTTGGGGGAGACCACCCGCGCGCCGGGGGTGCGTTCGATGGCGGCCTGGGTGAAGGAAAAAATCGCTTCACGGGTACCGTTCACCGGTAGAATGTTGCGCTCCGGGTCGATGCTGCCCGGCTGCAGCTGAAAACGACGCTCGCACCAGCCCGCCATCGTCTGGCGCAGCGGCGCCATCCCCTTGGTGGTGGGGTAGCTGGATACCCCGCTCAGGTTTTCCGCCAACACCTCGGTCACAAAGGGGGGAGCCGGGTGCTTGGGCTCACCGATACCGAGCGAGATGGGTTCGAGCCGTTTGGGTGGCTGAACATCGGCCAGCAGATGGGCCAGTTTCTCGAACGGATAGGGTTGCAGTCGGTCGAGGTCGCGGTTCATGCACAGTTCCTGTTATCCACTGCCGGTTGCAGCGCGTTGAGCCAGATTTCAGCCGCGGAAGTATAGCGGAAGCGCTCTATTCGGCGCCAGTCAAGCGCATCGGGTCCAGCAGCCGCTCCACCTCCGCCCGCTCCAGATCGGTCTGTTCCACCACCAGATCGATGATCGCCCGCCCCTCGGCGTAGGCCTGCTTCGCCAGCGCCGCCGCCCGCTCATACCCCAGTATCGGGTTGAGTGCCGTAACCAGAATCGGGTTGCGCGCCAGGGCCGCCTGGATCCGCTCGTGGTTGACGGTATAGCCCTCGATCGCCTTGTCGGCCAGGGAGATCGCCGCGTTGGCGATCAGCATCTCACTTTGCAGCAGGTTGTAGGCGATCAGGGGCAGCATGGTGTTGAGCTGAAAATTGCCGTGCTGGGCGCAAACGGTGATGGCCAGGTCGTTACCGCACACCTGGGCCGCGGCCATCATCGTCGCCTCGGCGATCACCGGGTTCACCTTGCCCGGCATGATGGAGGAGCCGGGCTGTAGCGCCGGCAGGGTTATCTCCCCCAGACCGGCCAGCGGCCCCGAGTTCATCCAGCGCAGATCATTGGCGATCTTCAGCAGCGCGCTGGCGCAGGTTTTGAGCTGGCCGGAGAGCTCCACGGCGGTATCTTGACAAGCCTGGGCGGCAAAATGGTTCCGCGCCGGCTGCAGGGTCAGCCCGGTGCGGATACTCAGGTGGCGGCAGAACAGGCGCGAGAACGCCGACGGAGCGTTGACACCAGTGCCCACCGCCGTGCCGCCCTGGGCAACCTGCGCCAGCCGCGGGCGCACGCTCTCCAGGCGGCTGATGCAATCCTCTATCTGTGCCTGCCAGCCGGAGATCTCCTGATCCATGCGGATCGGCATCGCATCCATCAGGTGGGTGCGACCGGTCTTTACCACCTGCGAGAGCGCCGAGCGTTTGCGCCGCAGAGCGCCGACCAGATGGCGCAGCGCGGGAAACAGGTCGTTTTCCAGCCGCAGCAGGGCGCTGGCATGGATGCAGGTGGGGATCACATCGTTGGAACTTTGGCTCATGTTGATATGATCATTCGGGTGCAGCTCGAGGCCGCTGCGCTGCCTGACCAGTGTGCTGAGCACCTCGTTCATGTTCATGTTGCTGCTGGTGCCGGAGCCGGTCTGGAACAGGTCTACCGGAAACTGATCGAAATGCAGCCCGGCGATCACCTGGTCGGCGGCGTCCACGATCGCATCGGCCTGCTCTCTCTCCAGCAGCTCCAGCTCCGCATTGGCGCGGGCGCAGGCCGCCTTGATCTGGGCCAGCGTGGTGAGGAACAGAGGCGGCAAGCGCAACTCGCTGATCTGAAAGTTATCCACCGCACGCTGGGTCTGCGCGCCATAGAGGGCATCGTGGGGGAGTTCTACCTCGCCCAGGCTGTCATGCTCGGTACGAAATTCAGGACTCATCGGCTTGCTCCCTGGTCGTGAACGGTTACGGGCTCGGGGGTTATCTTGGCGAGTGGCCCCACCCCGGATCACCAGGGCGACCTGACAAGGCAGGGGGCGGAGGCCGCGGCCTGCCACAGTGTAGTGCGCCAAGGGGTGTTATGGAATGGGCGGCGCGGCATGGCGTTGGGCCGGGCAGCCGTCAGGGCAGGGAGCACCCCCTGCCACTGGAGATCATCTCCAGGGGCGTGCGCCGGGGTTAGACCTGCCAGAGCAGATACTCTTTGCCGAGCCGGGTCAATTCGAGCCATGGATCAGGTCGTTCCAACCGGAGCGGTATATCGGCCCGCTCAAACTCGATCAGCCCCGCCAAGGGTAGCAGGGTCGCCAAACGGTGTTTCATCACCTCGGCAAATGTCTCCCGGGGCTTCTGGAAGGCTTGAGGCTCCCCCTCTTCGAGCTCAGTCAGCAGGTGGGGGAACAGGGCCAGCAGGTAGTTGGCGGCCTCGATAGAGCGCAGTTTCCCCTGCTCCCGGTGCAGGCGGTAAAGCAGCACCGGTGTCGTCAATCGCAGCGACGGAAGGGCCGGGTAGTGATCCACATAGGCCCAGTTGAATTGGGTGAACAGGCCCTGCATCAGGGTGTCGAACGCACTGGCCCAATCCTCTTTTTTCAGCATGGCTTGGCCTTTTCGTGTGAGTTGCAACTTGCCTTTGCTCTCCCGAAACAGGCCACTCACCGTGGCGATGATGCGGCTGTAATGAACCGGCGGAACGTCCTCTTCGGAGCGATATCCCCGCCGCCAGACAAATCGGTCGTAGTGCAGCCGGTCGGGGTCGATGGCATCGACCATGCTGCGCACGACCGCCAGGGGCAGGTTCCCCTTTTTGGTCAGCTTGATCCCGTTTTCACCGGTGCATTCCGCCAGAGTCTTGAACAGCGCCAGGAGAGGCGAGTTCTCGAGCGTAGCAACCGCCGGGTTGAGCTGCAGCACCTCCGGCGCGGCAAAGGGTTGATACAACAGCTGGTGCAGCTGGTTGGGCGGCATGGGCAGCTCGACCGGAGGCTGCCCCTCATTGGAGGTGATGTGAATCAGATACTGATCGATGAACGCTTGTTTCATGTCGGCTGATTCAAACTCTGCCTGCTCCAGCAACCGGTCGATCTCAGGCTGCACGGATTTGAAAACGGCAAAAACCTCATCATGCACCAGCAGCCGGCTGTAGCGGTGGATCGCTCTCAACCGAATGTTGACGGAGTATTTATCGAACCGGGTTGGGTCAAAGGAGTCGGTGCCGAGCCAATCGCACAGCTCGCGATGCTCATCATGCCGGGGGTCTTTCAAAATGGCTACCAGCTGTTCGTAACCGGGCGGTCCACCACAGGATTCCGGTGGGCACGCATGTTCACCGGACAGACATTGCGGCTCACCCGGTTCAGCGCCGATCAGGGGCAGTGTCTTTTCCAGAAGGATGCGATGTCGCCAGCCATCACCAAAATCGTACTCATAGATCAGCTCCGGCCTGGCAGCCGTCAACACCTCCTGCAAGCAGGTCGTTGATTCCTCCTGCCACTCATCAAAGCCCTGCTGGATCAATTGGTTTTCGCAAAAGTATTGCTGCCCGGCCGCTATGAAACAGTGATAGTGCGAATCCTGCCAGCCCATTGCAGCCTGCAAGATGGGGTGTAGCTGATCCAGCTTGATGGTGGCGGGCAGCAGAAGGCGGCGCCATACAGTCGGCTGAACGCCTTCCAGTTCAATGTAGAGTTGATAGAGAGTACGGGGTTGGGTGGCCATGCGCAGATCCGATCCGATTGGTGCAAGGCCCCATCGTAGCAGATGGTTGCGGAGGTGTGAGGTTGAACCCACGAAATTTCAACGGAACAACGACCTTCGCCCGGGGTTGTGAGGAGCTGAGCCCGACGAGCTTGCTCGTTTTTGACTCTGCTTTTCTTAAAATGGTAGCGGGGGCTGGATTTGAACCAACGACCTTCGCCCGGGGTTGTG
>Ga0114984_1000756_pt1 | contig 12213 bp, 12 predicted proteins | sample Shrwel1BS1Day1_FD_96987 | JGI IMG/M metagenome (GOLD analysis project Ga0114984, IMG submission 96987) | Subsurface microbial communities from deep shales in Ohio, USA - Utica-3 well 1 S-1-Day1 | ecosystem: Environmental > Aquatic > Deep subsurface > Shale gas/oil reservoir > Produced water/Flow... | reverse complement strand
TCCAGAAGCGGCAAACTCACAGTATGAGCAGCATAGCAGACAACATCGGGAGCGTAACCCGACGCATACAAAAAGCAACATTGCAGGCGGGGCGGGACCCCGGTAGTGTGCGTCTGTTGGCAGTCAGCAAGACCCGACCACCGGAAGACCTGCGTGAAGCCTTCGCTGCGGGGCAGACCGCGTTTGGCGAAAGTTACCTGCAGGAGGCCCTCGGGAAGATCGAGGCCCTGGACGACCTGGACGGCATCGAATGGCATTTTATCGGGCCGATCCAGTCCAACAAGACCCGCCAGATCGCCGCATCGTTTGACTGGGTGCACAGTGTCGACCGTCTGAAGATCGCCCGCCGACTCAGCGAGCAGCGTGCACCGTCGCTGCCGCCTCTCAACATCTGCCTGCAGGTCAATATTGATAAGGAGGACACCAAGTCCGGCTGTACCCTTGAGGAACTGCCCGAGCTGGTTTCGGCAATCGGCGAACTTCCCGGCCTCAGCCTGCGGGGCCTGATGGCCATTCCGGATCCCGATCAGACGGAATCAGAGCTCCGGTCCGGTTTCCGCAAACTGGCCAATGCCCTCAGATCCCTGAACCAGGAATTCCCGGGTGCCGGCCCGCTGGATACCCTGTCCATGGGCATGTCCGATGATCTGGAAATGGCCATAGCCGAGGGCGCAACCTGGGTGCGGGTGGGCGCTGCGGTGTTCGGAGCCCGTCCACCGAAGGAACCCCGGAGCTGAATCTTTCAGATCCTGCTATCATCCGGTTCAAACAGTTAACCGTTCAACCGTTGGAGTGAACCTTGAGCACATCGCCCACTATCTCATTTATCGGGGCCGGCAATATGGCCGGCGCCCTCATTGGCGGCATGCTGGACAACGGCTACAAGGCCGGTGATATCTGGGTCAGCGCCCCGGATGACGCTCATCTTCAGGCCATCCGCAAGCGTTTCGGCGTCAGCATCACCACCGACAACCGCTACTGCGCCCGGCAGGCCGACCTGGTCATCCTGGCGGTCAAGCCCCAGGTCATGGCCGATGTCTGTCGTGACATCGCCCCGGTGGTGCAGAATACCCGCCCCCTGATGGTCTCCATCGCCGCAGGCCTGACCGCCGACACCCTCGACCAATGGCTCGGCGGCGGGCTACCGATGGTGCGGGTCATGCCCAACACACCGTCGCTGGTGGGCAAAGGGGCTGCCGGCCTGTTCGCCAATAGCCATGTGAAAGACGACCAGAAAAAGATGGTCCAGGCTGTGTTCGAAAGCATCGGCTCCGCGCTGTGGGTGGAGGATGAAAACCTGCTGCACGGGGTTACCGCTCTGTCCGGCAGTGGCCCGGCGTACTTCTTCCTGATGCTGGAAGCGCTGGAGGCGGCCGCCACGGAAGCCGGCATTGAACCGGCCACTGCCCGGGAACTGGCGATCCAGACCATGGCCGGGGCCGCAGAAATGGCCGCCCGAAGCGAACATGACCCCGCCCGGCTCAAACGCAATGTCATGTCCCCCGGCGGCACCACCGAACAGGCGATCAAGACCTTCGAGGACGGCGGACTGCGAGAACTGGTCAAGAAAGCCTACGGCGCAGCATTCAGGCGTTCGGAAGAAATGGCCGAAGAGCTGGCCGGCAAACAGTAACCGATAACGGAGACACAGCCACATGCTGGCAGACATCCTGATCACCATCCTGCTGATCGCATCCACCTTTTATCTGACAATTGTGCTGCTGCGCTTCCTGCTGCAACTGGCCCGGGCCGATTTCTACAACCCGATTTCCCAGTTTGTGGTCAAGGCGACCAACCCGCTGCTGCGCCCCCTTCGCCGCTTTATTCCGGGCTGGGGAGGCATCGACGGCGCCTCCCTCGTCCTGGCGGTCATCATCCAGGCGATCACATTCTTCTTCATCCTGATTGCACTCAACGGTGGCATTCCGGCGATCAACCCCATCACCCTGGTGGTCTGGGCAGTGTTGAACGTGCTCAGCCTGATTGTGAAAATCTACTTCTGGTCGGTCATCGCGGTGGTGGTGGTGAGCTGGATCGCTCCCCACAGTGGCCACCCGGCCATTCAGCTGGTTGCCCAGATCACCGAGCCGGTCATGCGTCCGGTGCGCAACATCATGCCACCCATGGGCGGACTGGACCTGTCCCCGATCATCGTGTTCCTGATCCTGAACGTGATTTCAGTTGTGATCGATCACATGAAACTGGCTGCCGGTCTCGGATCCATCGGCCTCGGCATGTAAACCCGTCTTCCGGATATACATTCGGTAACACCCGGAAACGAAAATCAATAAATCCAGGCCGCAAAATCATCTTGTTGATTTTGCGGCTTTTTATTCGGATAAACTGTGACCTGTTCCCCGGAATGAACAGGGAAGGTACACATGGATCCGGAAGACGGGATAGTATTACTACTTATTCATGAATTGCTGTAGTCCGCGCGCCTGGCAGGCAGCGGGCGCCGGTATACCGGGAAGTCGCGCAGAAGGAAACTCCAATGAACCCGCAGGGAACTCTGTCGCAGCAGGTAGAGGCTTACCATAACTGGAAAAGGGAACTGATTCGGCAGATCGGGCGCTACCGCCTCTGGCTGCAGGATAATGACCTGTTTTCTGACGACGTCAGCACCCGCATTCGAAACGGGCTCGAACTGCTCATCGAGGATGAGCTGACCATTGCTTTTGTCGGCGAATACTCCCGGGGCAAAACCGAGCTCATCAATGCCCTGTTCTTCTCGGAGTATGGGCAGCGCATGCTGCCGTCCCAGGCCGGGCGAACCACCATGTGCCCGACCGAGCTGTTCTTTGACCGCACGGCCAACCAGAATTACCTGCTACTGCTGCCGATCGGGACCCGCACTGGCGAGTTATCCCTGCAGCAACTGCGTAAACAGCCGGAACGCTGGGTCAGACACGAACTCGATGACCGCGACCCGGAAGTCATGCGAGAGGTCCTGGCCGAAGTTGCCAGGGTCAGGAGTGTGCCGCCGCAAGAGGCACGGAGCCTTGGGTTTGACGAGGTCATGCTCGAGCATGATCGCAACAATCCCGGTAACGTTCTGGTGCCGGCCTGGCGGAATGCCCGGATCAGCATCCGCCACCCGCTGTTCGAGCGCGGCCTTCGCATCCTCGACACCCCCGGCCTGAATGCACTCGGCTCCGAGCCCGAACTCACCATCAGCATGCTGCCCCGGGCCCATGCAGTGATTTTCGTGCTCAGCGCCGACACTGGCGTCACCGCCAGTGACATGGCCATCTGGAAGGAACACATCGACACCGAACACGCTGATCACCGGGCCGGCCGGTTTGCGGCCCTGAACAAGATCGACGTGCTCTGGGACGATCTGCAGGGTGAAAAGCATACCCGGGAAGCCATCGAGCGGGTGCGGAGCTACACCGCCAGCCATCTGGGCATCCGTCAGCACGATGTCATCCCGCTGTCGGCCAAGCAGGGGCTGCTGGCCCGTGTCCGCCGGGATGCCGGATTGTTCGAGCGCTCCAACATCGGCCAGCTGGAACAGCTGATCATCAAACGCATCCTGATGCATAAGGAGCAGCTGATTACCCAGAGCCTGATCAACGATCTGCTGGGTATGCTCCAGAACAGCCAGGCCGCCATGCAGACCCGGCTGGAAGCACTGGAAGAGGAACTCCGGGCCTGCTCCGGCGCCACTATGGACAAAGCGGCCCTGAGCCGGCTCGCGGAGCGGGCTCAGAAAGATTATGACTTCTACTACAGGAAGCTCATCTCCCTGCGCTCCAGTCGCCGGTTGGTGGATTCCCAGGGCAAAACCCTCAAGAGCCTGGTCAGCGAGCGACGCTTCGAAAAGCATGCCGAAACGATCCGGGTGTCCATGTCGAAGAGCTGGACCACCGCCGGCATGAATCGGGCGATGGATCACTTCTTCGAACTGCTGGAAGCTGACCTCACCAACCTTATGAGCGAAGGCCACCTGGCGGAGAAGATGGTGGGCGCCATCTACCGGCGCTATAACGAAGATAGCCGGGCACGGCATCTGGAACCCATCCCGCTACGTGCCGGGCGACATGTCATCGCCATCCGTGAACTGCGCAAGAAAGCCCGGCGCTTCCGGATCAGCCCGAAAAACCTGCTGACCGAACAGTCCCTGTTGGTGCGTCGCTTTTTCAATGTCATGGTCGGAGAGGCCCGCACTCTGCATAACCGGGTACGCAAAGACGTTGAACGCTGGCCCCACGAGGCCCTGCTCCCCATCATGCAGTATTCCATGGAACAGAAGCAGCTGCTGGAACACCAGATCCGGCGCCTGCGTGACATGGTCAGAAGCGACCGCGATGGTCGCGCCGAGCGGGAGAAGCTCGAAACCACCATTGCCGATCTGCGTCGCCAGCTAGAACTGGCCGACGGCATGCAGCGGCAGATCCGCAAGCCGGCTCCGACCCTGATCCAGCAGAAGGTGGTCAACATTTCCGGGGTCGTTTAAGCCCTGCCTGCTGACACCCTCTCCCGGTTGCAGCCATCCCCACCCGGCTATAAACTGCTGGGCTGGCGATGGCGTTGCTGTCGCTGTTCCAGTTACTTACGGATCGAACCAGGAACCTGTCGCGCCGATGCCCGATTCCCTGCCCACGGATTCTGTCGGGATAGTTACCCCACAGTCTTACCACTTTGACGCTCCCATCGAGCTGGCCTGTGGCCAGGAGCTGGGAAACTACGATCTGGTGGTGGAAACCTATGGCGAACTGAACGCCGACGCCAGCAATGCCGTGCTGATCTGCCACGCCCTCAGCGGCCATCACCATGCCGCCGGCTACCACAGCATGGACGATCGCAAACCCGGCTGGTGGGACAGCTGCATCGGCCCGGGCAAGCCCATCGATACCAACCGTTTCTTCGTGGTTTCCCTGAACAACCTGGGCGGCTGCCACGGCAGCACCGGCCCGAATTCGCAGAACCCGGCCACCGGCAAGCCCTATGGCCCGGAGTTCCCCGTGATTACCGTCAGTGACTGGGTGAAAAGCCAGGCCCTGCTCGCCGACCGACTGGGCATCCAGTGCTGGGCGGCGGTGGTTGGTGGCTCCCTGGGCGGCATGCAGGCGCTGCAGTGGAGCCTCGATTACCCTGGCCGGCTCAGACACGCCGTGGTGATTGCCTCCACACCGAGGCTGACCGCCCAGAATATCGCGTTTAACGAAGTGGCGCGCCAGGCCATTACCTCCGACCGGGAATTCCATGGCGGCCGCTACTACGACTTTGACACCCTGCCCCGCCGCGGCCTGATGCTGGCCCGGATGATCGGCCACATCACCTACCTGTCCGATGCCTCCATGGGGGAGAAGTTTGGCCGGGAGCTGCGGGAAGAAGCCTACAAGTTCGGCTACGACGCCGAATTCCAGGTGGAGAGCTACCTGCGCTACCAGGGTGAGCGTTTTTCCGAAACCTTCGACGCCAACACCTACCTGCTCATGACCCGGGCACTGGATTATTTCGATCCGGCGTACGATCATGGCGGCGACCTGTCCAGGGCGATTGCCGCGGCCCGCTGCGAGTTCCTGGTCCTGTCCTTCAGCACAGACTGGCGGTTTACGCCCCAGCGCTCGGAAGAAATGGTAAACGCCATGATCTCCGCCCGGAAGAAGGTCAGCTATGCCGAGATCGATGCGCCCTGGGGGCACGATGCCTTCCTGATCCCTACCCCCAGGTATACTGATGTCTTTACTGCCTATATGGATCGGGTGGCCAGGGAGGTGGGCGCATGAGACCTGACCTCGAAATCATCCAGCAATGGATCAAACCCGGTCATCACGTTCTGGACCTGGGGTGTGGTGACGGCACCCTGCTCGACTTCCTGCAGCGGGAACGACAGGCCACCGGCTTCGGTCTGGAAATCAACCCGGACCACATCACCACCTGCATGAGCAGGGGGGTCGCAGTAATCGAACAGAACCTGGACACCCAGGGCCTGGACAACTTCGATGACGGCATGTTCGATATCGTGCTGATGACCCAGGCCCTGCAGGCCGTGCGCCGGCCCGACAAGGTGCTGGACGAAATGCTGCGACTGGGCCGGGAAGGCATTGTCACCTTCCCCAACTTCGCCCACTGGCGGCTGCGCTGGGGCCTGACCCTGAGCGGCCGTATGCCCGAATCCGAGGCACTGCCGTATAAATGGTACAACACCCCCAACATTCGTCTGTGTACCTTCAAGGATTTCGAGGCCCTGTGCCGTCAAAAAGGCATCAGGATCAAGAGTCGACGGGTGGTGGATGGCCAGCACCAGAGCAGCTGGTCTGCCCGATTATGGCCTAACCTGTTGGGAGAGATTGCCATTTACCGCATTACACGGGAGAACGAGTAATGATCAAACAACTCCGGATGTTCACAACCTTTCTGACGGCCGCCCTTCTGACCCTGGCTGCCTTGCAGGCCCAGGCTGCCGGCTTTAGGGACTTCGGCGACTATCAGCTGCACTGGAGCGTGCTGCCGAGCACCTTCCTGCCACCCGAGGTCGCCAGGGCCAACGACCTGCAACGGAGCAAGGGTATCGGCATCGTCAATATCTCCATCATGCAGGAGCAGGACAACGGCACCCTCAAGCCCGTCAGCGGCCAGGTGGAAGGCACGGTCACTAACGACATCCGGCAGGTCAATTTCCTGGCGTTCCGTCGCATCCAGGAAGGCGATGCGGTCTACTTCATCGCCGAGTACCAGTACCCGGCAGGCGAGTTGATGACCTTCAACATCACCGCCCGACCGACCGGTCACCAGCAGGACCTGTCGGTCCGGTTTACCCACACTCTGTTCAGCGACTGAACCATGCCACAGCAACTCGTCATCGCCAGCAACAACAAGGGCAAGATTGCCGAACTGACCGAACTGCTCGCGCCCCTGGGCCTGACGCCAGTCGCCCAGGGCGAGCTGGGTGTGGGTGAGGCCGGGGAACCGGCGGTGACCTTTGTGGAAAATGCCATCCTCAAAGCCCGGCACGCAGCCCGGGAAACCGGCCTGCCGGCGCTTGCCGACGACAGCGGCATTGCCGTGGACGCCCTGGGCGGCCTGCCCGGTGTCCGCTCCGCCCGGTTCGCCGGCGAGGATGCCACCGACGCCGACAACATCGACGCCCTCCTTGACGCCCTGAAAGACGTCCCCGATGAGGATCGCGGGGCCCAGTTCCATTGCGTGCTCGTCTATCTGCGCCACGCCGATGATCCGACCCCCATCATCTGCCATGGCCGCTGGCCGGGCCGGATTCTGCGCGAGCCCCGGGGCAACGGCGGCTTCGGCTATGACCCGATCTTTCTGGCGCCGGAACACAATTGCAGCGCAGCTGAACTCAGCCGGCCCGAAAAGGGCCGCATCGGCCACCGGGGCCGCGCCCTCGCGCAGCTGCGGGAACACCTGAAGGCGGAACTCTGAAGCCATGTCCGCCACTACCCCGGTGGCGGTGAATCCGCCCCTGAGCCTCTACATCCACATGCCCTGGTGCGTGCGCAAGTGTCCCTACTGCGACTTCAACTCCCATGCGATCCGGGGCGACATCCCGGAGCAGGCGTACCTGGCAGCATTGCTCGAGGATCTGGAGCAGGATCTGGCGCTGGTTCGGAACCGGGAGATCCGGACCGTCTTCATCGGCGGCGGCACCCCCTCCCTGATGACAGGCGATTTCTATTTCCGGCTGTTCGAAGCCCTTCGGGAGAGGCTTGCTTTTGCTACGGATACGGAGATCACCCTGGAAGCCAACCCCGGCACACTGGAACAGGGCCGCTTCGAGGCGTTCCGGCAGACCGGCATCAACAGGCTCTCCATCGGCATCCAGAGTTTCAACCCTGAACACCTGCGAGTGCTTGGCCGCATCCACGATCGCGACTCGGCCCATCGCGCCGTGGAAGCGGCCCGAACTGCCGGCTTCGACAACTTCAACCTGGACCTGATGCATGGCCTGCCTGGACAGACACCGGATCAGGCCCTCTCGGACCTGCGCGAAGCCCTGTCCCATGAGCCGCCTCACCTTTCCTGGTACCAGCTGACCCTGGAACCGAACACGGAATTCTACAGTCGCCCGCCCGATCTGCCCGATGATGACCGGCTCTGGGACATCTGCCGGACCGGCGCTGACCTGCTGCGGACGAACGGCTTCGAGGACTACGAAGTATCGGCCTGGTGCCAGCCCGGACGAGCCTCCCGGCACAACCTGAATTACTGGACTTTCGGCGATTACCTGGCACTGGGTGCCGGCGCACACGGAAAGGTCAGCCTGGCGGATGGCAGCATCCGGCGCTACTGGAAAACCCGCCAGCCCGAGGCCTACCTCAATCGTATTGGCAGTCGCACCGCCGGGTCCGAAGCCATTGAACCGGACGAGCGGACGCTGGAATTCCTGATGAACGCATTGCGGCTGAAGGCCGGTGTGGCAGAATCGCTGTTTGCGGAACGAACGGGTTTACCCCTGGAGTCAGTTAGGGTACAACTTGGTAAATTACGTAAGGAAGGATTGCTGGAGAGCCACCGGTTGCAGGCAACGGAGCTTGGTCAGCGATATCTCAACAGCCTGCTGGAGCGTTTTCTCTGATGGACCCGGCACATGGATGGGCAGCCTTGCCAAAACCGCTGAAGACCAGTCTGATCACCACCGTAATCCTGCTGGGCGGCCTGATACTGGCCAATCAGCCACTTCAGACCGGCTCTGCGCCTCAGGGCATTGTCAGTTTCCAGTTCGCTGCCACCGCTGACCAGGCTCACGCCATCCTTCGCAGCTGGCGCTCCGAAGGCCTGCTCTGGGCCCGGGCTTCCCTGTGGCTCGATTTCTTCTTTATCGCGGCTTACCTCCTGGCCCTGCTGCATCTCACCCGCCACCTGATGCGGGACCGGCCCGGCGTCCGCGAGCGGGTCGTCGGGCGCTGGGTACGGACCCTGTTTGTGGCAGCTGGCACGGCGGATGTCGCCGAGAACATCCTGCTGTTGAATAACTTCAACCCGCCCACCGATGTGGTCAGCCTTTCCGCCACGCTCTGTGCACTGATCAAGTTTACCGGCCTGACCCTCGGCGTGGCCGGCCTGGTGATTATCCGGGCCGCCCGGCGACACCCTCTCGCCCACGGCTGACCCGGATCAGTTGGTGCGATAGAACAGCAGGTCCCAGACACCATGCCCGAGCCGCTCGCCGCGCTTCTCGAACTTGGTAACCGGCCGGTCATCGGGACGCGGTGAAAACTCCCCCGGTTCCCTGGCATTGGCAAAGCCTTCCGATTCGCTCATCACTTTCATCATGTGTTCGGCGTAGTTCTCCCAGTCGGTCGCCAGGTGCAATACACCGCCAACCCGGAGCTTGTGCCGGAGACGCTGGACAAACTCCGGCTGAATCAAGCGACGCTTGTGATGCTTCTTTTTCGGCCAGGGATCCGGGAAAAACACCATGACCCGGTCAAGGCAGGCATCCGGCAGGCACAGGTCGATGACATCATTGGCGTCGATGTTGTAGATACGGACATTTTCCAGCCCCCGGTCCTCGATTTCCTTGAGCAGGGCACCAACGCCCGGCAGGTGGACTTCCACTCCGATAAAATCCTGTTCCGGGGCGGCCTCGGCCATCTCGGCCAGGGACTTGCCCATCCCGAACCCGATTTCCAGGTTGAGCATGGCGTCACGGCCGAACACCTCGCGCGGATCGATCATGCCGTCCTCCCGGCTCAGACCATACCTGGCCCAGCCCCGGTCAAAGGCCTTCTTCTGGCCCTCGGTCATACGCCCCTGACGGAGAATGAAACTGCGAACACCACGGCGGGTGGTTACCGGCGAATCCGCGGTATCCTTCTGGTCTTGCGGTTCTTTCTGGTCAGTCATCTGGAATCCTTAACCGCAGGCTGCGGGTTCTGCTTAACAATCCGGGCCACAGTTTACCAGAGTCCGTCGGCTCAGGCGGATACCACCGAGTGCCGGCCCTGCTGCCGGTCAAGCTGGCGGTAACCGAGCGCTTCCACAAGGTGGGCGTAGGACACCGTCTCCGCCTCCTCCAGATCCGCCAGTGTGCGTGCCAGCCTCAGGATACGGTGCAGCGCCCGGGCGGACAGCCCCAGCCGCTCCATGGCGCTGGCCAGCATTCGCTCGCTGTCGGCATCGAGGCAGCAGGCGTCCTGCAGGGCGCGACCGGATAACAGGGCGTTGAGCGGCCCCCGTTCCAGCTGGCGTGCCCGGGCGCTTTCCACCCGGGCACGCACTGAAGCACTGGTTTCCTCTTCCGCACCCGACTGCATCAGCACCTCGCCGCTTTGCACCGGCACCTCCACGTGCAGGTCGAAACGGTCCAGCAAAGGCCCCGAAATCTTCGAACGGTATCGCATCACCTGGGAAGGCGTGCACTGGCAGTCGATGGAGGGATGACCACTGTAACCACAGGGACAGGGGTTCATCGCCCCCACCACCTGGAAACGGGCCGGGAAACGCACCTGCCGGGCGGCCCGGCTGATGTCGATTTCGCCGGTCTCCATCGGCTCCCTCAGTACCTCCAGTACCCGGCGCCCGAACTCCGGCAACTCATCAAGGAAAAGTACGCCCCGGTGCGCCAGGGAGATCTCACCCGGGCGGGGACTGCTGCCACCACCCACCAGGGCCACGGCCGAGGCGGTATGATGAGGTGCGCGGAACGGAGGTTCCCGCCAGCGCCCCTCCCGAACCGGCAGTCCTGCCACCGAATGTACGCTCGCCACCTCCATGGCAGCGTCGTCAGTAAGCAATGGCAGGATGCCGGGCAAACGGCTCGCCAGCATACTCTTGCCGGTTCCCGGCGGGCCGAACAGCAACAGGTTATGGCCACCCGCTGCGGCCACTTCCAGCGCCCGGCGGGGAACCCGCTGACCCCGGACCTCGGAAAGATCGGCCACCGGCTGACGGTCGCCCGAGGCCTGCTCCCGGGTCGCGCCGGGGACGGGAACCAGCCGGGCGCGGCCGGACAAATGCTCGCTCACCGCCAGGATGTGGGCAGCCGCCAGCACATCATCCCGGCTCGCCAGCGCGGCTTCTTCGGCGTTGGCCTGGGGTACCAGCAGCTTGCGCCCCTCACTCCGGGCCGCCAGCACGGCCGGGAGAATACCCTTGAGAGGCCGGAGAGCGCCATCCAGGGACAGCTCGCCGACAAACTCGCAGCCTTCCAGACTCTGCGCCGGAATCTGCCCGGAGGCCGCCAGGATGCCCAGGGCTATCGGCAGGTCAAAGCGCCCACCCTCCTTGGGAAGATCGGCAGGGGCGAGGTTGATGGTGATACGTTTGGCGGGGAATTCGAAGCCGGCATTCATCAGCGCACTGCGCACCCGCTCCTTGCTTTCACGGACGCCGGTTTCCGGCAATCCGACGATGGACAGGGCGGGCAGACCGCCCGAGAGATGGACCTCCACGGTAACCGCCGGGGCCGACACGCCAATGCTGGCGCGGGAGTGGACAATGGCAAGCATAATCACCTTCCATGGTTCGTTCCGGCGGGAATCCTGCCCACCAACGGGGCATTACCTGCCCTGGAGTTTCTGTTCCAGCCCGGCGACGCGGGATTCCAGTGCTTCCACCTTTTCCCGGGTCTTCATCAGGACCGCCTGCTGGGCATCGAATTCTTCCCTGGTCACCAGTTCCAGGCGCGACAGAACCGACATGACCGTGGCACGGGCCTGGGTTTCAAAGTCTTCCCGGGCGGCACGGGCCATATCGGGGACGAACTGACCGAACTGGCCCTGTAGCTGAGCGAGTATATCCTGCGGACGTTTCACGTTTTACCTCACTGGTTCCCAAACCTGCGGATTCCGGCCCGGGCCGGACACCAAAAAGCTGTTCCGGGAGTGTATCACACACGCGGGCCTGCCATACTGTTGGCTGTCAGCTATATAATGGCTGCGATCGCTGTGCGGCGAATGGCTCCAGAATGGACCACCGGGCAGCGAGCCGCCCTGTGTTGGTGCACGCTTTTGCGCCAATCTGGGACAAGAAATAGATATCTTGTTGTTTTACCATATCTTTTTTGCGTTGGCATACCCGATGCTAGAACACTCGTACGCAATCCGCACAATTGGTGTGCGAGGTGGCAGCATCCCGAACTCAACAATCGGCCGACGGGCCCTCACTGTTGGGACGGCCTTACCAAGGAGAAAGCAATGAAACTTGTGACAGCGATCATCAAGCCTTTCAAATTGGATGATGTCCGTGAGGCACTATCCGAGATTGGCGTTCAAGGCGTAACCGTCACTGAAGTCAAAGGCT
>Ga0114984_1000755_pt1 | contig 12224 bp, 12 predicted proteins | sample Shrwel1BS1Day1_FD_96987 | JGI IMG/M metagenome (GOLD analysis project Ga0114984, IMG submission 96987) | Subsurface microbial communities from deep shales in Ohio, USA - Utica-3 well 1 S-1-Day1 | ecosystem: Environmental > Aquatic > Deep subsurface > Shale gas/oil reservoir > Produced water/Flow... | reverse complement strand
GGTTTCGTTGCTGAACGCTCATAACAGCTCCTTTAGTTGATTTATCATCCAATTTTCTCATATCTGCCATTAACCCCATAGTTAATAAGCAAAAGCCTTATTAACTATGGGGTTAATGGCAGATATGAGAAAATTGGATGATAAATCAACTAAAGGAGCTGTTATGAGCGTTCAGCAACGAAACCGGGGTTTTACCCTGATCGAGCTGGTGGTGGTCATTGCCATCCTGGCAATTCTGGCGGCTTTTGCATTGCCGCGGTTTGCGCAGCTTTCTGAGGAGGCGCATCGGTCGAGTGTTAAGGCGACTACGGGTGCTCTTGCAGCAGGCGTGGCTCTGGCCAAGGCGCAGTGGGTGACCAATGGTCTGTCAGGCTCCACCCAAACTCTGCAGGGATTTGGCGATGGTGACCTAAATGTTTCGAGTCGCGGCTGGGCGGTGGCTTACAACGGAACTTATGAAGGTGAGCCGGATGGTTCAGCCATTATGAATGCAAGTCGGTGCGAGCAGATTTGGAATGGTGTCCTGCAGGCAAATGCGCCTACAGTGGCTACTGGGACAGGTACTGGTGTGGAATATGTCGCCGCAGAGGTAGCTCCCGGAGCTGCGACAGGTGACACCCAGCCTAACTGCCAGTTTACCTATCAGCTGGACGGTACCAGTTCCAAAACAATTACCTATGATGCAGATACCGGTTCTGTGACTACCAGCGTGAACTGAGTAGTCCATTTACGATAAAAGTACTTTAAACGCGGAGTAGGGACATGAAAAACATGATTCCGAACAGAAAAGAGAAAGGTTTTACCCTCATCGAGCTGGTGATGGTGATTGTGATTCTGGGCATTCTGGCGGCGTTTGCATTGCCGCGGTTTGCAGATTTGAGTGGGGATGCTGAGCTTGCAACGGTTCAAGGTGCTCAAGGAAGTGTGAAATCGGCAATGGGGATTGTGCGCTCCAAAGCTCTTGCAAGCGGCAAGGAGACGACAACTGAAGCCTCAAATGTTTTGGGAGCTCTTACATTAGAAGGCCAAGCAATTGCGCTGCAACATGGTTATCTGGACGCAACTTCGGTTACGACCGCTGCCAGCCTTGACTCGAGCGATTTTGATTTTGTTCCGGGGTCAGACGCGGAAAATGGTGTGGTAACTCTGGCGACCCCATCTGATGGTGATCCCTGTTTCGTTTTCACTGGCTCAACAGGCAATAACGTCCCCGCGACGGTGAGCACCGTGCGAAATACTTATAGTTCTGCAGGTGGGACCGCCCTCGAGAAATGTCCTACTCCCTAATAATTTTTAGTCACGGAAATAGAAGGGGTCTTTAATGAAATTAGTCAGTGAGAAGCAAAAAGGCTTCACTTTGATTGAGCTGGTCATGGTGATTGTTATTCTGGGTATTCTGGCTGCGTTCGCTCTACCGAGGTTTGCGAACCTCAGCGGGGATGCCAGAGCCGCAACCGTTGAGGGAGCTGCCGGTTCAATGAAATCCGCCTCCGCTATCGTGCACTCGAAAGCTTTGGCGGAAAACAAAACTGCCGCTAGTGGTGAGTCCGTCATCTTGGAGGGAGAAACAATCGATCTGATCTATGGTTACCCTGAGGCGAAGGATGTCACTGCTGCTGCGGGCACCGGAGGCATATTGGAGGCAGCGCAGATAAGTACTGGAACGGACGGGGACTTTACTGTTGTTACTCCTGTGGGAGCTGCCAGCGTAACTATCCAGGCGAATGGGGCCGCGACTGCAGCCAATTGTCAGATTGTTTACACTGAAGCTGCAAATGCAAATTCGAAACCAACAGTAGTGATAACGACAGGCGGCTGCTAGTTGGGAAAGCTCGAAATGGACGGACCTTAGCTGTTGGGGTTTTAAGGGAGCTTGACGAAGGTGGCAGTCATACGATTTTCAGGCTTCACCCTGGTAGAGTTCGTTATGGTTATTATCCTGATCGGAGCGCTCTCCGCCCTCGGTATCGGACTGTTCGCCAGGAGCCCCGCTTTTAATCCCCTGCTGGCCACCCAGCAACTCTCCTCCGCCACGCTGCTCGCCCAACAGGCAGCGCTGGCGGGGAATTCCTCCAACAGCGTGGTCATTCGCCAATTGCCAGACGAACTCCAGTTCGATGCCGGAGGCGATACGTTCACCTTGTCCCGTGAAGGCGCGTCCATGAGTTACCGTGCCGGTGGTGGCCCTTTCGCTCCGGTTCCTTCAACAGGGCTAACCGTGTCGTTTGACGGCCTCGGTCGGGTCGCCGCCCCGGTTGCTCGCGAAAATATCGATTTCCGCATCACCGGAGCCAGTCAGTTCCATCTGTGTCTGAGTTCCCTGGGTGCAGTCTACCAGGGAGCCTGCCAGTGATGCGGCAGTCCGGTGTGACACTGGTTGAGCTGATCATCACAATCGTGGTACTTGGCATTGCCATCGCCGGGGTAGTTGGTGCTTTCGCGGTGATCAGTGGCCGGAGTGCAGACCCGCTGAACCAGACCCGCGCCATAACCCTCTCCCAGCTTTATATGGATGAGATCCTGACTCGCTACTATGACGAATCCACGCCCGTTGGCGGCGGCAAGGTGCCCTCGGCCGAGGTGGACTGTGCCAGTGCCGGGCCGGATGGTGAAACGCGTCCAACCTTTGATGATGCCGACGATTACAACGGTCTCGCGGATGCTCCGCCGGCAGACAGCTCAGGGACCAGTTTGTCCGGCTATGGCGGATTTTCGGTCAGCGTCTCGGTTGCCTGTGCCGGGAGTGAAGTGTCCGTTGCCGAGGAGGATGCCAAGCGTGTCGACATCACCGTCACCGATCCCTCCGGCCAGGACTGGCTGTTCACCGCCTACCGGGCGAATTTCTGATGCGACGGTCAGCCGGTTTTACCCTCGTTGAGCTGGTGATGGTGATCGTATTGCTGGCGATCATTGCCACAATTTCCGTCCAGTTCGTCACCCTGTCGACCCAAGGTGCCCTGGATGTGGGTTCCCGACAACAGCGGGCATTACAGGGTGTCGTGGTCAGTGAGCAGATTTCCCGGGAGCTTCGGCAGGCGTATCCCATTTCAGTGCGAACCGCCGGGAATTGCATTGAGTGGCTGCCGGTCTTGTCGGCGACAACCTACATCAAACGGACCTCGGGGCCAGACTTCAATAAAATTGAAGTCGTCCCGTTCGACGGAACCCCGTCGTTTGGTGATGCCAGAGCGCTGATCTATGGCTATGGCTCACCAGTGGTTGGTGACCTGTATGACATCAGCGATCCGGGGCCGGTCAGTCCTCTGATCAGCAGTATCGATAACAATGTCTCCCCGGCTGTTATTAACTTGTCCGACGGCCACAAGTTTAATCAGAGTTCTCCCGAGCGGCGGTTGTTTGTGGTGGGTGCACCCATCAGCCTATGCCAGAGCGGTCGATTTCTTTACCGTTACAGTGACTTTGGCGTTGACCCTTCTCAGCCGACACCCCCGAGCGGCGGAACCCGTGAGGTGCTGGCTGCCAATCTGACTGATACCGTGGATTTTTCCTTCAGTCCGCCAACCCTTCAACGAGGGGCGCTGGTAAGTTTTTCTTTCACGCTTGAAGACCCCCGCAGTGGCGAAACCACAACCGTGAGCCAGGAGGTGCAAATCCGTAATGTTCCCTGACTCCCGTTTTTCCAAACCTCTGGTAATCCGCTACCAGCAGGGTATCGGGCTGCCCATCGCTCTGTTCGTCATCACCGTGTTGGCACTATTGGTGGTGGGAATGGCTCAGCTTCAGCAGGCGACCGGGCAGTCGGTGAGCCTGCAGATTCAGTCTCAACGGGCGTTTTATGCGGCTGAGAGCGGGGCGCAGCTGGCGGTGGCAGGAGTACTTGATGGTGGAAACTGCGCTGCTATACCGGCATCGGTGAATTTTTCAGTAAACGCGCTTAAAGGCTGCCGCGCCGAGCTTCAATGCAGTGTGACTGCCCCTCTCCCGATACCGGGAAATGGGAGCAATCGCGTTTATACCCTTGAGAGCTCGGGACTGTGTGGTGTCGGGGACGAGTTGGCCCGACGGGTCGTGGAGGTACGGGTTCGATGAGGCGTTTGCTTTCGTTGGGAATGCTCGTCTTTAGTCCGTTGCTATGGGCAGAGTGCTCCGAGGATTATGCCGGTCTGGCTGTGATCAATGAGGTCTCGGATACCGAGAACTTTATTGAGGTCAAGGTGTTAAGTTCCGCCATTGATGCAAGCGTCTATGGTGATTGGACCCTCAGTTTCTGTAGTTCTGACGGTAAACAGAATCCAACCATCCAGTGCAGCGGTGAGCGACGCCTTGACCTCGCTGATAGCACTGGTTTCCCCTGGTTGGTCATGGACAGCACGGATCTTGGTGGCACTGACGTTGATTTACGCGGCATTGAAATACGTTTGAGCGATGTCAACGGCAACACGATCGACTATCTCCGGGTTGCAGACCTCAGCGATAGTAGTGCCGTCGCTGACGTGTCTACCCTTGAGGATACTACCTGCGAAATAGTATCGGTGATTGATGCCGGCGGAGGTAACTCGGGAAAGTTGACTATGCGGGAGCCCGATGGCGCGGGAGACTGGAATCTGGACCCCGGAAAATCCGGCCCAGATGCCACCTCGGGAGACACCAATGATGGTGGTGGCACCACCAACCTGCCGCAGATTTCCATCAATAATCCGGTTGTATCCAGAGGCAATCCGGCTGTTTTTACAATCAGCCTCAGTACCGCGCCTGCTGGTCCTCTTGAAATCACTTATGAGACGCGTAACGGTTCGGCGGTGGCGTCCTCTGATTACTCGGCCGTTTCGGGGAGTTTGGTGTTCGGCACCGACGATACCAGTAAAAGCCTATCCGTGGATACGGGCGGGACGCCCGCAGACGTTGCGGAAACCTTTTATCTCGTTCTTGGTGTGCCCACTTTGGAGGCTGGCGAGACTTTTGGAGGTACCTTTGTTTCGCAGGTCGGTATTGGTGAAATCAGCCCCTCCAACCCGGCTACCACGCTGGCCGGGTTTGAGTTCGTGGCGGATGCGGCCGCCAGTGTCTGTACGCCTCACTCGGTGACGATCAGTGCAATCAATGACAATGGTGACGTGATGACGGGCTATGACGGCGCCGTCCGGTTGTCGACGTCCTCCGGCCATGGCACCTGGAACCTGGAAGACGGGCAGGGGGCCCTGGCTCCCGAGCCCGACAGCAGTGACGATGGCTCTGTATTCTATGACTTCGTTGCCAGTGATGGTGGCGAGGTCCGGTTTCAGTTATCCAATACGCACGCGGACATCCTGACGGTAACCGTTCTGGATGAGACGCTCGGGGTTTCTGGCACAAGCAACGCCATTGAGTTCCTGGAGAATGTGCTGCGTATCACTTCGAAGGATGGGCTTGGCGATGATCTCATTGCCGGACGACGCCACCAGTACCGTGTAGACCTGCTGAAGCGGGATGATACCGGTGACTGCACCGTTGCCGAGGACTACCAAGGAACCTATGCCCTCCAGGCATGGTTGGATCGCACGGCCGGGGATCCGGGTGGCTTGGAGCCCTCTCTTACTTCGGCAAACACGCTAGGCCAGGTGCCGGACGTTGCCGGGCCGGAGACGCTGGAGGTTACGTTCACCAAGGGAGTCGGGACATTCAGTCTGCTGGCACCAGACGTCGGCCAGTATACGCTCAGGCTTCTCGATAGCGTCAGCGGCTATGCTGAAGCCCTGGATGGCTCGCCGATCCCGATTCCCTCAACATCCGCTGGAGCGCCCTGGACGGTTCGTCCCTTTGCTGTCGCAATCCGGGCTCCCGGTAATCCCGGAGCTACTGATGCCAGTGGGCCAATATTCAAATCGGCGGGGGAAGCCTTCACCATTGAGGCCAAGGGGGTTCTCTATAATGCTGCGGATGACTCCGACGGCGATGGTCAGGCGGATCCGGGTTCGAACCTGTGGGACAATATCGTCGCACCCTCGTTCGGCCAGGAAGGTGAAACCGTAACCGTTGAGGCAGATCTTCGGGCACCGCTGCCGGGTAACAATCCCGGGTTGGTAGGCACTACGAACCCCTTGAGTACGTTTACAAATGGTGTAGCGTCAACTGCCGGGCTTTCGTTCCCGGAAGTTGGTGTCATCGCTCTTTCCGGCAGAATTACTGACGGCAGCTACCTCGGTGCCGGCCCTGCACGAACACAAAAGATGGTCCATGCCTCGGGGCCGGTGGGACGGTTTATACCCTCTCGACTGGATCTGGATCTCTTGGATGAAGGTACGCTGAGTGCGGCGTGCACAGCTGGCACCACGGATTTTTCCTACACTGGCCAGGACTTCGAATGGCTTGTGCCCCCCCGTTTCCAGGTAACCCCCATTAATGTGGAGGGCAACGAAACCGAAAATTACCTCAGGGGTGACTTCATGAAGTTGTCGGCCACAGGTTTTGCGCGAACCTGGCCGCTGACAGACGAGGCTGCAACTCTGTCCGGTGGCAGCGCATTAGCACCCTTGGTGTCCAGCACCGGGCCTGGCCTGATTGAGGCACGTGCCGATGGCAATCCGATTTTTTACCGTTATTCCGGTTCCGATCTGTTTCGCTACAGCAAAACGGTTGGTGCGGCTATTGTCCCTTTCAGCCCGGTTCTGAACTTTGGAGTTTCGAGTGTAAGCGATGCCGACGGAGTGACATGGTCGGCGCCAACGACAGTCACGGCGCCGGCGCCCTCTGCTTTTATACCGTCGGCTCCGGGTGAGATCCGCTACGGTCGCCTGCAAATGCAAAACGTCTACGGCCCCGAAAATGTGGACGAGTTACTGATGCCGTTTTCGGCAGAGTATTGGGATGGCTCACGGTTTGTGACGAACACCGATGATAGCTGTACGCCCTGGAGTACGGCCAATATCACCGACCCTCAGGCCTATCATTCTCTGGTTGCCGATTCGGGCAGTCTGGCTGCCGGCGTTGGCGGGCCGCTAGTTCTGGAGCCTAACGGGGATCGCGGCACGGATACTCTGATCTGGGACATGCCCATCTGGCTCGAGGGCGACTGGGATCAGGATGGTGCGCTGGAAGATCCTTCGGCGACGGCAACGTTCGGGGTGTTCCGGGGGAATGACCGGATTGTTTATTGGCGGGAGCGGTAAAAGTGGGGTCTGAAGAAAGCCTTCTTCTGACCCCGTGTTAGGCCGTGCCGCCGTGGTCTAAGGTGAAAATGGGGTCAGATGAAGGCTTTCATCAGACCCCGGAGTCTGGCGTTGGCCCCGGAGTCTGTGTCTGACTCGTACGTAAAAAAGGGGTCAGAAGAAGGTTTTCTTCTGACCCCAACTTGAGATAGGCAAACCCCGGCGGTTTGCTGCTCGTCAATCCTCTCCGGTTTCCGGGTGATCCAGTCCTAGTTCGTTGATCTTCCTGGTCAGTGTATTTCTACCCCAGCCCAGCAGGATTGAGGCATCCCTGCGCCGGCCGCCGGTGTGTTTCAGGGCGGTTTCGATCATGATTTTCTCGAACTCGGGGATGGCGGTGTCAAGAATGCTTTTCTTGCCGCGTTTGAGTTCCTGTTCGGCCCAGTTGCGCAGGCCTTCCTGCCAGGTCTGGCCGGTGGCGGTGGTTTCGGTCTCGGCCTGGTGCAGCAGTTCTGGTGGCAGGTCGTCGATGTGGATTTCACGGCCGCTGGCCATGACGGTGAGCCAGCGGCAGGTGTTTTCCAGCTGGCGGACGTTGCCGGGCCAGGGCAGGGTGGTGAGATATTCCTCGGCGTCTGGGCGCAGGATCTTGGGCTCGACGGCCAGTTCCTTGGCGGCGCGCTTGAGAAAGTGCTGCATGAGCCGGGGGATGTCTTCCCGTCGTTCTGCCAGTTTGGGCAGGTGTACCCGGATCACGTTCAGCCGGTGGAACAGGTCTTCCCGGAAGCTGCCGGCCTGGACCAGTTTTTCCAGGTCCTGGTGCGTGGCGGCAATAATGCGTACGTCTACCTTGATCGGGGTGGTGCCGCCAACGCGATAGAACTCGCCGTCCGCCAGAACCCGCAGCAGTCGGGTCTGGGTGTCCGCAGGCATGTCCCCGATCTCGTCCAGGAACAGGGTGCCGCCATTGGCCTGCTCGAAGCGCCCCTGGCGGGCGGCGCCGGCGCCGGTGAAGGCGCCTTTCTCGTGACCGAACAGCTCGGATTCGATCAGGTCCTTGGGGATCGCTGCCATGTTCAGGGCAATGAACGGGTGCTTGGCCCTGGGGCTGTGATTGTGCAGGGCCTGGGCCACCAGTTCCTTACCCGTACCGCTCTCCCCGTTGATCAGTACCGTGATGTTGGAATGGGAAAGTCGGCCGATGGCCCGGAAAACCTCCTGCATCGCCGGCGCTTCACCGATGATCTCGGTGTTGCGCTGGACGCTCTCGGCCTGCGGTTCGGACTTGGCCCGCTGTTCATGACTGTGAGCCACGGCACGCTTGACCAGGGCTACGGCATCGTCCACATCGAAAGGCTTTGGCAGGTATTCGAAGGCACCGGTCTGGTAACTGGTGACCGCACTTTCGAGGTCCGAGTGCGCGGTCATGATGATCACCGGCACATCCCGGTGTGCTTCCACGATCTGGGAGAGCAGGGTGATGCCGTCCACGCCCGGCATCCGGATGTCACTGATGATGGCATCGGGATGTTCGTGTTCCAGGCGGGTCATGATGCTTTCGCCGCTGTCAAAGACCCGGGGGTGCATGCCGGCCTGGTTCAGGGCGCGCTCCAGCACCCAGCGAATACTGCGGTCGTCGTCTATGATCCAGACGTTCGCCGGTTGGCTCATGGGTTTTCCTCCAGGGGCAGGAAGATGATGAAGTCGGTTTTCCCGGGCTCGCTCTCACATTCCACAAGCCCGTGATGTTGTCCGATAATGCTCTGGGTAATGGAAAGGCCCAGGCCGGTGCCACTGGCACGGCCACTGATCATCGGATAGAAAATGTTCTGCAACAGATCTGGCGGGATACCGGGGCCGTTGTCGATCACGTCCACGCGGCAGGCCAGGCGGTAGCGCTTATGGCCGATGGTGAACTGGCGCAGGGCGCGGGTCCGGAACATGATGGTGGGCGGTTCCTCATCGCTCGCCCCGGTCTGGTTCTCGAAGGCAGCCTCCATGGCATTGCGGGCGATGTTCAGGAAGGCCTGGATCAGTTGCTCCTTGTCGGCCCAGAGCTCCGGCAGGCTCGGATCGTAATCACGCAGGAAAGTCACCCGACCTTTACTCTCGGCCTCCAGTAGCGTGCGTACCCGCTCCAGCACCTCATGGACATTGGTGGCCGCGAATTTGAGTGCCTTGTTCGGCCCGAGCATGCGGTCCACGAGGCTGCGGAGGCGGTCGGCCTCGTCAATGATCACCCGGGTGTATTCCCGCTGGTCTTCATCATTCAGCTCCCGGTCCAGCAACTGGGCCGCCCCCCGGATGCCACCAAGGGGATTCTTGATCTCGTGGGCCATGCCGCGGACCAGAATGCGCGAGGTTTCCTGCTGGGAGATCAGGTCCTCTTCCCGGCTGATGCGGAGCAACCGGTCCCGGGGCTGGATCTCGATGAGCAGTTCCGTCGGATCCAGCGAGATCGGGGTAACGGAATAGTCCACGGTCAGCCTTGCCCCGCTGGTGAGCGCGAATTCCGCCTCCCGGCGGGTATAGGACTGCCCGTTTTGGAGTGCCGCATACAGGGTATTGAGGGCATCCTCGGACGCCGCGAGAATATCGCTGAACGGATGGCCCTGGCTGCGGGTGAGGCTGGTCTCGAACAGGCTTTCGGCGGCGGGGTTCAGGTAACGGATTTTCAGATTGTCCTCGAGTACCAGAACCGCGGTGGTCAGGCTGTCGAGAATGCTCTTGTATCCGTCGTTTGTGGCCGGGGCGAACGCCATGGGCAATTCCTGTCGTGTCGTTTTAAAGATGACGGGGTAGGAATTGCAAAAACCGAACCACTTTGACCGATTTGCCACAAAAGATGGGCAAAGGCGGGGCCTGTGCCCGTTATGGCGCGGCGCACGTGCCGTACGGTGGTGCATGACCTGGGCCAAGGCGTGGTCAGCCGGGCAATTCCGCCCTGTTGCTGATCAGAGTATGGCCTCTATCTGGTGCGAGCGCACCAAACTGGTGCGAAAAAAGTGGGGGGGTCAGTTTAACACGGACGGGCGGTGGACAGTGAAGGTGATGCGGGAGCCGGTTTTCACCTGCACGCCGTTTTCGTCCACGATGTGAACGCGAGCCTCATGAGTGCCCCGGAAAATGTTATTTACCACCACCGAGCTTGAACTGGTCTGGGCAACGGGCTGGCCGTCGAGTGTGATCTCGTACTTGTGGCCGGCCTGCAGTCCCGGTGTGCTGGTGACGTCGAAGCGGACGTCGCCACTACCGCTGTGGAAGGCTTGCTTGTTCTGGGGGTGCACGAAGGAGACGCTTTGGTAGACTGCGCCCTCGCGCTTCACCTCTTCCCGAAGCTTGTCGGTTTCGCGCACAGTCTGGGGCTTGGGCAGGGTGACGGTGGTGACCGGTTTTACGTCAACAGTTTCACCGCCTTCGATCGGCTCGTCAGAGAAGGTGACATTACCCTGGGCGTCCACATGGCGATACACCTCACCAAGGGCCGGGGCCGAGAGCAAAACCAGAAAACCTGCCACCAATCCGTACTTCGCGTTCATAACCGTAACCTGCAACGATGGTTTGGTTTGATTATCAACGGCCTGCCGGGCCTTTTCAACGCTCTGGCCGGTCCATGTTGGTTACATATCGTTAAGGGCGCGAGAGTGTGCGGCCGAGCACAAAAAAAGCCCCGCGCGGGGCGGGGCTTGCTGCAGTTCCGGGATCAGACCGGATCAGCAGGAGTAGTAAAGATCGAACTCGACCGGGTGAGTGGTCATGTTCAGACGCTCTACTTCGCCCTGTTTCAGGTCGATGTAGCCGGCGATCATGTCTTCGGTGAAGACGCCGCCGCGGGTCAGGAACTCGTGATCTTCTTCCAGGCACTTGAGCGCTTCCTGCAGGGTAGTGGCAACCTGGGGAATGTTCAGGGCCTCTTCCTTCGGCAGGTCATACAGATCCTTGTCCATGGCATCGCCAGGGTGGATCTTGTTCTGGATGCCGTCCAGACCGGCCATCATCAGGGCCGCGAAGGCCAGGTACGGGTTGGCCGCCGGATCCGGGAACCGCACTTCTACGCGGCGTGCCTTCGGGCTGTTTACATAAGGGATACGGATGGAGGCGGAGCGGTTGCGGGCGGAGTAGGCCAGCATGACTGGCGCTTCAAAGCCCGGAACCAGGCGCTTGTAGCTGTTGGTGGCCGGGTTGGTAAAGGCGTTGATCGCCTTGGCATGCTTGATGATGCCGCCGATGTAGTACAGCGCCATCTCGCTCAGGCCTGCGTAGCCGTCGCCGGCAAAGAGGTTCTTGCCATCTTTGTTCAGGGACATGTGCACGTGCATGCCGGAACCGTTGTCACCCACTACCGGCTTGGGCATGAAGGTGGCGGTCTTGCCGTAGGCGTGGGCCACATTGTGTACGCAGTACTTCAGGATCTGAACTTCGTCCGCCTTGCGGGTCAGAGTGTTGGCGCCAACACCGATTTCGCACTGGCCGGCGGTGCCGACTTCGTGGTGGTGTACTTCGATTTCCAGACCCATGGACTCCATGGCGGCACACATGGCGCCACGCAGGTCGTGCAGGCTGTCTACCGGCGGAACCGGGAAGTAGCCGCCTTTCACGCCCGGACGGTGACCGATGTTGTTACGATCGAAGTCTTCGCCGGAGACCCAGGCAGCTTCTTCGGAGTGCAGGGAATACATGGCGCCCTGCATGTCCACGTTCCATTTTACCGAGTCAAAGACGAAGAACTCCGGCTCCGGACCGAACAGTGCGCCGTCGGCAATGCCACTGGACTTCAGATATTCCTCGGCACGACGGGCCACGGAGCGCGGATCACGCTCATAACCCTGCATGGTGGTTGGCTCCACGATGTCGCAGGTAATGTTGATGGTGGTTTCTTCGGTGAACGGATCCAGTACGGAGGTTTCATCGACCGGCATCAGGATCATGTCGGATTCGTTGATGCCCTTCCAGCCCGCGATGGAGGAGCCGTCGAACATCTTGCCGTCGGTGAAGAAATCCTCGTCGACCTCGGTCGCCGGCAGAGTCACGTGCTGCTCTTTACCGCGGCTGTCGGTGAAGCGCAGGTCTACCCATTTGACTTCGTGCTCTTTAATCAAATCAATCGTCTTGGACATTGTGCATGCTCCGTAAGTTATC
>Ga0114984_1000754_pt1 | contig 12230 bp, 8 predicted proteins | sample Shrwel1BS1Day1_FD_96987 | JGI IMG/M metagenome (GOLD analysis project Ga0114984, IMG submission 96987) | Subsurface microbial communities from deep shales in Ohio, USA - Utica-3 well 1 S-1-Day1 | ecosystem: Environmental > Aquatic > Deep subsurface > Shale gas/oil reservoir > Produced water/Flow... | reverse complement strand
TCCCAGGGGCTGACGTTTTCGTAGTAGATGTCCAGACGGCCGCAGGCCACCCAGCAGATATCCAGCGCCGCCGAGCCGATGCGGCGCAGGTCCCGGCACTGGTGAATCATGGCGTCGAGGCGGCGGACCAGGGGCTCCAGGTTGTCCTTGTGGTAGGGAAAGCCGGTGGCGAACAGGGCTTGCCGGGGCTCGGTGGCGCCGCTGTGATTGATGGGTTCGCCATTGAGAGTGGCGCCTTCGCCCTTGGTGGCCCGGAAGGTTTCGGCAGGGAAGGGCGCGTGGACCACGCCGGCCCTTACTTCACCTTGCTCGGCATAGGCGATGGATACCGCCACCTGGGGATGCCCGTAGGCGTAGTTCACGGTGCCGTCGATGGGGTCGACGATCCACAGCGGGGTGTCCAGGTTCTCCGCCTGGGTCAGGTCCGGCATGATTTCTTCGGACAGGATACGGTGGTCCGGGAAGCGTTTGCGGATGGCGCCGGTGATGAACTCGTCGGCCATCACGTCGGCGTGTGTGACCAGTTCGGTCTGGTGCTTGTAGTCGGTGCGGAGGGTATTGTCTTCCCGCTCGCGACGGATCAGTTCCCCCGCTTCACGGGCCAGGGTCTCGGCAAAATCGGTGATATCGCGAAGGAAAACGGAATCAGACATGGCGCCCTCATTGGTCTCGTGAAGTGAGGGCGCCAGTCTAACACGACGGAGTCACAGGCTCTGCAGCCAGCGCTCCATCCTGTCCATTGCCAGGACCAGGCGTGGGCAGGCTTGTCCGACGAAGGTGTCGTCCAGTTCCTGCCCGGCGTAGTCGTCGCCGGCCAGCGCCAGGGCGTCACCGCCATCGAAATCGACGAAAGCCAGACGGGCTCCCAGGTGATCCGGCACAAAGCCGAAATCGCTGGAAGGCAGGATGGCCACGCCGGTGTTCTCCAGCAGGGTAGTGCAGAAGGCCTGTGAGGTCTTGATGTCCTTGCGGGCCAGCTGCTCACGGAAGTCGGAGAAGTCCGGGAACAGGTAGAACGCACCCTCGGGCTTCTGTACCACGGCGCCCATTTCGCTCAGGCGCCGGTGCATATACTCGCCTACGACCTTCAGTACGCGACGGGATTGTTTCAGATACTCGTCGATATCCTCACCCCCCTGGAACGCAGCAATGGCCGCGTGCTGGATCGGCGCGCTGGTGGCGGTGTAGGTCTCACTGGCGATGATCGCCATGGCATCCTGCAGGGGGCGCAGCTCGGGCGGAAAGATGAAGGTGCCCAGGCGCCAGCCGCCGGCGCCGGCCCACTTGGACAGCCCGGTGCTGATGATGGTGCCTTCCGGGTAGTAGCGGGCAATGGATTTGTGCTTGCCTTCGAAGTTTACTTCCCCGTAGATCTCGTCCGAGAGCAGGATCAGCTTGTACTTGCGGGCCACGTTGGCGATCGCCAGCAGCTGGTCGTCGGTGTAGGTACAACCGGTCGGGTTGGACGGGTAGTTGAGGATCAGGATACGCGGGCGCGATGGGTCGTCCCGGCAGATGATGTCCAGTTCCTCGGCGGTCAGCTGCCAGTTGTTTTCGGCGTGGGTCGGCAGCCAGTGTACCGAACGGCCGATGATCCGGGCCTGGGGCGCGTAGGAAACCCAGCTCGGGCGAGGGATCAGCAGGTCACCGTAGTAGGCCAGCTGGAGCATGAACAGCAGCTCTTTGGAGCCCGGGCCGATCAGGACGTCTTCCCAGGTACAGCGCATGCGTTCATTGCGGTTGATATAGCCGGCGATGGCTTCGCGCAGGCCCCTGAGGCCTCTCACCGGCAGGTAGTCTTTCTCGTGGGCGTGCGCCTTCAGTGCTTCCACCACCCGATCGGGAACCGGGAACGGGGATTGCCCCAGGCCGAGCTTGATGATGTCTTTTCCTTGGGAACGCAGCTGGTTGCTCAGCTCGTTGATGCGGAGGGTGGCGGAGGGCTGGATGCCCCGGACGTTCAGGTTAATCGCGTATCGGTGGTCTGTTTGGATGTCCATTGTCCCGGTCTGTTGGATGGAAATGACCAGCACAGTATAGGAAACCCAAACCTATCTGTGACTACTACGCGGATAGGTGATTGCCGAAAATCCGGGGCTTGCTTTGGTCGAATCAGTCCGCCTGGCGGGAATGGACCCAGACCTCAACCCGACCGTTACGCTGGCTGCCGCGGCCGCCGACGGGCATGTAGTGGCCATAACCGGTATAGGCCACGTCCCTGATGCCCACTTCGTTGAGTGCCTTGCGCACTGACAGCGCCCGCAGCTCGGAGCTCATCTGGGCCCGGAGTTCGTTGTTCTGCTGGTCGGCGAAGCCAATCAGCATCAGGTCATCCGCGGTCTTGCCGGTCTGCTTGAGGTAGTCCCGGACCCGGCGCAAGTCCCTCAGCGCCTTATTGTCCAGTTTGGTGTGGCCTTCTGCAAAGCGGAAATTGACGGTCAGGCGCTGGTAACGGTCGGTCAGTTTCTGGAAGGAGGCGGGCACCGAGTTGTCGAACTCCGGTTTCACTGCAATGGGGTTCTGCGAGATGAAGCCGGATCTGGCCACCAGCTCCTGACCCTCACCGGCCAGTGCAAATTCAACCAGTTCCGAGGCAAGGCTATTCTTGGGTTTGCCCGGGGTGTACATGAACAGCCGGCGAGACAGCGGATAGTCTTCGCTGGCGACGGTGAGCTGGTTCGGTTTGAGTGCGGGGGCATCACCCTCGGAGATGGCCAGCACCTTGCTGTTGCGTACCGAAGCCAGGCCGGCGAAGCCTATGCCGGCCGGATCGCGGCTGACATCGTCGGACAGCTGGTCGCTGGATTCATAACGTTGGGCCGAGGCGGCCAGGGAGTAACGCTCGCCAAGGACCAGGGATTCAAAAGTGTCCCAGGTACCGGAACGGTCATCCCGGGCATAGAGTTTGATGGGTCGGTCCTGACCGCCAACCTCGGACCAGTTGCGGATCTGGCCGGCGTAGATCTTGCCGAGGGTGTCAATGCTGAGCTGATTGATCGGATTGGACGGATGCACCAGGATCGCAAGTCCGTCGATGGCAATCACGTGCTCGCTGTCCAGGGTAGTGAGGTCGGCGCGGCTGCGGAACTGTTCGGCTTCCTTCGGTTTGACCGGGCGAGACGATGCCCAGATATCCGCCTTGCCCGCGGCCAGGGCCTTGTAGCCGGTGCTGGAACCGTGGGCAGCGATCAGCACCCGGACCGGTCTGCCGCCCTCGCTGGCCTCGATCACCTTTTCGTTTTCAACGGAAGTGGCTTTTGCAGAGACGGATGAGCCGGTGCGCTGTTCGAGGTAGCCGGTCACCAGCATTGGCGCCAGCACGGCGCCTACCGTGTTGGAACCGTGGATCTGCAGGTCGGTAGCCTGTGAGGGAAGGCCGAGCGCAGATAGCGCCAGCAGGGTTGCCAGTTTCGTCAGAAAACAGGAGATCAGTGTTCGCATTCTTACGCCTTCTGGAATTGGATGTTCAGTACCGGGCAGAATACTACAAAAATATGACAGTCAGGATTTGGCTCCGTAACTGTTTGTATCAGAACGCGAATCAGGTCTCAGAAACGGTGCGGCTCCAGTTCCATGTTGAGGATTCTGGTGCCCAGCATGATCACCCGCCCCGTGTAGCGCTCCTCCCCGGTGGAAGTGAAGTCGAACAGGAAGCGGCGCCAGACTCTCAGCCTTCCCTGGTCGTCCCGTTTGAACCAGAGGCCGCGCAGGTACACCGCATCGTCGAGGAGCTCGACATCCATGGTTTTGCAGTAACGGCGCGCCGCCTGCAGTACGAAATCCTTGATGGCCTTCGCCCGCCACCAGTACCAGGCGGCAAAGCCGGCGAGAAAGAGCCAGAACAGGTTATTCAGAGTCACAGTCAGTTATATTCCCTGAGTGCTGGTCGGGAGGGGCTTCAGGGTACCTGATTGCGTGCTGGCTTGAAATTGTCCGGCCCTGCCGGTTTCCGCCTATATCTACGGCACCGTGGAGAGGGGGCAGGCACGACGGGAGCCAGCGCTGGTCCGAGGTACTCATTGCCGCCCTCAAGACCTCACCGGAACAAGCCGTTCGGGTCCGGTCAGATAGTTGATGTTCTGATTGATGGACATCAAGTCCGGTATGATTATGTGGCTTCCTGATGGCGGGATTGCAAAATATGGCTAGGGTTTCGGGGCGATTTCCAATAAAAAGAGCAAAGCCTCTGAAGAACGTGTGGTTTTATGTCCCGGGAACCCTTGGCAACCGTTGAACTGGATGGCTTTCTTCGCCTGAATCGCGCCTCGCTGTCGGAATTCCAGGCAGCGCTGCGGTTGTTGGCGGTCTTGCCATCGATCCAGTGCAGGCCAAAAAACGACAGTGATTTGGCTGTTGGCGCCCTCTACGCCGTGCCGTCTGACCGGGGCACGGTCATTTGTCTGGCGGTGGCGCAGGAACTGATTATCACCGGTTGGGACTCCCCCGTGCCCTTGTGGTTGCGGGTCCTGGCGGGCCGGGTGCGTATCGGGGAGGAGTGGGGGGAGCACGACGTTCATAGCAAAGCTTGCCATACCGCCCCGGGGTCGTTGGCGCTGCACCTGGTCGCAGGTACCCGGTTGGTCATGGTTGTCCCCTCGGTGCGGCCGACGTTACCCGTGGGGCAAGCCTCTCGATCCGTCTCTGGCAGCACGGTCTGTTGCCTGATCGACAGGTTCCTTCTGCAGGCCCGGTTTTTTCCGGACAGTGAACAGGCAGAAGCGGGCACCCGGCAGCTGATTTCGCGCCTGGTGGAATCGGAGACGACGGGACAGGTTCTCGACGAACTGGCGCCGTCCGTGCTCGATCGCAGAGTACAAAGAGCCATCGACCGGATCCGGAGCCAACCGGACTGGCAGTTCAACCTGCCGGAACTGGCAAGTCATGCCGGAGCCAGCGAACGCAACCTCTACTACCTGATGAAGCGGGAGACCGGGATGACGCCCTACCGCTTCTACCAGCGTTGCCGGTTGGTCCGTGTGCGGCGCCGGCTGGTGGACTGTCAGTGCGAGGTGCCCCATATTTCCCGCTATGCGGCTGACGAGGGCTTCAGTCATCTCGGGCGCTTTGCGGCACTCTACCGGGAGCATTTCGGCGAACTGCCGAGCGAGACTGTCCAGTGGCGGCGGTCGCTTCCGCACCGGGCAGCGGGCAGGCAGGCCAGCTGAGCCATCCCGGATCCCCAAAGAAAAAGCCCGGTTACCTTTCGGTGACCGGGCTTTTTCAGTTGCGGCTTTCAGTGACCTGTTGCCGGTTGTTCGGCTTCGGCTTCGTCACCGTACTCATCGGCTGCCGAACCATGATGATCCCGCGCCAGCAGGATGTAGAAGGCCGGCAGCACGAAGATGGTGAACAGGGTACCGATGCCAAGACCTGCACTGATGGTCAGGCCGATGGAAAAACGACTCTCCGCACCGGGGCCGATGGCAATCAGAAGCGGTACCATGGCGAAGATCAGCGCCAGCGAGGTCATGATGATCGGTCGCAGGCGGATGGCCGCCGCCTCGATCACCGCCTGCACCTTGTCCAGGCCGCGTTCCTTCTGCAACAGGTTGGCGAACTCCACAATAAGGATGCCGTTTTTCGATACCACCCCGATCAGGGTGATCAGCCCCACCTGGGTGTAGATGTTCATGGTGGCGAAGCCCAGCACGATGAAGGCCATGGCACCGGCCACCGACATGGGCACAGATACCAGGATGATGAACGGATCACGCCAGCTTTCGAACTGGGCGGCCAGTACCAGGTAGATCACCAGCAGGGACAGGAAGAAGGTCACCACCAAAGCGCTGCCCTGGGTAGCCAGCTGGCGGGTCTGGCCGGTGTAGTCGAAGCTGAAGCCCTGAGGGAACACCTCCTCGGCGGTGGTTTCCATGTAATCCATGGCGGTGCCGGCGGCAACGCCGGGCATAACCACGCCCTGGAGGGTCAGAGAGTTCAGCTGGTTGAACTGGGTCCGATTGGACGGTTCGACGTCATGACTGAAACTCACCACGCTGGCCAGGGGAACCAGCTCTCCAGTGTCAGTGCGGATGTAATAGTCGTTCAGGGCCTGTTCATCCAGCCGGAACTGCTGGTCGACCTGGGGAATCACCTGGTACGAACGGCCCTCCATGCTGAATCGGTTGATATACCCGCCGCCGAGCATGCTCGACAGCGCCTGGCCGATGTCCTGCATCGATAGCCCCAGGTCCGCGACCCGGTCCCGGTCCACGTTGATGCGGATAATCGGCCGGTCAAAGTTGATCGATTTCTGCAGGAACATGAAGTTGCCGCTGGCCATGGCCTTGCCCTGCAGCTCGTCTGCCACCTGATCCAGCTGTTCATAGCTGCTGCCGGTGGTGATGACGAACTGGAACGGCAAACCACCGCCGGAGCCGGGCAGGGACGGGCGCGGGAATACCGCTGTCTGCAGCCCGGTCACCTTCTTCAGCTCGGCATTGAGTTTCGGCTGGACTTCAAACTGACTTACTTCCCGCTGGCTCCAGGGCTTCATCTTGAAGCCACCGAATACGGCATTCGGTCCGGTGATACCGATGATCATGAAGTCTTCGTTGTAACCCGGCACGGTAGCCATCCGCTTCTGCACCTCGTCACCATGTTCGCGCAGGTAATCGAGGGTGGCCGTCTGCGGCCCGAGGCCCTGGTAAAACAGGATGCCCTGGTCCTCGGTGGGCGCCAGCTCGTTCTGGCTCATCATCACCATGAAGTAGATGGAGCCCAGCACCACCAACGCGAAGAACACCACTACGGCCTTCGTCTGCATCAGTGATCCCAGGGCCGCTTTATAGGCGTTGGACAGGCCGGTGAATGTCTTCTCCACCAGCACTTCGAACCGCCCGGGGTTACCGTGGGGCTTGAGAACCTTGCCCGACAGCATGGGTGACAGCGTCAGTGCCACGATGCCCGAGATTACCACGGTGCCAGCGAGGGTGAAGGCGAACTCGGTGAACAGGGAGCCCACCAGTCCACCCATGAAACCGATCGGGGCATAAACCGCCACCAGGGTGGTGGTCATGGCAATGATGGGCACTGCCATTTCCCGTGCGCCATTGATGGCAGCATCAAAGCGGGATTCACCCTCTTCGATGTGCCGGTGGACGTTCTCCACCATGATGATGGCGTCATCAACCACCAGGCCGATGGCCAGCACCATGGACAGCAGGGTCAGAAGGTTCAGGGAGAACCCGAACATCAGCATGATGAAGGCGCCGCCGATCAGGGACAGCGGTACTGCCACGGAGGGCACCACCGAGGCGCGGACGGAGCCCAGGCACAGGAATACCACCACCAGCACGATGACCAGCGCTTCCAGCAGGGTCTTGATCACCTCGTTGATGGAGTCTTCGATGAAGTCAGAAGCATCATAGGCGAGCCGGACATTCAGGCTGGATGGCAGCTGACTCTCAATATCCGGGAGCGCATCCTTGACCAGGCCTGCTACTGTCAACGGGTTGGCGCCGGGAGCAAGTTCAATCGCGACGTAGGTAGCGGGCTGCCCCTTGTACAGTGCCAGCTCATCGTAGGTTTCCGAGCCCAGCTCCACGCGGGCGATGTCCTGAAGCCGGATCTGCGTGCCGTTGCGGGTTTTCACTACCAGATTCCGGAACTGGTCCGGATCCGCCACATCGGTATCGCTGGTCATGGCGATTTCGACATACTGGCCTTTGGTGTTGCCCACCGCGGCCTGGTAGTTGTTGGCCCTGAGTTTGGCAACGACCTCGGATGGGGTCATGTCCACGGCGGCCAGGCGTTCGGGATCCAGCCAGACCCGGAGGGCGAATTTCCTGCCCAACAGTTGGGCCTTACCGACGCCCGAAAGTGCCTGTAGTTTGGGTTGCACCACCCGGGTGAGGTAATCGGTAATCTGCGGTACCGCCAGTTCGGTGCTGTAGAAGGCGATGTACATCAGCGCGGTGGAATCACCGGTGGTGGACGTGATCACCGGGTCCTGTGCTTCGGCAGGCAGCACGTTACGTTGGCTTGCCACCTTGGCCTGGATCTCCGCCAGGGCCGCGTTGGCGTCGTAGTTCAGTACCATCTTCGCTTCAATGGTGGATGCGCCCTGGGAACTGGTTGATGTCAGGTAATCGATACCACTGGCTTCGGCGATGGCCTGTTGCAGGGGCGTGGTGATGAAGCCCTTGATCAGGTCGGAACTGGCCCCGGGGTAAGCCGTGGTGACGGTGACCGTGGTGCTTTCGAGTTCCGGATACTGCCGGATCTCCATCTCCATGGCGGCCCGGGCGCCGAGCAGCAGGATCAGCAGACTGACCACCGTCGCCATTACCGGCCGGTGGATGAAAATGTCGGTAAATCGCATTATTCAGACGCCTCCTGCGTTTGCCCGGCGTCTTCCTGGATCTCGACTCGCTGGCCGGCCCGCAATCTCAGCAGAGCCTTGGAGACAACGGTTTCTCCGGCTTCCAGGCCAGACAGGATGGCTACCCGGCCTTCCCGGGTCTGGCCGGTGCTGACGGTACGGCGGTTGACCACCAGCTCGCCATTGTCGTTCTTCTCGACTACGAAGACGAAGTCACCGTAGGTGTTGTAGGAGATTGCGGTTCTTGGCACCGTGACCACTTCGTTGTCCTCGGGCTGAAGGGTCATGATCGTGGCAAACATGCCCGGGCGGAGTAGCTGCTGCTCGTTTTGCAGGGTGCCACGAACGCGTACGGTGCGGGTTTCCGGATTCACCGAGGTATTGATGGCGCTGATCTCGCCCTCGAACTCGGCGTCCGGGACCGCAGCCACGGTGGCTTTCACCGGGAAGCCCGTAGCGATATCGGGCAGGTTCTTTTCGGACAGGGTGTAGTCAACGTAAATCGGGTTGAGCATGTTGATCTCGACAATCGATGTGCCGGTGGCAAGGTACTCACCCTGGTCCACCATCCGGATGCCCACCGTGCCGTCAAACGGCGCCCGGATGATCTTTTTGTTTAGCTGGGCTTCCGCCTCATTTACCCGCGCCCGGGCGGCGTCGTAGTTGGCCTTGGCCTGGTCATACTGGGACTGTGATACCGCGCGCCTGGGCAGGAGGTCGGATACCCGCTTGAATTCCTGTTCCGCAAGCTGGGCTTCGGCCCGTCGTGTGCGCAGCGCTGCCTCGTCGATTTCCGCATTCAGACGGATCAGCACGTCGCCCTGCCGGACGGTATCGCCGGATTCGAAGTTGATGCTCTCGATGACACCGGGCACCTCGTTGGCAATCTCGATACCATTGATGGCTTCAATGCTGCCAACGGCCTTGATGGAGGGTGTCCACTGTTCGACGCGGGCATCGGTCGCGGATATCTTGGCCGGCGGTTGCGGCTGGGACATTTGCTCCTTCATTTGGCCGAACTGGTAGAACTTGTAACCAAAGATGCCACCAAGGACGACGCCAAGAAAAATAATGACAATGATGAAGCGGGAAGCAGTGCGCATAGTTCAGACCCTGGAATCTGTGTCCATTGAGTGTTGATGTCTCGGATCAACACAGGTGATATTGGAGGCTGTTGTTTTTTATAAAACGCGGCATCCTATAAAAAACGGCAGGGGTTGTCACCGTTTTGACAGCCGTTAAGACTACAAGCGATCGAAAAGCGGTGTCTGGTGGGCGCACGGCGCTGCCCCGTTGGCCGGACACTGGTATGTTCCATATCGCTGGTGACACAATTACGACCGCATGCCAAAAGGGGATTAGCCCATGCAGTGGATTCTCGGCCTGGCGCTGGCCGCGGCCGTTTTCGTTATTCTCAAACGCTGGGGCGCGCTGACGCCGGAAAAGAAGAAAGATGCTGCCTGGAAGAGCGTGCTGGTGGTCGGTGGCGCCCTGTTGCTGTCCATGGTAGTGGCTGGTCGGGTTCACGTCATTACCGCCGCCATTGCGGCCGTGATCCCCCTGCTGCGCAAGATCCCGGCCCTGTTGAAGTATGCCCCGGCACTGGCCCGGATGATGGGCAGGGAGAATCCCGATCCGGATCTTGATTCCCGGCAGCAGGCCGGCCAGAATCGGCCACCGGCCAGTGATATGTCCGAGCGCGAGGCCTGTGAAGTGCTCGGGGTGGAGCCCGGCTGCCCGAAGGAGGTTATCATCGCGGCCCACCGCCGGCTGATCCAGAAACTGCACCCGGACCGGGGCGGCAACGACTACCTCGCCGCCAGGATCAACGAAGCCAAACAGGTGCTGATGAAGAAAGCCAGCGCCTGATTCAGGGCATAAGCTCCACTTTGACCTCTATGCTGCGGCTGCTGGAGCGGTTGCTCTCCACCTGATAGGCAATGCCGCTGCCACTGCGTCGACTGTTTCGGACAATGCTGCCCAGGGAGACCCATTGTCCGGGTTCGACTCGCCGGATTGTCAGCAGCGCTTCCGTCTCATAGCCCTGAATCTGTGCCGGGTCCTCCTCGAATGAGACAACGTTCAGTTCCACGGCCTGACTGGAAATGACCTGGGGGCTGACCAGGAAACCGCTGCGTGTTTCCACCTGCTCCAGAATCGCCGCCGGGTTCCGGCCGCCTCGAATGGCTATGGGCAAGGTGCGGACCTGGCCCGAGGTGATGTGGGCAGTCTGGCCATCCTGGATCATCAGGGTCCGTAGCTGGTTGCTGCCGGTGCTGGTGATCTTGCGCTCCACGGTGACACCGACGTTCCCGTCCCGGGCCGAGACGCCCGCCCCCGAGCGCTCGCCACTGGCCTCCTCACGGGTCCTCACCGTGATCCGGAGTTGGGCGGGGGCCGCGTCCAGCGACTCCACCAGGGTGCCGATTTCATCCAGCAGGCGGGGTTCGCCCCGCACCATCAGCTGCTGTCCCCGGGCAGTCACTGTGACCGGTGCATCGGCATACAGATCCCGGATCCGGGCGGCCACGTCTTCAGCAGGGCGGGCGTCCAGCTGGTAACTGCGGGTCTCGCTCTGGGCATGGGCAGACAGGGAGACCAACAAGGAGGGCACGACCATGATAATCAGGGCCAGAAAACGGTAGGAGGCGACGTGGAATGGGGGCATTGGCACTCCGAGAATGAATGGCAAACGGAAAAACTTCGGCCTCCGGGTTGCCAAGCCGGAAACCGGAGGTATATATTGAAAAGCATGAAGACCACAAACGCGACCTGTCAATTGAATGTTCTGCAAGCTTTCGGCGTAAAAACGAAGGTTGCGGTCGCTGCTGTGTTTTTCTGGTGGTTTGGTTATGGCTTTTATTTTAGCCAGAATCCGGGCCGCCCATAGGATTTTGATCCGACGAATTACGAGGAAGGCAGCCCGGCAGTAACCCAGGCTGCCACCGGACTCGAAAAAGCCCCGACTGGTAGCCCAGCCGGGGCTTTTTGGATTCTGACCAAGGGAAACGGGAATACCGCTATGAACATGCCACTGAAAGCTGATGCGCTGAACGACGCTGTCGCGGCAGCAGACAGCCACCGACACGAAACCGCCCTGCCATCACCGGAACAACTGCGCCGGGAGTTTCCTGCAGGATCGGATCTGTTGGCTCAGGTGCAGGGCTATCGACAGGCGATCCGGAATATCCTGCAGGGCAGGGATGACCGGATCCTGATCGTGATGGGCCCGTGTTCCATTCACGATGAGCACGCTGGTCTGGATTACGGTCGTCGGCTCAAACAGCTGGCCGGGGAGGTCAGTGACCGCTTCCTGATCGTGATGCGGGCATACCTGGAGAAGCCCCGGACCACCGTCGGCTGGAAAGGTCTGCTGTATGATCCGGAACGGAATGGGCAGGGGGATCTGCAGCAGGGGTTGGTTCGTTCCCGCCGGCTTCTGCGGGAACTGGCCGGGATCGGGTTGCCTCTGGCCACCGAGGCCCTCAGCCCGTTTGCCATGGATTATCTCGGTGATCTGATCAGTTGGAGCGCTATCGGAGCTCGTACCACGGAATCCCAGATTCACCGGGAAATGGTGAGCGGTCTGCCCATGCCGGTCGGCTTCAAGAACGGCACTGACGGCGGGATCACGGTGGCCACCAACGCCATGAACTCCGCAGCCCATCCACACCATCACCTGGGCGTGTCCGCCACCGGGGCGCCGGTGATGATCTCGACCCGGGGTAATCCGGATACCCATCTGGTGCTCCGCGGTGGCCGGGGAGTGACCAACTACGATGCTGACAGCATCGCCGCTGCCGTGGCGGGACTGGAAAAGGCCGGCCTGTCCACTGCCGTCATGGTGGACTGCAGCCACGACAACGCCTGCAAACAGGCGGAGCGCCAGATCGATATTGCCCGGGAAGTC
>Ga0114984_1000753_pt1 | contig 12231 bp, 18 predicted proteins | sample Shrwel1BS1Day1_FD_96987 | JGI IMG/M metagenome (GOLD analysis project Ga0114984, IMG submission 96987) | Subsurface microbial communities from deep shales in Ohio, USA - Utica-3 well 1 S-1-Day1 | ecosystem: Environmental > Aquatic > Deep subsurface > Shale gas/oil reservoir > Produced water/Flow... | reverse complement strand
GCTTTCGTCCGGGTGCTGGCACGCCAGTCTGCACGCCACCAAGCTTCTTCAACTTGTAGAGCGCGGTGAGGTAATCCATGAGAATCAACTTTTGCCGGGTACCTGCGCCCTCCTTCACCAAGAGCATCAGGCTCAGCTCACCGCTGACGTCGTGACTCGGGTCCAGATCAATGTCAGCCTGGAGTGCATCGGTGAAGTCGACCTCCACCTTCACGAACATGTCACTGACCTTATTGATATCCACCTTGACGGTGTTCTCATAGAAAATATCAACATCAGGGTAATCGCCAGGCCATACCGTGCTGATCGTTGAGACTAGAGCGTCTCGAGCTTGAACGTAGGTTGTCATCAGGCAAGGCCCCTTAGTAGTGCCAGCTTGCCGGCATCGATAGTTTTGAATCGGTTTGCAACATAGCTTGCCCCGCGGCGAGCGATATGAGCCGCGCCCTCGTTTACCGGTCTGAAATTGATCTCGCCGTTTTCAATCTTCCAGGCGTACGGCTCAATCACACCGTACCCACCCTCATCGCGATCAGGGTGAAATGCCGAGTTCGACAGGTAGATCGATTGACCGAGACGGAAGCCGTCCCACGACGCATGCCCCTTGGCGTAGTTGATGGCAGGCATGTCTCCTCGCTTGTACGGTGCAACCTCGGCAAGGCCCTCACTGTTGCGATAGCCGTGGTGATCCGGAGAGACAGCGTTCATGTCAAAACTGTCGTCAACTCGATCAAAGCCCACCTTCCAGTTGGCGGCGTAATCGCCTGAGTATTGCGGCGAGATGTACAGCATGTGGTTGAAGGCAATCTTGGCCATGCCGATTGCAGCATCACCAGCCGCATCCTTCACTGCGTTAATCCATGCCGACACATCCGCCTTGAACGACATCAGGTTCTCCGCATGTGCAGACTCAGGGTCTCACCTTCGTCTTGAACAGATAGGATTCGCCAGTCACCATCGGATAGGTTGAGCGTGTCGGACGCCTTAGCGCCAGGTGCCGCTGACTTCAGGAGTACCACCTGAATATCCCCACGCTGATAGCTCTCGTCAGCCTTCGTCAGGTAATTGAAATGCTCTTGCCACTTCACGCGAAGAATTTTCACCTGCGTCACGACACTGCTGTAACTGTCGGTGGTCGGCACGTAGGTTTTCGAGGTGTAGTTGATCGTCTCGAACACCGGTCCAGCCAGCACATTGGCCATCACGATCCGCAAGCCCGACGTCGATAGGTAGGACTCCTTGACCAGATACCAGTCGGTACCGAGTTTGATCAGGGATTCGGCAGGTGCCGATTCGCTACCGGCCAGGAATAGTTGATACTGCGGCGGGTACTTGCTCGAGTCCGCGGCCTCCGGGAGGTAACGGCTGAACGACAGGGCTGTGTGGGCGGTGACCGGCGCATCGTTGCGCAGAGCGCCGGCAATGGACCGTAGCTCGGCCAGACCATCGGTGCCTTGGATAACCACGGTCTTGCGAATGACGGAGCCCTTCCAATAGTCGGGGGCCGGGGTGCTGGTCAAATAGACCTGCCCATCAATCGAGACACATCCACGAGGCGGTACTTGGATGCTCGGCGCGATGGAGATGGTCCTTTTGCGAACTGAAACTCCATCTATTTTTGAGAAACTCATTGGATCAAACTGTGCCATGAATTTGATTGACGGGTTGTAAGCGTCAACGACAGGCATGGTGTTGAACTTGTTGGCAACTTGAGTTAAACGCATATTTTTACCGCCTCTAAAAGCTCCAACATTTCAATGTAATCATCAGCACTGACAGCCTCCTTACGGAAACCCCTCACACCACTATCAATGATGGTCATGTTCTCTTTAACAATATCTTCGAGGGCACGTGCGTCATGCCCTGAATCAAATATATACAAGTCTTTGAGATCATATTTGTACCCAGCCCTTTCGATGGCCAACCTATGGTACGACATACGCGTATCAATATCCTTCGTTGTGCCGAAACCTATATACCCTCCAACACTTTCATCCACATAGAAATGAATAGTGTAGAAATACGCAGGTTTGTCAGGGTTGAAGCCGTGCTGAGCGCATGATGGGCAACCCTTACCTCTCAACAGGTTATCCGGTATAGCCACCCATGTGTGACCGTTGCTGCATTTAAATTTAGCCTTCACACCTGCATTTTTAAAATCCCCGACAATTTCGTAACCTCTATCTGAAAGCCTCCCATTGACTTCATCGCGTGTTAACGGTCTATTCGGGCGGCAGTGCGGGCATCCATGCCCGTTCAAAACAGTGCTGACCCTACTTGTCCATCGATGGCAGTTAGAACACTCGAACTCTGAACGTGAACTTGACCTTGGGTTTATACCGAGCATTCGAATTCCGCGAGGAGCAAGTCGAACTTCAATCTCACTCATTGTTAGTTTGGCAGTTCCTGCACAATGAGGGCAACCTGTACCTTTTGTCTTGAGAACATTGCCCAGGTCAGCCAACCACTCATGCCCATTGGGGCAGCGCAGTTTTGTTGGTGAAGACGCAGTTTTAAAATCACCAACCAAAGCGAAACCTTTCGCAGCGAGGCGCTCAATGACATCTTCACGGCTCACGCGTTTGCCCACGACTTAGGTGCCCGTGATTGGGTCTGACGACGGCGACGACGTTGCGAAGTATGGCCGGCGAACGGTCGTACCTGTGCCCGTGTTCAAGGCCGTCAAGGCTTGCTTCAGTTTGTTCCTGGAACGGTCGTAGTCACGACCAACGGAAACGATCACCTCTTTGTAAGGGTTGTCGAAGCGCGTCATTCCAGCCTTGCTGTCGGTCTCCTGCTTGATCGCGAAGAGAGGTAGGCTGCCACACAACTGCTTGGCCAGTGAGAACGTGGCGAAGATTTTCACCGTGCGAATCAGTCGCTCCTCATCAGAACTCGGTGTCGTCACTAGTTGCGCTGCGCTGTATAGCGCAGGCACATCAACGCTCTCGTCGACGCTCTCGATATCCGAGATCAACAGGTTCTCATGGATAGGGAGCAGGATCGTCGCATCACTCAGGTCATCAACAGTGACACCGAGAATGGCCCTGACATCTTCGGGGCTTGTGTAATCAGCGATCATTTGACTTCAATCAGGTGACCGATGTCGATCTGGGCGCGAAGCCACGGGTGGTCTTCAACAAGCTGAGCGGTCTCCGCGGTCTGAGCCTTGATGACGACATCCTTCACGAGGTCGACAATCCTCGGGAACGTGCTGTAAACCTTGATCATTTTCGGTTTGTCGGATTGTTTCTGCGCTTGCACGGTGACAGCCATGAGAATGCTCCAGTTGAAATTTTCCCAAATTCTACGGTTAGAGGTTGATGGAGGATAGGTGGTGGCAATATAGTTCAATCTTGCCATTAAGCAAACATGTGTGTACTATCGAGTCACCTCAACAACAACAACAAACTAAAACAAAATGAAACAAGACGAAAAGACTTTTACCTTCCGCATCCCATGCGATCTGCTCGATAACTTGCACAAATACGCCGATGAGAACGATATGTCTGTGGCCCAGGTCGTGCGTAAAGTGGTCAGGGATTTCGTAGCTTCAACACTGGATGTCAAGTGATGGCACGAGTAGGTGCGCTCGGGGCTGGGGTGTATGCGATCTATTGTCACGATAACGGGAAGATCTACATCGGTTCTTCAGTGAGAATAAACTTAAGGTTCAATCATCACAGGTGTTATCTTCGCGCTAATAAGCACGGCAATCGTCACTTGCAGAATGCATGGAATCTCTATGGCGAGGGCGCATTCACAATGAGCATTATTCAACTGTGTGAAACTGAAGATCGCCTGTTGTTCGAACAATACTACCTGGACATTTGGGCAGATTCAGGTCGTCTATTTAACCGAAGATTGGACGCCAAGTCTCCAACAGGCGTCAAATGGACAACTGAAGAAAGGTTGGCAAAAAGCGTAGCCATGAAAACTAACCCTAGTTTCAAAGGCAGGTCTCACTCAGCATCGTCCAAGGCATTGCTAAGTGAAAAAGCCAAGGTTAGATTCTCCAATCCGGAAAACAATCCATTCTACGGTAAGCATCACTCAGAAGAAACAAGGGCCAAGATATCGGAGGCCAACTCCGGGCACAAACACAACGTTGGTCGCGCATGTAGTGATAGATGCAAGGCGGCGGTTGCTGAATCCAACAGGCGTAGAGCTGGAGAAAAGCGAAACATATCCAAGTGAAACGAATAAAACCCCGCCTAGGCGGGGTTTCACATAGACGCTATTCTTAGATATATGTCAAAACTTCGTATGCATCGGAGAACAGCCTTCGAACAATCTGACCATAGTCGAAACGCATCGCGCTACCACGACGAAGTACAAAATCTTCTTGCGCTTGGTAGGTTGCGTTCGTCGAAGTCACGCGGTGGATTGCGTAGCGAGCATCGATGCCAAGGATGGTGCCAGCCGGCCAACCCACGGATGGGTCAACGATGAAGATCGGCAGGTTGCCAGCCCAGGTCGGGTTCGACACGGAGACCGTGGTATCGATGCGGGTGCTGCCCGGGTTGTCAGTCTGAACAGTCGGCTTGCCGGCACGACCTTCGATGGCCATGGCACCAGCGATGTCGGTGATCAGGTGGGTGATCCGACGCTTGGTGCTGTTCTTGTACAGCCACAGCATCCAGGCCTTCTGGGTGATGGTACCGGACACAGAGGCGGTGTCGAGAGACACAGCGGTGGTCACCTTGCCGAGGGCGCTCAGCGAGTCCATACCGACGTCCACGTCACCGTTCAACAGGTTCAGCAGGTTGGTGTTGGCACGCTCATTGCGCTCAACAGCGACCTGCCGGGCGATGGCCAGCGAGATCAGGTTGAGGTTGACGTACTTGGTAGCCTGTTCAGACCATTCGATGCCCAAAGACCACGTCGGGATGCGAACTTGCTTTTCGCTGGTGGTAACCGACATCATCGTTGCCGGCTTGGCCAACTGAGACGTGACTTGCGAGCGACCGGCTTCCGGACCAGCAAAGTTGATTTCAGGCCACAGGAGCCATTCATCAGTGATGGTGTCGTCTTGAGCGATCAGGGCGTCGAACGCGTTTGCATTCATGTCCAGATCGGACAGGAGCTTGTCTTCGACCAGGGCACCGATGGCAGGCATCAGGAGGACGCGACCTTGGTTGCTCGGGTTGCGAACGATGGCGCCGGCTTCGAGCAACGGGCGACCGTTCAGGACGGCATCCAGGGTCGAGGACTTCAGGCCGTAATGCTTGTTCGGCGTGAGGACGATGCCTTCGGAGGCAGCCATCTGGGAGAACACATCACCGAACTTCTCGGCGTTGGTCGGGTACGTGGCGTTGACGTAGTCGCGCAGCGACTGACCGTTTTCCTTGGCAGCCTGGACCATGCCAAGGTTGGCTTCGATCTCTTGCTTGCTGCCTTTTTCATCAATGAAATATGCCATTCTTATTCTCCTGAATTAGGCGTTGACGCGTTCGATGAGGGCGGTTTGACCGACAGCGGTCGTACCGTCGAGAGACACAACGCGCCATGCGAAGTACATGCCGGTCTGGGTCGTGGCTTTGCACACCTTCGGAAGAGCACTGCCCAGGGTGGTACCCTTGGCAACAGCGGTGCCGGCCACAACGAAATCACCAACGGCGATAACACCGGTGCCCGGGGTAGCTTGCAGGCCATCAAGCGTGACACGCTTGCGACCTTCGGTCTGGACGGAGCCGATCGAGAAACCATCAGCAGTGGCGCCTTCAACCGCAGAGACAAAACCCTCGATCTGGTCACCGGCAGCACACAGGTTGTACTGCGAATCGCCAACAAGTTTCACCGGCTTACCGATTTCCTTGTCGTCGACGTTGTTGGCAGCACCGGAACCAGCACCCAGACGGGCGGTGATGGGCTCGAGACCGACCAATTCCTTCATTTTGAACTTAGCCATGATCGGCCTCCTTACTTAGTGTGACGAGCCGCGTTGACGCGGACCATGTGACGCGCATCAACCTGCGCCGGTTCGGCAGCCGCATCGCCCGTTACTGCAGCAACACCACCAACCTTGAACTTCTCTTTGAACATGACGGACAGGCGGTCATGTTCCTTCAGGACCGCAGCGGCAGACATACCTTCGAACGTCATCGCGGTGCCACCGAGGGCGACCATCAGGTTCGACGTCGAGGCTGCTACCAGGGCAAGCATTGGATCGTGGAGAGCCTTGGTTTCAGCTAGGTTCTCTTCGAGCTTGGCGAGCTTCACGCCGGCTTGGATCAGGGCGTCGTCCTTGGCCGCGAGCTGACCATTCAACAACTGAACAGTTGCCGTCAAAGCGTCAAGATTTGGCACCACTGCACTGTCCGAGGCCGAAGGTTCAACCGGAGCGGTTTCTGCAGCAGGCTCAACGTTCGGAGCAGCGGCGTCGACAGGAGCGGTGACATCAACAACCGTGTCGGTGGATGCATCCACATTCGGTGCAGCAACACCGGCAGCGATAGCTGCGATGTCTTGTTCGGTAAGAGCTTTCTTGGCCATTGAGGCATCTCCTGTGACATTTACATTGCTGGTCGCGGCGAACGCATTACCAGATTTGTTGCGATTTTGATCGAAAGAATTGTCTGATGGAAGGCTGTTCCGAATATCAGATAGCAGTTTGTCGAAACTCGTAAGAGCATCGGCAATGCCGACATCAACAGCTTCCTGTCCGATGAACTCCTTACCCTGCCCCATTGAGGCTCGAACGTAGTCGACCGATTTACCACGCATCTCGGCTACGGAGTCGACAAACACGGAGTCGGCAGCATCAACGATCTTTTGAATTTGAGCCTTACCCTCGTCGGACAACTTCTCGACGCCATTGGCAAGGGCCTTGAATTTTCCGGATCGAACAACCGTGACGCCAATGCCAGCATCGGCCAACATCTTCGATCGCTCCATGTGCGTCGAGATCACACCAATGGAGCCCGATATCGTGGACTTCCCAACATACACATTGGAGGCGGCAGACCCTAGCCAGTAGGCCGCGCTACACATGGCACCGTCGCTATATGCGCTGACGGGCTTTATGCCAGCCACAGCACGAATCAGTTTGGCCGTATCCTCAACACCAGCAACCGAGCCACCACCAGAGTCAATGTCCAGCAGGACGTGTTGCACCGATGCGTCCTGGGCGACAGAGATCAGGGCCTCGCGAATTTCAGGATAACCGGTCATGCCAGTGTATTCATTCCACCAGGAGTCGTCGCTATTGTTCAGGGTGCCCTTGATTGAAATGATAGCGACGCCATCGCTAACTTCAAGCAGGCGTGACTTGCCATCTTCATCGCTTTCGCTTGAATACGTGCCAGCGATCAGCTTGGCTGTCTTCGCTTCATCGGCGTCGAGCGCCGCCTGTAGGCTTTGCTCTGATCCTGCCCAAATGGTGTCTTGAAGTGCCATATCAAACTCCTCTATTTTTTCGAATCTAGCACGCGGCATTTACCCACGATAGGGTCGGAAGCAATACTGAACATAGCCTCTTGTTTTGTCTGGAATCTACGCACCGAAACGAGTTCGAATTTCCACACCCTGTAGTAGCCTCTGAACAACAAGAGGAAGTTTTTCATCGAGAGCTTCTTCGGGGGTATGTATTCAATCGTCGCAAGTCCTCGGTATCCCCAACGCATGGCAACGCCTGCATGAGGGATAACACCGTGGAAGCTCAGCGACCGTCGCGTCCACAGATACTGTTTGCAATGTCCAGATACCCATATCCACAGGGCAACGATGATGCAGTTGAGATAATACTTACTCATCGACACCACCCTCGATCCGCCTGTCAGCATCAATAACAGCCTGGCACGCTGTCAATTGAAGGACTACTTCATCGGCTTCTTCTGCGTAACCGTAAAGTCGTTCAGAAGTCTCGATCGAAAATTCGCCTTCCGCTTCACCATCACATCGGGCGGTGCCGGCGCCAGGTGGCGTGACTCCACTGTCACCGTTGGGTTTGATACTTGGCGGCTGGCGCAACTTGAGAGTGCCGTTGCGAATGTCAGCGACACGACGAGCATTGATAGTTTTTTCATTGAGTAGTTGCTCCTGGTAATCAGTTGAGACCTTGGCAAGGTCTTTAGCATGCTTTGTGTCGTCGTCTCTGACCTGCTTCTGCATGCGGCTCACCTCAGCGAGTGCGGTGCGCAACCGCTCGCTCTCGTTGCTCTGGCAAACAAGGCGCTCGCTCGTGGCGCCTGCGTCATACATCCAATCACCAGCTACAACAATTGACACGACGCATGCGACCACAGCTCCGATGATCAGGTACAACCTCATGATGGCACCACTTGGGTTCCGCGGAACCAGTACCCCAATGCCAGGGTGAGAGCTGGTGCCCACAACGTCGCGTAATCCTTGAAGCTGAGCTCATGCGTGTAGAGCGCCCAGAACGAGGCCACTTGAAGGCTTAAGATCATGAAAATTGTGAGGCCTGCCGCCAAATTGATTGCTTTCATTCGAGACCTTCCAGACAAACTTCAACTTCTTCAGCTCTTCGTGTTACGAGCCCGGGCAACGTCACATAGACGCCCATTATTTTTGCCTTGTTCCAACGCGGAAGCTGGTTGCAGGCAGCCAGGTAATTACCAACGTCGAGATACTTGGACGCAGTGCTGTTACAGGCCACCGGCGATCCCATGTTGAAGACAGCATCACTGAATGCCGCATGGACGTTGACTGGCAGATTTGGGTGACACCGCTCAACGATAAGGACAGCTTTACGCATGTCATCCGTCATGAACTTGTCGCACTCGGCCAGAGAATAGACCTTGTTCTTCACCACATCAGGGCCGGTGTGACCTCTACAAACTGTCAGGATGCCAGGTGGGTCGTAGTATGCAACGCGGCGCAAACCCTCAGCCGGCGCCGCCAAAGCGATGGCAATCGCGGCTACAGCCTTCATGCGATCCGGACTCACCGCTCGATCTCCAGGATCACCCGCTCACCTGCATCCTCACGTGCTTGAACGAGATTGAACAGGCGCTCAATCACCCCATCACACGCGATTAGGCTTCGACCACCGATCACTTTGCCAAGGATCAGAGCGTGATCTTCACGGTTCGATCCAACCCAGCCGATGCTATCCACATGCACACGTGGCTTGGCACCATCAGTTCGAATCTCAACGTTGAATCGACCGGTTGGAAGTGCCCCTTCCAACCCTGCCGAAACGTAACAGAGGAACATGTTGTTCACATACAACACACCCCTTGAAATTGACAGGTTCATTGATCTTCACCGTGAAGTGTAGGAAATGGAGTTCTCTCGTGATCTCGTTCGATCTCGAGCTTGCGCAACTCCATTTCCTTTCGCTTGAAGTGATAATTCACATAGAAGGTTGCCAGGGTTGATGCGATACCAACGTAAATGGCCACATCATTGGCAGTAATCGTCGAGAAGAAACCTGCGATGGCAGTCCAAACGGCTGTCATGTAGGCTGCGATAGAGGTTTTGTGTTCGATCATTTTGTATCTCGAGTGTTGGTTACTTGTTTCCGCCGCGGCCCTGTGCAGGCTGATCGGATTTGATTTTCTGATTCAAGGTGCTCCCGTCGTTCGATGGGTTGGCAGCAGGATCAGTCGCAGGGTCAGGTGCGGCAACGGCCTGAAGGAATCGTGTACCGGCAAGGTTCTTGTATCCAGCAGGTGGTAGCTTCCCAGTGATCATCAAGCTGCACTCCTCGTCCGTGATAAGGCCGTAAGATAGCTGCTCAAGCAGGCGTTGCTGGCGGGTCTGATAGAAAGCCTCAAGCTCGCTTTCTGGGCGGATGTTGAGGGGTTCATACATGAAAACAACATACCCGTCGACACCCATCAACCTGATAGCCACAGTCAGCAGGCGTGAGTACATCTCGTTCAGCTTCTGCCTTACCGAACTGTCGATCGATCGAATGTAAATTGCTACCTGGGTTGAGGCAATGTTCGAGCTCGACGATCCGGACTCAAGGCCTAGAACGGACGGCAGCGTTTTGCTCCCAGACGCCAGCTTTGCATTGGCGATGTTGTGCAGCGTCTGGTAGTCACCTGCAGCACCTGTTGGAACTTCTACCTCGAAACCGAGAGAGTCGAAATAGACAAGGGCGTCTTCAGGTTGAAGCGTGTTCAGCTTCGTTTCGATTTCAGAGATCAGCTCAGCCATTTCAGTCCTGGCCACCTTCTCGTCCATCTGAGCTTCAGGACTCAGATTCTTCCGGAACATCTCCTCGTCGATGGTTACCTTCATGCGAGGATGAATGGCCCTGCGCATCACGCGGGTCAAGTCAGCCATGAACGTTTCGCTGAAGATAACAGCCTTCAAGGCTGTCTCCATCGGCGATCGAGAGTATGGGCTCAGCAGGTCAGCATCGAGCTGTATGATGGCCACTGTCGGGACATCCAGGTCGAGCTCATCGCTGCCGACCTTCTGGATAGGCTTGACCCCGTTACCATCCGGACGGAACTGAATCACCGTGCTTGAGATAGGTTGAAGGCGATACGGCATGCGTGCCTTGTCGAGAACGAGCTCGCATGCCAACTGCCCATACATGGTACAGTCTCGAGCCAGGCTCTCGCTACAACTCTTGATGCTGCCGGAACCGGTGTAACCCTCAAGCGGATCACCGATGACATCAAATCTGGTCAGGAGGGTTTGAAGTAACCGCGTGGCGTCCGGGTTCAGGGTGCCATCCATGTCGCGAACAACGGCCACGAACTTTTCAGGGACACCAATACGAATTGACGTGTAGACCGCGTTGGACAACTCCGGTGAGCTGGCCACCAAGTCCTGCAGCACCTTGTGGGTACCCGTGCCAGAGCGATAGCTCGTGACATCAGCATTGATCAAGTTACGTTCCGGCCTGCTAATGACAGCGTCGGAAGGTTTCGTCGAAGAGAAGAACGCCGGCCAAGACCGCATCCCAGGCTTCCCCTTGATGGGGGCAATAGGTGCCAGCTGACTCGCTGCTTGCACCGTACTCGTCGTGCTGAAAATTGATTTGAGACGTTCAAGCATTGAGAGGAATCTCCATTGTTTATCGGAGATTACCAATCAAGGGTGTCCTATGAAAGTGGCCAGTTTTCACACTGGCCACTTGTTACATTTATGTCACACCCTGTGAAAAGTGACGTGTGAACTCACAGGGTCAACGTCTTCCACTCTCCACGAGTCAACCCGCGGTCGTCGTTGTAAACGTCAGTCATCGCTTGATGCTTATGCCCCAGCAGGGTCATCGTGTTAATCCCTTGTACCCTGTAAAGCCTTTCCGATAACGATCGGCACTCGTGTAGCGAAGGTGGATTTGGACCAAGGTCACCCAGGGCGCCTTCTCTGGCTTCCTCAAATCGCGCCGACAACGAAGCATCTCCAAGTTGCTCCCCGTTGTGTTTACGCAGAAGATAACCATCAGCACCGGCAGCGTAGTATGTTCTGCAGTCGTCAATAATTTGTTCGAGGGTAAGACCAACAACTCCAAGTGGAAGTGCAATTGGCAACGCCAACCTAGTTCCAGTCTTAGCTTGCTCGATATGTAGGTGCCCATCCCAAACATCATCAAACCTCATCTTCACAAGGTCGCTACGTCTCTGTCCGGTAATGATTGCCAACGCCAGCATCCTTGATACCCAGGGAGGCTGATGGTTTATCGAATAACAAAGGATCGCCCACCACTGGTCTAGTGCCAACCTCTTGCGCTGTACTCGTATCACCGGAGCCTTGACACTCAAGGCTGGATTGCGATCGACCCAGCCGTAATTCAAGGCTTCATTGAACGCATCCCTAGTCTCGATCAAAATGCGTTTTGCTTTCTGAGGGTGAACAGCATGCGTCTCCAGAACCATCTCAGCTACTTCGTGCGGCTTGATGCCTGAAATAACCCTATCACCCATGTAACTGACGATGTGGGAAAGACTGCTTGCTCGGTTAGCCTTTGTCTTATCAGTGATGGGCTTCGCGGCCACCACTTTACGGTAGGTTACAGCCCACTCACCAAACGTCCTGTATTTAGGCGAAACCCGACCGATGGTGTTGGCCAGCAGTCGGGTTGAAAAACTCATAGATGTGCAGAGATGCTTAGTTTATCGACGGGCGCTCAAGAATAAGGAGTCCGGACTTTGTTTTTCCGCAGCGTTTCCAGCCAGTTGCAAGAAAACAAAATCCAGGGTTTTTTGAGGCAACCGCTTCCGCTTTGACAAAGGTGTAATGCCTGCTACTAGGCCAGACGCAATCAGCAATTGCGTCCGCTTGTCGAATGAGGTCACTACT
>Ga0114984_1000752_pt1 | contig 12235 bp, 13 predicted proteins | sample Shrwel1BS1Day1_FD_96987 | JGI IMG/M metagenome (GOLD analysis project Ga0114984, IMG submission 96987) | Subsurface microbial communities from deep shales in Ohio, USA - Utica-3 well 1 S-1-Day1 | ecosystem: Environmental > Aquatic > Deep subsurface > Shale gas/oil reservoir > Produced water/Flow... | reverse complement strand
GCGTTGCCAATCAATTCGTCTGACGAAGAACCATCTTCCTGTTCAACGAATTGTCGATAGGCCTCAACCCTCAGCTGGTGACTACCTGCCAGTGCCCGAAAGGTGTCGGGCTCATCCAGCCAACAACAGTGTGACAACCCTACCCGCGCAGAATAGCTCGACCATTCATACAACTCAGGTTTATCCACCATCCCCGCCTTAACAGGATTGAGTTCCACATAGCGGCAACAAACCAGCAGGTAGGCGTCAGTATCAATCGGGCTGATCTTGTAGCGTCCTTCCCAGAGGGAACCACTGCGTTTTTCGAGGGCATTCACAAATCGGGTCTGTCGACCAGCGAGGCGCTTCATTAATTGGGGAATTGAAGTCAGATTGTCGTTCGCTTGAACGACCAGATGAACATGGTTAGTCATCAGGCAGTAGCTGAACACCTCCAGCTCATAGACCTGCTTCCATTCCTGAAGGTTTGCCAGGTAGTACTCAAAATCACGGCGTTCGACGAACACTGGTTGGCGGTTATGACCGCGTTGAACAATATGGTGGGGAAAACCGGGCACAATCACCCTGGCCTGTCTGGGCATCAGCGTCTCCTTGCTTTTAAATCACAGAATCCTTTCTGTGCATTGAAGGTCGATGTTAACCGCCGACCAGCTTAATTACACGCTCCAGCATCGGGTCTTTGCCTTCCTCGCGCCCTTTTCGGCCAAGGTACTTGAGACGGATGTGTGGCGGGATGCCGACATCTTCGTATATCTCACCATCGTAGGCCCGGTAGATTTCATTGGACAAGGTCAGGTGCCAGCCATTTGGCAGATGGCGCTCGAGCGTGTCGGAAAGGATGCCCTGGGTAGGCTCGCCAATAAGAGTGAGACGGGGATGCTGCAGCAATGAGAGCACGAAGATTTCTGCGGCACTGGCCGTTAGCTCGCTGGTCAGCACAAACAGGTTGCCCTGGTAAGTCTCATTGACAGGCGTGACATAGACAGACTGCTTTCCAGTGAATCCATTGCCATGACGGGCTGACTTGGTGAAAGCCAGCCGTTTGCGATCCATCAGGTACGCTGCAAAGCACAGTGCGACACCATCGTACCCGCCACCATTATTTCGAAGATCGACCACCAGATTGGGGAGCTCGCCAACATCTGCCAGCACCATCTTCATCACACTATCGACCGCACTGAGGTCCGCAGCCGGTTTTCCTGACTTGCCGCTTTGCCCGGCCATGGCCCGGATGTTCAGGTAACCGATGAGGTCATTAAGGCGCCCCCACTCCACCAGCCGGTTGCCGCCATGGCTAACGGCGCTTGCGAGATAATCCTCATGGATCACGTCACGCGCCGACTCTTTGAGATCGCCCAGGTAGCTGGTGAGCTCCCGGTCATCATTGGCGTCTTCAAGTTCCTGTGTCAGCCGCCTGAAGAGCGCCGGCTGGGCACCTGCTCTGTAATGACCCCAGGGTGAATGCAGACGAATATGACCATCCTTCAGGGGCCGTAGCATCGCAACCATGATGGCAAAGAGCGTTTCCTGGGATGTGTTCGCGTTAATCTGGGGAAGATAGTCATGATGCGCCCGGTCCCAGGCCACACCCTTGAGTTCAAACAGGGCGTATTGCTCGTGAAAGGTTCGCCAGAAAACGTCAAAGTTGTATTGCGGATCCTCTGCCCTGTGCCTGTGACTTTCAGTGACACTGACGGGCAATCCTTTCAGGCGACGGAATCTGATGCGTGCTACTCCAGTTACCCGATGGGCACTGAACGCCTGCCCACCAGGGGATACCGCCAAATCTTCGTAATAGTGGCCAAGTTCTTCAATACTGCCCGCATGAATCTTCAGGCAGCTGATGCTGGTTTCTTCAAAAAGGGTGTACCAATCTTCCTCGATCAGCAACACATTGCCGTAACCCTGGGAACGCCAGACACCCTGCAGGCGCGCAAAATCAGGGCTGGAAAGAGAACTGCCGCGGCGTTGGGCGGTTTTCATAGAGGACTCCAGGTCCATTTCTGTTGGTTTCAGACGTCAGGCTACAGTCACACAACCATTGCACCTTTCTTCGCCGCAAAAAAGTGTTTTAATTTGGAAAAGACATCAAAGACACAGGCGCAGACCTTGTCGTAATGGCCTCCCATGCGCCCGGCATCGGGGAATAGCCCGCGTTTGGCTTGAGGAGGTGCGCCTGGCCGGTCTTTTCGAAAATGGCCATCCAGTCGGCCAAGCCATGGGTCCGGAATTCGGCCCATGAATCCTGATCCCACATCACTGTGCCATTGTAGTTGGTGAGTTCCATGAGAATCGCCGGCATCTGGGCGAACCAGACCTGGGCCCTGCAGTCGTAAAGATAGGGTGGTGCCATCCCGGGGTACTGGATGTTCAGGTTTTTATCAGGGTAGACCTCGCTGGCATCCAGCTTGCGGTAATCCGCCCGAACCTCCTCCAGAAAAAGTTGAATAAAATTACCGCAAAAGGGCAGGCCCCAGTAATAGAGTTCGTAGTCCTGCATTGTGACTCTCCCACTCTGACAGTTGAGAAGATAACTGTTGTCTGGAAGTGTAGCGCTCAGGAAAAGACCCGATCCGAAAGCCAGGTCTATTCAACTCAATACCGCTGGTTTAGCAACCTGGTTTCAAAAGCCGACAATGTTAGGGAAAACCGGGGCTAAAAATAGATCTGTCCCGGTTTTTCACGAAATTATGTGCACAGAACGTCCTTATTTCCTTTTTGGAAACTCTAGCGTAAGGTTTCAAAAAAGGAAACCGAACGAATCCAAAGAGATCACGCTGGAGCTTTTCGGAGATTGTGTGTGCAGACTCACCATGGAGACCTAAAAATAGATCTGTCCCGGTTTTTCTGAGTGCAGCAATAAGGGGCTGGTGGGTCTGGCTCAAATCTATTTTTCGAACTTCCTTGTTTTTGCTTCCCTCTGACAATCAGACCTGAAACATAAATCAGACTTCGGTTCGACGCCTTAGGGTTTTTGTAACTCCTCGACGATAGACCACAAAAGCATCGTGACTGGGATACTAAGGCTACTTCGAAAATACGGGTTTGAAGCGGGCCAAAAGAACTACCTCTGCAATTTCGCCATCGAATACCCCCTTGGCAGCCGGCACAATCAAACAAGATAAATAGACCTGCCCCAGCTTCTCAACTCAGAGTTTAGGCAAATCTTGTAGAATTCCTTAAAATCTAGTTACTTTGTACGAATAAAAAAATTTTGAACTTGTACTCAAAATTACATAACTTCACACTCTTTTCGTTTTTTGTCATAGGGCGAGATGCCTTTTCCATGCATACTTAAAGTGTGATAGGCCACGATTTAATCGCTACTCCGTAGTGTAGATTAATCGGTGCCTCTTCACTCAAGGATTTCCCCCACGCTATGGAAGGTGTGAACGGAAAAATTAATTCCAGTTCAAAAAGACTCTTTCCTCTTTCACCCTCCCAAGCTCGGAACATCCTCTTATTTAATTTTCTTAGGAGATTACTAACAAGAGTTTGGTAAAAATTTATTCAGTATTTCAGAGAAAGTTTCCCAGAAATATCAAACAAGGAAGAGGATTATGCAGTTTTTTGGAAGAATTGGATTGCTATCGATTGCGATATCAATCGGCTCCTTCGCTGCAAATGCAGAAGTCGGAACAAGTTATCCAAAACACCGAGGCGATTCGCCTCTGAGTTATGATGCAATCGATATACCGGGTGGCGACTTTAACGTTACCGACTACCGACCATATACCCTTGATGAGTATATGTATTATGACAGCTACGCTTATCAAATAGACGTTGCAATACCCAACAATCGTTACGTGGGAGATTTAGCAGAGGCTGTTGCTAATGGCGCGCTATCTGAAAATGTCAGAATCTTCATCCCTGCATATGATGTAGACGCGAATACCGTGCCCACAGGGGACTGCGACTGGGATGGTGTAGCAGATACATTATACCCAGAACACAATGAAGTGTATTTAAATGGTGAGTTACTGGGTGTACTTGACGGTGATGACGGCTTATGGAAGTTCAATTCCGAGTTTGTTGTCCCCATTGAGAAATTAAGGTTTCCGACCCACCCAGGGGACACAGCAATAAATAGGGTTCAAGTCGCAATCGATGTGAAGAATAAAAACGCAGTATTATCTTCGGGAAGAGTCGGTTGTCGGGTTTGGGCGACATCTATAGATTGGATAGGCATCAAGTTTGACGCTGCGGATTCATTTCTTTTCATGACAGGTCTCGGAGGCTCTACAGACTCGTTTGAAAACTCTGGTTACCCTGAATATTTGAGGCGAGAGCTCGGGATAAACTCAAAAATAGTCGGCCACAATACAGCCAATGGTACATTGGGCTGTTCAAATGGCGAACTACAATCGGTCAGAGCACATGCAGAAAATTTCATTCTAGAGGCAAAGAAGCAAGCACAATTGATCGGTTCTGCTGATTTCCATGCGATTGGGCATTCAATGGGTGGGCTCGATGGCCGAATGGCGCTTAATATGCTGACCGCTGGCAAGTACACGGCTCAAGTAGGAACGATGGACGGCCAGCCTATAAGCCACGAACTTACTATTAAAAGCTTACTATCACACGGCAGTCCGCATGAGGGAACTGTCGTCGCGGACTATTTCGGTACGAGAGGTGTAAGTGAGGTCGTTGCCGACATTTGTGACTTGGAAACGCAGACTTGGGAGCTTGCGAATCAGTTTCTCGTATCCGGGGGGACTCCTATAGCAACAATCGGCGCCGACGCTGATAGCAATGGAGATCTGTACGTCGATATCAACGAAGTCGAAGGCAACCAAATCCCAGCGGAGTTTAAAGGCGTGGATACGCTCCAGCATGCAAATTTCTTATATCGGTTAATTTATGAGAATGAATCGGTGGAGTGGGGTACGGAACTTGCCACCGTTCATGGGATTCCGATGCTTGTCCCGGTAGTAGTTTATGAGCCGTCTACTCCCAATCCGAATGACACGATGGTGAGCGTGCGTAGCGCTAACGGAGTTCCTAATGCGGTTAGCGAAACCAGCTTGCAGGGAAAGAATCACGGAACCATTCTTGATACGGAGTCGCAAAGTCAGGCACTTCATATTGGGAAATCAACTCTGGGATGGGGTGCAAAATGAAGAAAATAATCTTATTAATTGGCTTAATGCTGGCATCCACAGTCACGGGAGCGGCTTCCATGTTGCCCCTTGTGCAGTCTTTTCATATTCCGAGTGGGGCAGTCGTCCAGGATAATTTTCACGTCGAGAATCGCTCCGTAAATATGATGGCGGTTAATGTTGAATCAAACGGCCTTACTATTTTGCTTCCCGACGGTACTGCAATCGATGAGAGTAACGCCGCCAGCTACGCGTTTACATGGACAAACTCAGAAAATCCATCAAATGGGGTAAACACTGTTTCGGTTACATCGGAAGATGCTCCGGTGGGTGACTATGGGTTTATTGTTTCATCGGACTCTAACGCTTCGGTATTTTCAGTTACCGAAACCCCTTCTCCATCATTTTCGACGTTTATCGGTTCTGAACAATCGACTGCTGAACCCGGCAGATACTTTGCGATTGCTATGGCACTCACAAACAGTGGCTCACCCGCCCTTGGCGCAACAATATCTGCCGAAATTTTAGATGATGATGGTTTAGTTTTAGATACCCTCCAACTGGCAGATGACGGAACCGCCCCGGATTCCAGACAGAATGATGGTGTCTATACTGCCGTTAGCGCTGTGGCTCAGGAGGGTAAGTACAGTGTCCGCTACGTCGTAGAATGGTCGGGGCACAAAGGACGCGTGGTTAAGCCCCTGCGTGTGTCATCGTCGACGTTTGGTTTGACTGGCGAATTTGACTCCGAAACAGTAGACGTTAACGGAAATGGACTGGTCGACTCCCTGAAGCTCACCTTTATCGAGAGCCAGGAACGAGATAATGCTGAACACACCATTACTGCCCGACTTACCGACGCGGATGGACAAACAATAGATGCCGCCCGAGCTGTCTATAGTTCCAACGAGCCGCTCAGCGTCGAATTCAGTGCTGAAAGTTTGAAAAAGCTTGGAGAGCACCCGTGGACAATCAGCTTCGTCGGTTTGATGAGAATCGCGGAACCCCTTGGTTATCTGACTGATATCGGAACTGTAAATGTAGATCCCTCTGTCATTGAATCTCCTGCTTTGACTGTCACAGGAGTGATCAGTGATCGGGGAATCGATGAGAATGATGACGGGATCTTCGAGAAACTTGAGGTTTCAGTAGAAATCATTACCCGCGAAGCGGGTTATTATGGCCTGTCGACTGATTTAAGAGGTAGCGAAAACGAGCTTGTCAGCGATGATGGCAAAGCAAGCATCTACCTTTCGACAGGCTCTAACACAGTGACACTATCCTTCCTGGGAAGTGATATCGGTGGTGTAGGGGCAAGCGGCCCGTTCAAGGTTACTAATTTTCTGATCTATCCAAACTTCAACTCGGGAGAGAACGTAGCCGGTCTGATGGATTATGTGGGGGACACCTCGGGCTATAGTTGCTCTCAGTTTGTGGGATGTGGTTCCGATATGCAGGCAGAAATAAGGCGAATTGCATTAGCGCTTTGTACCGTTCATAAGAAACAATTGCTTGCGAAACTGAAGCAAATTGAGGGTATGGCCCGCGGGAAGCCTGAGGTTGCTGATCACCAAATGCAAGGCTTATACACCAGAGCGAAAGCCTTGGAGAAGTCAGGATCTTGCCCTCCAGCCACAGGGTGGAAGGGGGATCGCCCTTTAGTCAAAAATGCTGATTGAAAAAGGTCTATAAACATCAAAGCCAGAAATCCAGCTCTTTCAGGCTGGGTTTCTGGCCAGCGCTGGCTTGGCCACCTAACGGCATTCAAGCCACAAACAGACCTATCGGCTTCTACCTCCGTTACCTCGCTCACATCACGAGCCCATTGGACCGCCCCAGCGCCAACCACACCTCACCAATGGAAAACACCCTCGCGAATTCCGCGAATCGCTGCCCGCCAAAGAGCACAAGAACTGCGGGGTTCGATTGCAGTAAAACCGGCACAGATTTATTTCCCGCACCTGATCCGGGACCTCAGTGTCTCTGGCCGCAAAACTGCCGTACCCAACACCAGAACAAACGCGGCCAGCACAAACACCTTATTCACGAACCAGTTCGTACGCCAGATAGACCACTCCGGCTCCGCCAGGAACCAGATGAACAGAGTGGCGATGATCAGGATTTCAGCCACAGACATGCCAATGGCCAGCAGGCGCGTGTACCAGGGCCTTGCCAACAACGTCCAGGCCAGCCAGAGGTGTGCAACCGGCCACAGATCCCAGTAGATATAGGTTGCCTATGCCTCATTGTTGGCCATCGCAAAGCCGATCGGGAAAAGGTATTTAATAAAGATGGTCCAGGCCACAAAGATCACGAACAGATGTGCGAGAAACCTGACCCAAGGGCTCTGGACACTTTCAATGGACGATGTCATTGCGGCACTCCTTCCGGCGAGTTCCGGTTAAAGCTTACCAGCGATGATCGCTGACCAGCAGTCTGACCTGACGCGGGCATCGTAGTTTGATAAGAGTGTGTGAAAGTCGGTAATGGACGGTCTTATGAAATACGAACACGCCATTGTGAAATTTGATGGAGACGTTGCCATCCTGCTCTGCAACGGCTGCGGCATCACGATCGCAGAGGGCACCAAGCACGAGGATCGTGAGCACTACTGTACGATGTGCATGAGCGGCAATTGCAAAGCAAAGTTCAAAAAAGGGAACTAAGGAGCTGTTTCCCCTCTGTGTACGAGCGCGCTGATGTCTGAATCAACCCCACTTCAAACCCTGTTAGACACCCTCCCCCAATGCGGTCGAGTGGAATGGATTGGAATCCGCCCCGCACGCGGTGAGCCAATGCAGGCGCTCGACAGGGTGGCGATAACCCCTGGCAAGGGCTTGGAGGGAGACCGATTCAAGGGTCGCGAAACCAGCAAACGGCAGGTAACCCTGATCCAGCAAGAGCACCTGCACGCGATCGCGTCCTGCCTTCAACGTGAGGCCATCGCACCCGAGGTTTTCCGGCGCAACATTGTAGTGTCTGGCCTGAACCTGCTGGCCCTGAAGGGCAAGCAATTCCGAATCGGCAATGTGGTGCTGGAATACACAGGCCTTTGCCATCCCTGCAGCAAAATGGAAACGTTGCTGGGGCCCGGCGGTTACAACGCCATGCGCGGGCACGGAGGAATCACAACGCGGGTGGTTGAAGCGGGAGACATTGCCCTTGGGGACGACGTCCGGGCCTGTCTATGAAACAGCGAATTGGCCAAGTACGGGAGCACCACTGTAGCGATCAAACCGGCAGTTCAACAATCTCACCAACCACACCGTCTTCGCTCATCTGCAACCGCCCCACCGTGATCGGCAGAGTAAAGCGCCGGGGCCCGGCGCCACCTGGATTGAAATAAAGCACATCGCCAATCCACTCATTTCGCGGCTTGTGGGAATGGCCGGCGACCACCACGCGGTAAAGGCCTTGCGGATCGATGTCTAAGGTTTTGACATCGTGGAGCATGTAAAAAGCGTGGCCGAGGAATTCCAGATCCTGAACATCAGGAAGAGAGGCTGCGCGGCCTGTTTTGTCGATATTGCCACGAATCGCAACTAACGGGGCGATCGCCTCCAGCGCTTCCAGAACCTCGTCCCGCCCAACGTCACCGGCATGAAGGATCAAATCCGAGCCTTTCAATACGGCCAGGGCTTCGGGACGCATTTTGCTGTGGGTGTCTGCGATCACTCCGATTTGCATGTTTAACTACCTCTAATCCCTCAATGACCCCAGCCGGCCCGTGTGCGTGGCCATGCAGGTAAGCGTTGCTATAGTGAAACAAGACCATCTGATTCTCAATCCGGGCCACAACAGGCACATGCAGGTTACTCTCGGTAGGATGTCCCCATGCCAACTTATACTGTAACGGTCTCGAATCTTTCTCTGTCGCTGCAGCAGAAATCACAGATAGCGGAGGCCATAACAACGGCCCATCACGCACAAACCGGCGCGCCCCGGTTTTTTGCCCAGGTTTCGTTCTTTAGAACCAATGATGGCGAGCACTTTGTAGGCGGAACCGTGAACAAGGTGCCCCAGGTGTATGTCCACGGCCTAGTACGGCAAGGCCGCAGTACCGAGGTCAAGCAGGCCCTGATGAGCCAGATGCTTGAAGAGATCGTCCGAATTGCGGGCATAACGGTTGAGGACGTCTGGATCTATCTGCAGGACATTCCAGCCACTCAGATGATCGAGTTTGGCCGGTTTTTGCCAGCGCCGGGCGATGAAGCTGAATGGGAACGGGAAATGACGCCAGAAAAGCGGTCCACGTTACCCGATTGACCACACACTGACACACGGTAAGAGACTTCAGGCTTGCCATTGAGGGCCGAAAATGAGCCTGTCCTTAATCCGGCCCCCTCTATCCAACAATTCATCGTTTGGATAGGTCGCAAAGCGAACATTAAAATGGTGCAATAGTGCCAGTCCACGACGGTGCCAGTTATAATGGAGACTTTTCTAGTACCAGCGAAAAGGAAAAGCTTGAACGATCCTCAACACTCCCTCGTCCAAGGTTCCTAGAGGCGTCCCTATAGTTTGTTATATCGCCAAGCTTCATGTGATTGCGTTGAAAAATTTCGGTAGCAGCTCCGACCTTTAAAAAATTTCTTAAAATGTCGGCACGCCTATTTACTTCAGAACCATGCAGATACAGTGTCACGTAGCATGTGTAGGTCACTTTTTGGCCTTTTCCACCTTCAAAGACGATAGACGAGACCCTAACTCTAATTAAATTATCCTCGGCGTTCGAGTAGCTTTTAAAAATATCAACGACTTTATCATTCGTAGTTTGATCTGAAATATCACTCATAGCCAGTATAATTTTTCCAGTTATCTCCTTAAACAATTCAGATTCCGTCGCGATGTTTTTCAAGACTGCCTCCCCTTATTAACTTTTATTTGATGCTTTAATGTAATATCTAGTTCCCGGCAACGCTTCCAGAGCATCGGATTGCTTTTGCCTTGGGTATTTCGAAAATACGATCTTTTTAACTTCATCTGTAAGCTCACAAGCGAAGGCAATTGCTTCGTTGCGATCTACTGCAGTAGCCACCGGCGAACCTAAGAACTTCGATACTGCCTCACTTATAAATCTTCCCTCAACTATTTCGATTCTATCGAACCAGTCTGAAACTACGAATTGCTTCTGGATTACAGACACCATCTCTCAGCCCTCCAGTAATACATATAGCTTGCCTTAGGGCGCCCGGCGGCCATCGGTTTTCTCCCTTTGCAAAGTTATCGATGCGTGTCTATTGAAGTGGAGGAAGTGCAGAGCAGACTCAATGGCTTGGTTATGTGTTCTTCGATGGAAGGACTCGTTCACCAGCAAACCACTTTCCCCAAAACAGATAAGCATCGATAACATTGCTGCAGATCGCCACTTTTTCTCCAGATTTAGTCGTAAAAGACCATTCAGGCAAATCTTGCCCCTCCAAAAACGAGTCAGATGGAGTTCGCTTTCTGGTGGCAAAATTATGATCCAGTTTCGATTTATGTTTGACGTTGTTGGAAAACTGGCGAACTGCATCAATTGCGGCACCTTCTGCGGGATAGTGCTTGCGTATAACGGGAATTAGCCATTTTGCCTCCCCATACCCAAGCTCAATCGCATTCTTATCAGCAAGGTGATTCAATGTAAGACAAAGATTCACCATTTTTCGGAAAACGCGGATCAACTTGACTTGATCACAATCTTCCTCCGACTGAAAATCCCAGTAGAAGTCACTGAAATTCGGATCCACTAATTCCCTAAAAAAGCCAAGCGGATCATCGAGATTTAGGGTTCCCATCTGGTTCTTCCTCACACGTAATATTTTTCATGTGAATTCACTAGGACCAATACTGCTCAATGTGCTCTTGCAATCCAGTGCCTGAGAAACTGGCAACTAATTCCTGAGTGAGGGGCTCAACTATTACCTCAACCCCATACTGTTCATTTACTTTAGTAATAACCTGGCCAGGATCCAAACCCACTTCCCTAACTACAAACTGTGTATCAGACACGACGAAGCCGCCCGTCCGCTGCGCCTCATCGTGTAATGGATATTTTTCTACGCCTTTAGTAACCGAAAACAGATACATATGATTCATAATCTCTCCTCACATAAGAGCCATCAGGCAACGGGCTTTATCATTGCAGAAATTTAACTGCGCCATTATCACTGACGCTGAATCATCCATCGCGCTGCACACAAATTGATAAAACAATAGCTTAGCCCTGCGTGGCTATCTTTGCCACGCAATCATTCAGCGTCTGCAATTCACTTCTGCATCCAATAAGGATGAATTGGCTGTGCTTGGCCTGGAGGCCCTTTCGGAAAGCCTTGCCTTGAATGCTCGCTTTTGTTTAGCTGAGGTCCGTGAGTAGCCTTGGTCGCAAAGCGAACGTTAGGTTTTAGGATGCACTTAACACACTTCGACCAAACGTAGTGAGCTATCGGACACAGCTGCGAGAGCTACTGTCGATGCAAAATTCCGACTATTTATTGTTTACGCAGTACGCGCTGCACCAGCACCTCAGAGAAAAGGGGTTGTTCTGTCACTGGACTAAGTCCACCTCGTCAGCGCAAGGTCCATTGAAGGTGAAGCCAAAAAAGAAATTCACTCTGGTGCCCTCGGAAATCTGATCGAAGGCTTCATCCTTAAAGCAGGTGAAGTGGGCGAAAATGCTATCGTTGTATTCGAGTACTCTTATAAAACAGTAGTCACTGAATACAACATCAATTACACCAGTAAACTTTTTTCTCCCTCCAGAGTCGTCTTTAACGAAGCCCCTTCTTTCTCTTTTTCTGGCGGGTGCCATCGAAGCCTTTTTTAGACCATGATAGACCTGAGACGCTTGGTGCTTATCACCATATAAATATTGGTGACGCGCAAACCAGAATTGAGCCTCAAAATTACTATCTCCATCAGAGAAGGCCTTTCGCAGGTGAGCGCCAATTTGATCACGGTACTCACCCTCACCCAAGGACCTCAGCAGTTTCGCATATTGCAGGTGGGCCCGTTTTTCGGTTGGATTTATTCTTACCTGAATCAGTGACTTCGCTCGCCAATATACCCGTCAAGCCCACCTCTGCGCCAACAAGAGGCGATAACTGGGTGAGATTCTGACTTTGAGGTCAGGAAGCAAAGAGCGGGAGCAACCGATG
>Ga0114984_1000751_pt1 | contig 12236 bp, 24 predicted proteins | sample Shrwel1BS1Day1_FD_96987 | JGI IMG/M metagenome (GOLD analysis project Ga0114984, IMG submission 96987) | Subsurface microbial communities from deep shales in Ohio, USA - Utica-3 well 1 S-1-Day1 | ecosystem: Environmental > Aquatic > Deep subsurface > Shale gas/oil reservoir > Produced water/Flow... | reverse complement strand
TGGGGGGGCAGTGCGCTTAAGTTGGCTGGCTGGTGTATATAGGCATATATAGCTAGATTGTAAAAATACAAAATAGTTTCCGTTAATTTACCCCCCTATACCCCCCATGGCGCGTAGCGCGTGGCTTTCAGCACCCCACAAGGAACACCCTTGCAGGGGGGCATCCACCCCCCTTGCTCTCCTTACCCATAGCCTATCCCTATTACGACGCGCTTGGCGCGTGGCGCTGGGCTATGGGCAAAACAGCGCCCCCCCTTTGGCGCGCCCCCCTTTGGTAAGTGGTCATAGAGCACCCGCGATATGCTCTATCCAAAGAGCAGGCTCGGTAAGTTCAAAGGCCATATCCTTCTGCACGATGGCGTCCTTGACCATGACACGCGCCTTGCCAATGGGAACCATCCCGGCCTCCAGACACAAGTTCTTGAGATCATCCCGCTCATGCTTGGTCAGCCGCACGGCATTGTCCGGGGCCAGCCGATCTAGCAGCTGGGGCCAGCTGAACAAGACCCGGCCATCGTTGGTCGCCCCTGTCGCCGACTTGCCCTTAGACTTAAAGGTCTGGTCCTGAACAAACATCTGCAGAGCGCCGACGAGGTCGGCCCGAGCCCAATACGCGGCGAGCTTGGTGAAGCCCTCGCTGCTGCCCAGATACTGCGACGTGTGGCGCTGGCTGACCTCAGTGGCGTCGCCCGGATAGCCCTGTTGCCAGAGTTGAAGACCGTAGCGCAGGAGCACCTGACCACATTCTGCGATCACAGCACGGTCACTGGTCATCCGGCCACTGTAGAGCTTGACCCCTTCGACCTCCAACGTGATGAAGCGGCGCTCGCCAGTGTCCTTGCCGCTGCGAATGTACGACTTATTCTTGTCGGTAGTGGTCAGCATGACGGCGGCGTGTCGTATCAACCGACTGCCCTGCTCTTGGTGCAGCTTGCGCTGATCACTGAACCGCGTGGTGCTGAGCGTGAAGAGGTTCTGCTCTACAGTCCTAGCACACCGTTCGTCGGGGTTGTACTCGTCAAACACGCCGAACATGCTGTCACGACTTACGCGCAGCAGTTCCTCCATCGTGGCGCGTGGTCCTTCCTTCATAAACTGGCTTACCTTTGGCCAGTAGCCCCAGGCATTAAAGCAGGAGAGCAGGCTTTTGGGGAAGTTAGACTTGCCGCACCCAGACGGGCCGACCAGCGCCAGCACCCACTGAGGGTCGACCGTTATGTCATCGCTCCAGAGCGCCACTGTGTCGCGCATAACACGGAGAAGGGTCTCGACCGTTTCTTCCTTGGACATAGGCCCGACCACGCGGAGCCCCTCTGTCACCAGACGCTCGGCCGCTGCGCGGGCTTCCTCTTCGCTGACCTCTGGCTGGCGCTCAAGCAGGTGGAGCGGCATACTGACCACGCGGTCGGCCATTGTCATACGCACGGCGTCCTTGACCTTTTCCTTTGAGACGCCCTTGCCGGTTCCGCGATACACATGACGCTCGAGCCACATCATATACTTGATGCAGAAGTCATCGAAGCCGAGGTTGTCTTTGGCGTCGTCCCTGTTGAACATTTGTAGACCACCGCTGAGACTGTCAGCGACGTAGGGCTGCCAGACAGGATGATTGAGCAGGCGGCTGAAGTTCTCGGCGGTTTGCTCGACCATCACATGGTCCTTGCCGCGTGGGCACAGGGACACGCCGAACGCAGCCATCAGGAACTCTGGCGGCAGCAGGTGGGTGATGTCTACACCCTCGTCCTGCAAGATGGCCAGCCACCGAGACTCGGCCTCTTCGCCTTGGTCCACGACCCAGTCATCCCAGCCTGCGCCACGCTCGTTCTCTGGTACGGCGGGGAACACTACGTCCAGGTCGGGCCGGTAGGCGTTTATCCAGCCTTTGAACGCGCTGGCTGCCGCCATGATCATGGGGTTCTGGAGCAGGTCGCCATCAAAGCACACCACGACGCGGGTCTTGCGCGAGAGCTTGGTGAAGAGCTCTACGATCCCATCCTTTGGTGTCCCAGCGCCACGCGACCAGTTCCAGCACCCGGACAGGGCGATGCTGGGCACACCGAGCAGCTTGACGGCCAGCGCGGCCGACGTGAACTTCTCGTGTATCATGATGGTGGGTGAATGGACGAGTTCGTCCATTGTAGACGTCCAGTGGATGAACTCGTGACCAGCGGGGCTCACCTGCTTGAACTTGCGCGGGGCGCTGAGCTCTAGGCGGCTGTTGCCCTCTTTATCGCGCTTTATCTGTAGCAGCTCGCCCTCTGCGGGCCAGTTCTGGGCGCGGAGCAGGTAGGCGGGTTCCAGGCCACCGGCCGAGTTGCGCACCTGGAAGCCCCAGCCCTCTAGGATGAGTGGCTTTGGTTCGGCGATGTCGCCCTGCTTTACGAAATAGCCGTGATCTACGGTTAGATAGGTGGAGTGTGGGATATCCTTGATGGTGAGGCCACGCTCTTCCAGGTAGGTGGCCAGCTCTTCCAGATAAACCCCCTTGGCGGCTATCTGGTCACTGAATCCTACCATTCTTATGCTCCTGGATGATGCGTTCAAGCATGTTACTCATGCTACGACCTTCTTGCTTGGCGCGTTGCTCTAGGTACTCTCGCAAGTCCTCACGGAGCTTCGCGCTTATATGTCTGCGCTTTACCATAGTCCTGGTGTTACCTGTTAATACTTGGGCTTAAAAGTATGGCCCCAAGTGGGGCCATAGACAAGCTAATAAAACGCTAAGACAAATACGATTACTATGACCATAATCACGAAGAACTCAATGCCCATTTTGCTCCTCCAGAAACTTCAAGATCTTAAAGCGGAGCGCCCGGACCTCTTGGCTGGTCCGGATGTCTAGGCGGTCGCCGGCTAGCTTTAGGAGCCGCAGCGCCCGGTCTAGGCGGGCGCGGACCTCTTCCAGTTCTGTCATACCCTCACCCCCTTAATGGTCACAGGTACACCAGCGCTGAACGCGGCGTGCATGGCACAGAACAGCTCGGCCAGTTTGAGGACAGCGTGTTTCCGCTGGCCAATGGTTACTATGTAGATCATTTGCTCAGCTCCTGTGTCAGCCACTCCAGCAGGTCCAAGCGCAGAGCGCCGTGGTCGTCCTCTGGGTCCCAGCGGTGGCGCTTGGCTACTGCTGACCAGAATACTTCGCTGCTGCCCTCTACGGGGTAGGCCGGGTCACCAGCGTAGTTCGGCCAACGTGGGGACATTTCCTCTATGATCTTGTAGATATTTTCCTCTAGTGCAAGGTCTTCGCGCCTGGAGCCCAGTATCTTGTACACATTAGCGCAGATGCCCAGCTCGGGCATGGGGCGCTCTCCTGCCTGAATTTTCTTCAGGGCTTCAAGGATTTGTTCACGCATTTTCCTTCCTCCAGATATTCATGGCCAGATCGATCTTGTGGCTGGCCGAGTGGCGGAGCTCGTTACGCACGGCGGCGTCGTTACAGGTGCGGACTACCGCCAGCGCGGTCTTGGCGGCCATCAGGTGGACGGCCATGCGGGTTCTTGGTTCTAGGACCAGCATCATTTCATTACCCCCAGGAGGCGCTCGGTGGTTAGCGCGGCGTTGATGTACAGGGCGCGGGTGCGCCGGTCGTTTACACCCATCTCCACTAGATCGTCCAGGACATATGGGTCCAGACAATGGTGGTCGCTGACACGGTTGCCAACTATGATCTTGCCTGGCTGCGCCGCCTCAAAGTCTTGTGCGCTGAATTGCATCATGGCAGTTTCCTCACCCACTCGTTAGCAGCATCACGGAAGTTCTGCCACCAGTTGATCCCCACGCATAGTGCAATGAAGATCACGATGGTCCAGATAATGGGGTTGGCCGCGAAGATGGCCAAGGCTATGAGCATTATGTCTTTCATTCTGGGTCCTGCCATACCACGTGAGACATGGCCCCGACGGCTTCCTGCCAGCTGGTGTTAGCCTCTCGGTAGATCTCCTTGCCGCTAACAGGGAGGCCGAGGTCTGCGAGCTGGCGGCTGATACGCTCGAGCTCGATGGCTTCGCGGGCTTTGTCCTTGGCCAGCCTATAGAAGTGGTGTGTTTCGGGGGTTGGTACTTTCATTGTACTTACCTCTTTGGTAGGGATGTGGTTTCGACTTGCTTGCGTTGGCGCAGTACCTGAGTCGCTTTGAGTCGGTCGCCGCCGCACTCACCCAATACGCAGTGCATTTCTTGCGTCCACGCACTCATTGGCGATCCGTAGTCCACACATTTATTCCACCGCTCGGCTTGCTCCGTCCAGAACTGATACGAGGTCATGTGTGCCGCTCCACGTCTGCGCCAATCTGGCGTTGAATGTGCGCGATGTACAGGACGCACTTGCCAGCTTCGTTGCTCAGGGCCACGCCCCACTCCAGCCAGCCTGGGTCGGACTTGGCCGTCTCCGGATTGCGCGGTGCCATGTAGCACGTCACGGACTTGACCAGGCCGTTCGCCACATGCCTGTTGAACGTGTCCAGCACGCGGTTGACCATCGGAAGGCAGTCCTCTCCCAAACAGTCTAGCGACCAGCCGGTGTCGTGTACTGGCCAGACCCACTCCATCGTAGCGGCGTGGCCAGCGGTCTGCAGCGTAGCGCGGGTGATGTGCGCGGTGTGGTCGTCTCGCCAGCTTGCGCCTGGGACCAGCTCGTCTAGCATGGTGTGAAACAGAAAGGTCTCTTGCATGGTACTTACCTCTTAGGTAGTTGGGGTGCTACAGTGGTACTATAGCACACCTACTACCGCTGACAACATGTTTTTGATTTCGGCACCCATACCATGCCGTCCTGGATAAGGCGATACAGCGTGTGGCTCCCAATGCCAGCCGCCTTCGCTACAGCGTCCCGGCCAGTGACCCCCTCAGCCATCGCCTTCTTCACACGCTCGACTTGATCTAGTGCGCGACGGTGCAGGAACGCCTCGTCTATCTTCAAGTGGCGGGGGTCCTGGCGGAAGTAGGTGTTCAGGATGCGCGTGAAGGTGTAACTGCTCAGGCCGAGGACCTTGCGCATCTCTGTTCGTGTGAGCTCGGTGTAGCGGTCGAGTATCTTGTCCACCTCTGGCACCAGCTTTGCGTCCTTCTCTTCCATCTTGCGCTTCTTGCGCTGTATGAGCTCGTATGACTGGTCCGTCTTATTGAAGGCGGAGTAGTGCTGCTGAATAATCCCAGTGGTCTGACCCGGCTCCACTACAGTGATCTTTCCACCCTGCGCGAGATACTCGTCTACTAGGGCGGCCAGCGTGTCTTCTTTGAGCTTCATCCCCACTACTGAGCGCCACTCATCGGCCTCTACGGTGATTTCCTCTTCTTCAATAATGGCTGTCATGTTTGTCTACCTCCGCGAACATACGCATTTCACCGGCCCAATTGCGATACGCCTCCTCGGCGGTGCGGCCGACACCACACACCGAGAAGTATCCCCTAGAATATCGGCAGTACCAGTATCCGTGACGGTAGGTTATAATCGGCTTCATTTTATCAATTCCTCTATGGCGTTTATGTTGCGCGCCACGACATCAGAGGCCCGCTCCGGATCCACTAGGTGGCTGGCCAGATACAGCTCAGGTCCCATTTCGGCCAAGCAGCCGGGACAGAACTCCCACATGCCGGTGACGAAGATGTTATTGCCCTCTTCTTGGTACTCCATGAAGTAGGGGTCGCCACCGTCTATAACAATTAGGATCTTCATTTGATCATAGCCTCCATGCGGCGTTGGATTTCTGCAATGTAGTCGTCGTGCGGGGCGCGTGGCGACAGGCCAAATTCCTTAGCCAGCTGGGGGCGCAGAGCGCGCCCCTTACTGAACTTGAGACCTACCTTTTCCAGCTTCAGCATACCCTTGAGGTTGGCCAGACGGTAGTAGTCGTATTGGGCGGTGCCGGGGACGAAGGTGTACATGTCAAACCTCCTCGAGGTCGTAGTCTACTATGTATTTCTCGATGTCTTCAGGGGTTTCGGCTACCAGCACGCCGCTGTGATACAGCTTTCCATCTTCCAGGTATGCAGTTTCGCCAGTTAGGGTATCGCGGTAGGTTTTCATTACGGTGTACCTGTTGGGTGGGTGTAGTGGTACTATAGCACCCTGGCGCGGCTATGCAAACTTTTTAGTGGCACCGTTTAGCGTGCTGGGCTATAGTGGCCCCTGTAATGCAAAGGCTAAGGCCATAGGAGTGCCACATATGACTTGTGATAACTGCGCCAAGATGCAGGAGACCATAGACAAACTGAAGAGGAAGCTAAGTCCCTTGGAAGACCCTAAACTCACTGCCGAACTAAGCCTGAAGTTGGCTAAGATCGACCTCATGCCGTACAAGAAGACTATGCGCCGGGGCACCTATATAGTAGTAACCCCAGCGCTGATCTCCGAGCTGGTGTACGGCCGACACCCCACCAGCCGCGAGGCCAGCGCTATCGGCCGCAGCCTCCAGGCCATGCTCTGGGAGCGTAGCGCGCTGTCTGGTGATCTGGTTTTCGTAATGCCTGTTGATGAATATAAGGAGATTGCACCGTGACACTAAAGGATCGTATAGTGTGGCTAGAAGAGCACTACGGCGGTCTTAGAGCGGCTGCCGTAGCATTAGACATCGATGCAGGATTTCTTTGTCGCATGAAGAGCGGCAAAAAGTTCAACCCCAGCAACGAAACTCTAAGGAAGTTGGGGCTTCGTAGAAAAGTAACTTATGAATTGGACACTAAACCATGCTGATACCAGAAGACCTCAACTACATTGTCAACCGCTTACCGACCGACGTCCGTAAGTTGATGAAGAAGGGTAACATCTATTTGGCGGGCGGCTTCATACGCAGCTGCATCGCCAACGAGCAGGTCAACGATATTGACTTGTGGGGTGCCGACGCCGAACAGCTGAAAGTCACAGCCCAGATATTCGCCGGTGAGCGCAAGGTGCGTTGCATGATGACCGACAATGCCTGCACCATTCTCACCAATGGCCGCACCCCGGTCCAGTTCATAACCCGCTGGACGTTCGGAGACCCGGTGGGGCTGGCCGCATCGTTCGACTACAGCATCGCCAGCGCGGTGATCTGGTACGAGCCGGGGGTGGCGGGCATCGGTGGCCAGTGGAAGTCCCACTGCCACGAGCATTTCTACGCAGACCTCGCCGCCAAGCGGCTCCGCTACCTGCACCCTGTACGCAACGAGGACGCGGGTGGTTCCATGCTGCGCATGACCAAGTTCCTGGGTCGTGGCTATCGCATTGCTCCCGAGTCGCTGGCTGGCCTTATCGCCCGCATGAACTCTGGCATCACCAAGCACGACTTCCTGGAGCGTAGCGAGGAACACCAGACCAGGGTCTACGCTGGCCTGCTGCGCGAAGTTGACCCGCTGACCATCGTGGATGGTTGCGAGGTGCTGGGCACCAATGAACCTGACGATAAATCCCTGCCGCTGGAGGCCACCCGTGAGCACTACCGCTGAGTTTACCCCAGAACATGCACCACGCGAACATGTCGAAGAGCTGATCAAGTTCTGGCGTACTCGTCGTGCTGAGCGCTTGGAGGCGGAGCGCCAAGCGCGTGTCCTCAAGAACGAGGAAGACGCCGCCAAGTCCTTCCTGATCGAGTGCTTCAAACAGCAGAAGCTGGAGGGCATGATCATTGATGGCCGGTCCACTGGTCTCGCCACTAAGACCCAGCCCTCGGTGGCGGACAAGGAGGCGTTCCTCGCCTACATCAAGGAGACCGGCCAGTTGGACCTGCTCCAGTTCCGGTTGGCCACTGGCGCGGTGCAGGAGCGCTGGAACAACGATATGGAAGTTCCCGGTGTTGAGGAGATCGAACTGTACGACCTGTTCGATCGTAAGTCATGATTCACCCTGACCTGCTAGAGTGGCTTCCGGCCATCCACGCCTTCATGAAGGAGGTGGACCTGGAGAACGTGGAGGAGTGCTGGCAACGGCACGACCTCGACGAGCTGCCGGTCAAGCGGCTGGGGGATAGCATAATCGTTGCCCCCATCTTGGCCCCGCAGTTCTGCGATGTTCTGCTGGACTACACCCGAGACATACCATTCAGCCCGAACTTGGAGGAAGAACCAGACTACAGAATTAACGAGTGGGTTCTTGGCCCCTCGGATCCCTACTTCCTGGCCTGCTTAGATGCGGCTGCGAAGGCGATATGGCCGCTGTTCAACCTGATGTACGGCAAAGCGCCGAATAGTTTCAGCAGCGTACAGTTCGCGCGGTACGGCGAACCCGGCCCTGTCGGTACGGGATGGCACCACGACGAGTCCAGCGAAGCAACCTGCACCGTTAGCCTAAACCCCGGCCAGTTCGCCGGCGGGGGAACGGCTCTGAGACCAGCAGGGGCGTTTTCTGAGGCCGTTTGCGTGCCACCCCTACCGCAGGGCTGGGGGCTGCTATTTAACGGGCGCACAACGCTCCACAGGGGCCTCCCTGTAACGGACGGCGTGCGTCAATTGTTGGTATTTTGGATGAACCACATCAAAGAGGCGAAGTAATGGAACTGAAACTTGTGATTGAAGGCTTGGGCGCTGCGCTCGATGAGCTGAAGCAGGGCATCAACGACCTGAGCTCGGGCGGCACCGTGCAGCACAACGAGCTTCTCGGCAAGATTGACTCACTGATGACAGACGCGGAGGACAGCAACGACAAGCTCGACGCTGTCCACACCATGCTCAGTCACTTGGCCGACACGCAGGCCGCGCACGGTGTGCAGCTCAACGCTATCATGGCTGCGATCCAAGAGCTCCGCCCGGTGGACCCGCCACCTGTGGAGCAGCTGCCGCTGATCGGTGTGAACTTCGCTGGTATGGCGAACAGTGGTCACGCGCTACCCGGCAGCCTCGGCACCCACTATCGCAGCATCCTGGACCGTACCGGCATCGACTATGTACAGATGCACGCTGGCCACCTGAACGGTGAGCCGTGGCTGGCCCGTCTGCCCATCCTAATGGAGCGCATGTTCGACCTGTTCAGCGACGGCACCTACGCCATGAGACAGAACTACCTCGATGAGCTGCTGGACGTCGTAGACGCTGTTCACGCTGGCGGCGGTAAGTGCCTGATCGATGTCCACAACTACTGTCGCTGGTTCGTGCCAACCAGTCAGGCGCTCCTGGATGCCGGGTTCGTGCCGCAGAGCAGCACCGTCAATGGCGTGACCTACAGTGCGTGTCATGTGCCGATTGGTCACGCGCTGTGCCCGGTCAACTATAACATGTTCATTGACATGTGGCGTCAGCTGGCTGGGATACTGTATGACTACGTCGGCATCTGGGGCTTGGGCCTGATGAACGAACCCAACGGCACTCCGCAAGCCGACTGGTTCGCCCGTGTCCAGGACTGCATCAATTCCATTCGCGAGGTCAACACCCGCCATTGGATCACAGTTGGTGGCGGCGGCTGGTCCACTGCGAAGCATTGGCGGACCCACTCGGACCATCTGAAGAATCTGGTGGACCCAGCGGACAAGCTGATGTTCGAGGCGCACCAGTATCCGGACGGTCCTACCGGCGAGGACGGCGGCAAGTGGAACAACCCCACCACGCCGATCGATTGGGTGGCCCGCGTCATCGACTGGCAGGATTGGATTGCATGGCTGCAAGAGAACAACCTGCGCGGCGTGGCCGGCGAGTTCGGCGGTCCAGGCACTACCACAGGGATGCAGGAGTACTTCACTGCTCTGTACGACCTGTTCGAGCAGCATCGCATTCCGTGCTTCCAGTGGCTGGCCGGTCCTGGCGACAGTGATGCCTACCCGAACGGGATGGACAGCCACATCGACGGGCTGAAGCCGAACGCGCAGCAGAACCATCTGCGCATCGGCCGCACCTGCACGAGCTACGGCCCGCGCACATAAGTGATTGCAGTGGTACTATGGCGGTGCTATAGTACCCCTGCACACCAAACCCCACCGTATCGAGGTTTCTATGTTCACTGTAGCTGAGAGTGTCACTGGCGAGGTACAAATCTGGGCGGTCCCACGCTCTTCCTACGCCCCGAAAGATGCACCACCCTTCTCCTACCAACTGCACGCCGGAACCATCCCGTATCAGGATGGCTCTGTCAAGATATGCACCCACACTGTGACCCTTGAAGTACCGGCCGGTGTCAACCTGCTCCAAGCGGCGCTGGACACTCTGGAAGACGCCAAGGTCAAGGCGCGTGAGGCATACATGGAGAAGGTGCGCAGCCTTGACGTTCAAATCCAAAACCTGCGCCAGCTCACCCACCAACCCGAACCCCGTGACGTCGTTGGAGAGGTCCTGCCTCCCGACGAAGATTCCTTCTTCTGAGGTGCCTATGTATACTCTAGCCAAGTGGTCCTCCACCAGCCCTGCTCCGTTTAAGATCGAACAGGAGGTGGTGGACAAGCTGGTCGATATGGTCCAGCAGGTCCGCGCCTACTGCGAGCTCCACAATATCCCGATGGCGTTCCTGGCCAATATCGGGCACGACGTCGACACCGTGTTCCACTACTCCAACAGCTTTGTTGGGCATAGCGAGGAGCGCGGAACCCCAGAGATACTCCTGTGCCATGTACTAGGAGACCTAGGGGTGGACGGCGGCAATGAGTTCCTGGCCGCTATTTACGATGCAATCCCACTCCGTTACACCGTACCCCACCTGAAGGAAGTAAAGTGATGACTGACAATGTACCTGTGAACTACGAAGAACTCCTGGCTGGTCTGGCGAAGAAGGCCACCAAGACCGAGAAGCCAGCCACCAGCACCATCAACGCGAAGGCTGGTATGTTGATGTATAACGGTCAGCCGTGCCCCGGCAACAAGCTAGACGTGATCATCATCGCCAGCACCCACGCGAACCTCTACTACGAGGACAAGTACGACCCCAACAACCCGACCAACCCGGTCTGCTACGCCTACAGCGAAGACCCTGACGAGATCGAGATGAAGCCCCACCCCAAGAGCCAGAAGCCGCAGTCCGAGACCTGCGCTACCTGCTGGGCGAACAAGTGGGAATCCGACCCCGAGGGTGGCCGGGGCAAGGCGTGCAAGAACTCCCGCCGCTTGGCCTGCATCCCGGCCGACGTGGCACCGGAGGACGTGCCGACCGCCGAGGTGGCCAGCCTCACTCTGCCGGTGACCACCGTCAACAAGAACTGGTCTCCCTACGTCCACAAGCTGGCCACCCTATACAACCGTCCACCGCTGGCCCTGAAGACCCAGCTGGGCGTGGTGCCGGACGCCAAGACCCAATTCAAGATCACCTTCGACGACGTAGGTGCCGTGGACATCTCGGTTCTTGGTCCTGTGATCGAGAAGAGCAAGTCTGCCCGCGAGCTGCTGGAGCGCGAGTACGAGCACAACCCGGAACTCAGCGAGGAAGAAATTGCTGAGAAGGAGGCTAAGGCCAAGGGCAAAGGTCGCGGTCGTAAGTTCTAATCACAAGGGGGCCTCCGTGGCCCCCACTTCTTTGAGGTTCTTATGATCGATTTTGATAGCATCGTCTCCTTGGACTTCGAGACCAAGGGCATTGTGGACGGTGGCCCCCTCCTACCCTACCCCGTCGGCTGTGCCATCAAGCGCGGGCGCGGGGAAAGTGTCTACTACGCTTGGGGTCATCCTACTGAGAACAACTGCACCGAGGAAGAGTTCCGCGGTGTGATCCAGAGCATCTGGGAGGAAGAGTGGCTGACACAGAACGGGGCCACCTTTGACGTACCCATCGCTGAGCACTACTTCGGGGCGGGGCTCAAGAAACGTGACCCCCTGCTCACCCACGACACCCTCTTCATGGCCTACCTGCACGACCCCCACGCGCGCAGCCTGAGCCTCAAGGACTTGGCCGAGGACTGGCTGGGTATGCCGCCCGAAGAGCAACAGGAGATGTACGACTGGCTCCAGGCGCATGTGCCTGAGTGCCGACGCAGCCGGAAGGCGTGCGGTGCCTACATAAGCGAGGCTCCCGGTAGCATGGTCGGCCGCTACGCCATCGGCGACACGGACCGTACTCATGCGCTGGCCGAGTTCCTTGCTCCTGTGCTGGAGCACATGCCAGAGGCGTACAACCGCGAGCGTCTGCTGGCCCCCATCCTGGCCGACATCCAGAATCGTGGCGTGCGCTGTGACCTCGAGCGTCTCAAGGCCGACTATGCCAAGGCCATGGAGAAGAAGAACCAGCTTGAGCAGATGATCCGCGACCATCTGAAGCAGGGGCCGGAGTTCGAGATCAAGAACGAGGCGCTCGGCGCTGCGATGCTGGCGCTGGGATACGAAGGGTTCCTCACCACGCCCACCGGCAAAGTC
>Ga0114984_1000750_pt1 | contig 12245 bp, 4 predicted proteins | sample Shrwel1BS1Day1_FD_96987 | JGI IMG/M metagenome (GOLD analysis project Ga0114984, IMG submission 96987) | Subsurface microbial communities from deep shales in Ohio, USA - Utica-3 well 1 S-1-Day1 | ecosystem: Environmental > Aquatic > Deep subsurface > Shale gas/oil reservoir > Produced water/Flow... | reverse complement strand
GTGTGCCCTTGGAGCCCCGGAAATCCCTGCTTCTCGCCCATGTCGCTGAACTTGACGTTGGCCTGCGCGAGCGTCTGAAGGGGAATGGCCTGAGCGGATCGGTGCGTCTGGCTACGTCCGAGCCAGCGCCATCGGGGACAGCCCTGCTAACCCGGACGCATCCTTTAACGGCGACACTGGCCGAGGCGCTGGTGGAGGCCTCGCTCGATCCGGAGTCCCTGTCTAATCTCGGCATCGGCCGGGTCGGCGCCTGGCCGACCTCTGCCGTGCAGCAGATGACCCGCGTTGCTCTGCTCAGGATACGTTTCAAGCTGACCGTCCATGCCCGCAAGGAACAGTTGCTGCTCGCCGAGGAAGCGGCCCTCGTTGCAATCCAGGGCGGTCGGGTCGTGGCGATTGGCGAAGCCGTGCGAGAACTGCTGAATACGCCAGCGACGGCCGATCTGGCGCCCATTGCACGCAACAGATTCATCGCGAACGCGAGGGAGGATCTGTCCGGCCTGCTTGCAGGACCGATCGCCGAATTTGCTCGGTCGCGCGCCGAAGAACTCATGCAGGACCATGCCCGGCTTCGCGTCGCGGCAGGCTCCGCCTCACGCGTCACCGTAGAGGCCGTGCTGCCGCCAGACGTGATTGGGTTGTTCGTCTTGATGCCGGGCGAGGCGTAAGCCATGGCCCGCAAGCCCGTCACCGACATATCGGCCTGGCCCTCGCTCACCCTCGAGGGCAACCTCATCGCGCCGGCAACGGTCGCAAGCATCGACAGGAGACAGGCATCCGAGCAGTCGGAAGAGGACTATCGGATCCGCAAGGGGCTGACGATCCGCGAGGAGATCTCGACCGCATTCCGCGTCGGCCAGTCACATTTCGATGCTTTCGCGAAGTTGGAAACTCCCTCGGTCGAAGCGACCCGCCGCTTCGTGCGCGACTTCCTCGCGGAAACCTTCGGCTTCGACGATCTCGCCCCGGCCAATGGCGTGATCTCCTTCTTCGCCGGCGGCCGCGTGCCCATCGTTGTCGTGCCGCCGTCCGACGAGAAGCTCGACCGGCGCAGTCCGACGCTGTCTACCGATCGCTCGCGATCCCCGGCCTTCGCGCTCCAGGACTATCTCAACGACAGCGATGACGTGCTCTGGGGCCTCGTGACCAACGGCGCCGTGATCCGGCTGATGCGGGACAACGCCTCGCTCACCCGCCCGGCCTACATCGAGGCCGACCTCGCCCAGATCTTTGCCAACGAGGACGCGGCATCCTTCGCTGTCCTCTGGTCGCTGTTTCATCGGACGCGGTTCGGCATCGCCGGCGTCCCGACAACCGATTGTCCACTCGAACGCTGGCGCGAAACCGGCTCGCGCGAAGGCGAGGCGGCTCGCGATCGGCTGGCCGTTCAAGTCGAAACCGCACTCAAGGTGCTCGGTTCCGGTTTCCTCGAAGCCAACCCCGATCTCGCAGCCCGGCTGAAATCGGGCGAGGTCAACCTGACGGAATGGTTCAACGAGCTTCTTCGCCTCGTCTATCGCCTGATCTTCCTGATGGTGGCCGAGGACCGGAACCTCCTCCACCCCGACAAGGCAAAGCCCGGAGGGCGCAAGCTCTACGCTGAAGGCTACAGCCTTGCGGCATTACGCGCGCAGTGCGTCCGCGGCACGACATGGGACAAGCACCACGACCGCTACGAAGGCATCAAGATCATCTTTCGCGCCCTTGCTCATGGGCAGGAGGCTCTCGGCCTTCCGGCGCTTGGCGGTCTTTTCAGCGCCGACAAGCTACCGCATCTCGAAACCGCCCGCCTGCGCAACCGCGCTTTCATGGAGGCCATCTTTCGCCTCTCCTGGCTATCCGACAAAACCGGCATGGTCCCGGTCAACTGGCGCGCGATGGAGACCGAGGAACTGGGTTCGGTCTACGAATCCCTGCTCGAGCTGCAGCCACAGCTCGGCGACGACGGCAAAGCGCTAACCTTCGCCTCGGAAGCCGCCGAGCAGAAGGGCAATCAGCGCAAGACTAGCAGCTCATACTATACGCCTGACAGCTTGGTGCAGGCGCTCCTCGATACAGCGCTTGATCCTGTTCTCGACAAGACGGAGGCGGAGGCCGCCGACCCAGCCCAAGCGCTGCTGAAGCTCAGCGTTATCGATCCAGCCTGCGGCTCCGGCCACTTCCTGCTGGCCGCCGCTCGCCGCATCGCCACTCGTCTTGCTCGCATCCGCGCCGAGGGAACGCCCTCGCTTGCCGATTTCCGACATGCGCTCCGCGACGTCGCCCGCTGCTGCATCTATGGCGTGGACCGCAACCCGATGGCGGTTGAGCTGACCAAGGTTGCTCTCTGGATCGAGACGGTGGATCCCGGGCTTCCCTTGGGGTTCTTCGACGCGCAGATCCGCTGCGGCGATGCACTGCTCGGCGTCTTCGACCTCAAAGTGCTGGAAGACGGCGTTCCCGACGCCGCTTACAAGCCACTTTCGGGCGACGACAAAGAAGTGGCACGGCATTACGCCCAGAAGAACAAGCGCGAGAAGGCCGAGAAGGATCGTGTTGCCAAAGGCTTTGGCTTCAACCGTGCGCGCGACCTCATGCGGGACTTCGAGGCGCTTCGAGCAATGCCCGAAGATACCGTCGAACAGATCGAGGCCAAGTCCGAACGCCTCCGCACATTGACAGTCGAGGGTGCCGTTAGCTGGACGTTGGCGCGAGCTTGCGATTTCTATGTCGCCGCATTCTTGCTCCCCAAGTGCGCGGGCGGGCAATATGCCGGACCGGACGGTTTACCGCGTCGGGGCGCGGAAACTGTACCGACTTCAGGTGCGATCTGGGAGCTGCTGCGCGGCGTGAGCCCATTCGGGCCGCTGTTCGGCGCTGCGGCCAACGCGGCCGAGACAGCCCGGGCCTTGCACTGGCCTCTCGAATTTCCTGACGTGATGGCGCGCGGTGGGTTCGACTTAGTCTTGGGTAATCCCCCATGGGATACCATGAGCCCGGACTACAAGGAGTTTTTCTCTACCTATGACTCGACTGTTCGTCATCTGTCTCCCGCCGAGCAGAAAGCAGCTTATGAAGAACTACTGCTTGATCCAAAGATAGCGGAGCGCTGGGAGCAGCACTGCGCGGCGCTTTACGCTGCCGTGCATTTCATCAAATCAAGCGGCCGTTACAAATTGTTCGCTGAGGGTAATCTCGGAAAGGGCGACTTCAACGTCTATCGCATGTTTGTCGAGACTGCGCTTGCCGCCACCCGTGACGGCCGAGTGGCGGCGCAGTTCGTGCCGGAAGGCTTGTACAACGGTGCCAATGCGACAGCTATACGCAAGGAGCTCTTCACGAAGTTTCGCCTCGAAAGGCTGGCGGGCTTTGAGAATACCAGAGGAATCTGGTTCCCCGCCGTCGATACACGTATGAAATTCTGTCTCTACGTGGCGTGGAAGGGAGGGCAGACGGAGCGCCTTCCAGCCGCATTCCGCGTCAATACGGCGGACAAGCTCCAGGACCTCATGGCCGGACGCACACTCTCGATTCCTGTGGCCATCGTCGAGGAGTTCTCGCCCGATGCGATGGCGGTGATGGAGTTTGCCGCGCAGTCCGAAATCGATGTATGCGCCAAGATGTATGGGCTCTACCCCAAGTTCGGCACCGAAATTAAGGGCGTTCCCCACCGGCACTACATGCGCGAAGTCGACATGGGAACGGACCGTGGGCTGTTCTCCGAAGGTGACGATGGTTTGCCCGTCTTCGAAGGGCGCATGATCGACGCCTACGACTACCGAGCCAAAGGCTATGTGTCGGGTCGTGGGCGATCGGCCGTGTGGGATGACCTGCCCTTCGGTTCAACGACCAAACGTATTCAACCACAGTGGCGTATCCTGCCCGAGAAGATTCCCGACAAGCTCGCTGGACGCATTGATCGCTACCGGATCGGCTTTGGAGATGTCGCAAGCCCGACCAACCAGCGTGGCCTTATCGCAGCATTATTGCCAGCGGGAAGCGTTAGCGGCCACAAGGTGCCAACCATCGAGTTCGTCGATGGTGGCGACGAGTATATGTTGCTTTGGCTTGGTGTCGCTAACTCTCTTGCGATGGACTATCTCGTTCGCAAGAAAGTCTCGTTGACCATGTCTTACACAATCATGGACACCCTACCGTTCCCGCGGGACTTCGGACAAGCTCCGGCTGCCGCCGAAATCGTGCGCCGAGTCTGCGCGCTCTGCGCCGTCGGCCCCGAAATGCGAGCGTTCCGTGAGACCGCTCTAGAAGCTGGAATCCTATCATTCCCCGAGGATGTCGTTGAAGATCCAGATCGTCGTGCGGTGCTGGCTGCTGAGATCGACGTGTTGGTGGCGCGCGAGGTCTACGGGCTCAGCAAGGACGAAATGCTCTACATTCTCGATCCGGCAAACATCCTTGGAGAGGATTGCGGGATCGAGACCTTCAAGGCGCTCCGCAATCGCGAGCAGCGCGAATTCAATGGGTTCCGCACCCAGCGTCTGATCGAAGAAGCTTGGGGCCGGCTGAAAGTGGCCGAGGTGAAGCCCGTTCTCGCCGATCTGCCGGACGGAGTCTGGGTGCGTGCTGCGCAGCAGCCGAACGACGCTGGCGCTGCACTGACCGCCATTCTGAAAGCGATCAGCGGACCGCGGCCAAGCCGAACCATTCGGCTCGCCGCTGCGATGATGCTGGAACCGCACCTTCTGACATCCTTGTTGCCCGACGCGCGAGCGCGGGAATGGCGGCGACTGGTCGGCCAGGAAGCGGAACCTCGCACCGGCAATGTCGTCGGCTTCGCGGCGCGCACCAATCAGGGTTGGGGCGCCGCAGTTTCCAATCATCGCGGCAACGGCCGTCTGATCGAAAACATATCGGCGGGGACATGGGCGTCTGGGCCTGGTCTCGAGGCGTTCGACACGGCCGGTTGGCCCGATGGCCGGGCTGGGTTCGTGCTGGAAGCGCTGAGCGCCTTGGACCTGGACACAACCGTCACCTCGATGCCGGACGAGGTCCGGGGCTGGATCGCGCATGCCGCAACAGCATGAGATGTTCGAGCCCCCCAAGCTCAGCCTGACCGTTCCGGCGGGCGTGAAGGAGCCGCGCCTCTGGGTGCGGCGCCTGGCGATCTGGGAGGCGCCGGGCGGCCAGAAGATCCGCGACATCTCGCTTAGGCCAGGACTGAACGTCGTCTGGTCGCCGGACGGTTTCGATGACGATAACGCCGCTGCGGGCGGGCGCGCCATCGGTCACGGAAGCGGCAAGACGCTGTTCTGCCGCTTGTTGCGCTACTGTCTTGGCGAGCAGCGCCTTGCCGACGAAACTCAGCGGGAACGCATTGCGCTCGCGTTTCCGAACGGCATTGTCGGCGCAGAGGTGATGCTGGACGGCGTATGCTGGACCGTCGTGCGGCCATTGGGTATTCGGCGCCGGCATGTCGCGATCGCCGACGGCAATCTCGACGAGATCGCCGCGGGCGATGGTGCGACAACGAGCATCGATCCGCTGATCGAGGCCATTGAGCAGGGCATCGTGACGCCGGGCATCGCGAGCCTGGCCCGTCTTCATCCCGGCCAAAAGGCGTGGCCGATCGCGCTTGCCTGGCTGACGCGCGATCAGGAATGCCGCTTCGACGACGTTCTCGACTGGCGCTCTCCTGCGTCAGGCTCCGATGCGCCGTTGCCGGCGAGTGGCCGCGAAACGGGGCCGCGACGCGAAGCCCTTCGTGCATTCCTCGCGGCCATCACCGAAGAGGAGCAGCGCAGTCGACGTGCCGAAGAAGCCCTGCGGACAGATGTCGCCGGTGTAGAACGCGAGATATCCTATCTGGATTGGGATCGTGACCGGCGTCGCAATCGACTGATCGATCAGCTCGGCCTTGCCGAGAATACCTTGCCGGAAATGCCTCTGCTTCTGGAGATGTTTCGGAAAGCTGCCGACGAGCGGCTCGCCGCCGCGGCCGAGCTCCCAACCGGTGACACGGTTGAGCTGGGGCAAGCCCGGACGACATTGCAGGGGGCTCGCGAAGAGCTGCGACGTGGCGACGAGGAGCGCATCCGAATAGAGGCTCAGATACCGGGCGAGAAGCAGGTCCTCACGCTGCTCTCCAGCGAGATACCGGCGCTGTCATTCTCAGCAGAGAATGCGGCCAGCCAGGTGTGTCCTATTTGTGAGGTGCCCATCGACAAGGCGCTCGCCGAGCAATGCAAGCTGTCCCACAAGCTGCACGATGAGGCGGAATGCCGAGTCCGGCTTACGAAGAAGCGCCAGGAAATCGACGATCAGACGCAGAAGATCGATGGTTTGGAGGCGCGTCTGAAGGCCCTTCAGCCGACCATCGCTCTTGGACGGCAGCATGTCGAGCAAGCCGAAAAACGGGTTCAAGCTATCGAGAGTGTCCGGGACACGCGCGCATCCGCTTGGCAAACGGCGACACGGCTCAAAGAAGGGGTCGAGCGATTTGCCGAGCTATCAACCGAGCGGGATGCGGCGCGAAAACGGCTGCGGAGCCTCGAGGATAAGCTCTCCAAGGAGCGGGAGACGCTCGCAGCATTTCGCGACAAGCAAGGACTGACCTTCGGCAAGATATCGCAGAAATTCTCGGCGATTATTCGCCGACTGGTCAACGAGGCTGCGAAAGGGGCGGTAACGCTGACCGGCAACGGATTGGAAATCGTTGTCGATGTTGATGGCGACCGCCGTACCGCCGCCATCGAATCCCTGAAGGTTCTGGCTTTCGATCTTGCTTGCCTTTGCCTCAGCGTCGAGGGATCAACACGCGTTCCCGCATTCCTTGTTCATGACAGTCCTCGTGAAGCCGATCTCGGCCTGAGTATCTACGACGAGCTGTTCCGCTTGATGCGGGAGCTCGAGGCGCTGACGGAGACAACGGCGTTTCAGTACATCGTGACCACGACGACACGTCCCCCCGACGATCTCCGTTGCGATCCATGGCTCAGGTTGATCCTGCGCGGAGCGCCCGGTTCGGAGCGATTGATGGGGCGTGACCTATAACGAGGAACCCATTCACCGTGCTTGAAGCGCCCCAATCCTTTGTCGTTCGCGAGGAATGTCAAAAGGCCGCGTCGCAGAACGGCTTCCGTCGCGTTCTGGGGGAAGAGGCGGGCTGGGCAGCTTTCGGTTCGACCACCGCGCATGGAACGGTTCATCTCGGTGCAAGTGGACCGCAGGGGCCGTGGTTCCTCGCGCTCGACCATCCCGGCGTCATCCAGGAGCTGGATTTTTCCGCAACCGCCGTTTCCGGTCCTGGCCGCGCCCGATTTGCTTTCGACACGCTCGGCGCGCTCTATGCAGTGCTGCATCGCGTTTACGAACTGGGCGTTAGCTTGCCCGATGCGCCGCTGCGAGAGTTTGAGCGGCGCATCGCGGATCTGCCCCGCACGACGGAGGCCGAACGGCTGGTCGTACAGCGGATTGGACAGGACGTGTTTCGCGAACGGCTGATGGATTACTGGCGGGGGCGTTGCCCTCTAACCGGGATATCCGACGCGCCCTTGTTGCGGGCCTCGCACATCATTCCCTGGAGCGAGTGTGAGAGCGATGCCGAACGGCTCGACGTGCATAACGGACTGTTGCTGTCAGCGCTTTGGGACGCTGCGTTCGACCGCGCGCTCGTGACGTTCGACGACAACGGGACGCCAGAGTTCTCGCTCGGTCTCAGCGCGCAAGCGCGCACCGAACTCCGCTGGAGCTCTCCCATTCCGCTGACGGATGAGCATCGCCAACGGCTTGCACGCCATCGTGAGCGTGCGCGGAAGCTCTCACCGTAGCACAGGTCGTCGGCCTCGCCTGCTACCCGATACCTCAGGGCGATGTTCCTTCCGCCCGCCCATCAGGGATGAGAAGCATCTCGGACCAGGATGTTGGCCTATGAAGTGTTGGTGCATGCGTGGAAAGTTCAGCATCAAAGGCCCTCTTTAGGCACTCGACTGTTGATTGGGCATCCAGGTCGGTAGTCCCGACAAGCTGAGCGCTCTTGGGCGAACAGGAGTTGAGCAGCTGAAGGAGCTCCCAATCGCGAAGCACTTCAACCAACCCCTGCTTCTCTGTCACGCCGAAGATCAAACGGTGGACGAGCGCCCCTGTGCCAGTGACCTCATCCTCAACCGTCACGATAAGCAACGGGGCAACGAGACCGCTCACGCATGCGAAACTCACTGGGAGGTTTCGTGCTTCTTCAAGCGCGATATCAAAGAGGAGATGGCCGATACCTAGAACGCGCGATGCCGCATTTGTCCCTCGGAGGCTGCGATCGAAAACGAGCCCTTCATATCTGTCTCTAAGCGCATAGCTGCGCTCCTTCCACTCATCAGGGGTCTTGATCTCCAGGCCCTCGTCGCGCCGGAAAATCCGCCGTCCATACCGGCTGATGGATTGCGTGAAGAACTTCTCGAGATCTGGAAGATCGACCCTCGGCAGGTCTTTACCTACCTGTTGAAAGTCGAACCTCGACACGCTGCCGAAGAGTTCACGCACCGTGTCGACGACGTCGCGTCCGCCGAGCGTAGAAGTGGCTCGGTCAAACCATGCCCCCAATCGCTCGCCAGAAAGCCCTTCGCCTCCCGAGAACAGCTCATTGAAAAGCGAATTGCCAGCCATGCCTATGACCAGCTGCGAGATGTCCTCCTGTTCCTCCATCACTGATGAAAGAGCTGCCTGAATTCGTTCGAGCTTCGTGTTGAGTAGGTCCCAGATGCGCGCCTCGACGGTTTGTGGGTTCCGCAAAATGTAGACCGAGACCGGCCGCGTTTGGCCGTAGCGGGACAGGCGTCCGACCCTTTGGTGGAGGCGCATCGGGTTCCAGGGCATGTCCGCATGGACCAGCACGGCGCAACGCTCCTGAAGGTCGATGCCCTCGCCGCCGGCCTCCGTCGACACGAGAAAACGCACCTTTCCTGCGTTGAAAGCGTCGGCCGCGTGTTCCCGCGGCTGGCTGATGGTTTTTGGCGCGCCCGATGCCTGCTCAACGCCATCCAGACGTTCGTCCCCATTGATGAACGTGGCCGAACCGAACTCAAACTGCCGATGTAGCGCGTTCACGATAAGTGCTTGGGTCGCCTTGTACTCCGTGAAGAGCAGGATCGGCTCATCTGGGCTGAACTCCTCGCCGATCATCCGAAGCAGGCGCTCGATCTTCGTCTCTTGGGCTATCGCGTCGCCGAGCGCGATTAGTTCGTCCAGACGCTGTATTTCGTCTTCCATCAACAAGACCGCGGCGGAGCCGGGAAGGGCTTCCTCGGCTTCAGCTAATTCATCGAACGTAGCTTCCTCGTCGTCGGGTAGCGCGACTGAGGTAGCCGCGTTCGACCGGTTGACGAGGTCGGTCAGCATTGTCCGACGCTTGCGGAGCGCATTCCGGATCGCCGCGATCGAACTGGCGGCCAACTTCTGGAGAGTGATGAGCACGAGCATTCGCGCCGTCTGTGCGCGACCGTCCAGGGTTGCGGCATACGCGCGACCGTCGATGACGAATTCACTCAGTGTTCGATAGAACTGCGTCTCTTCCTCACTATATTGGTACTCGCGATTGTATACATGGACCGGCTTGAAGAGCTTGTTCCCCTGCAGGTCGGTGACTGTCGCCTTGTTATTCCGGATCATGACCTTCGGGAGCTGGGAGAGCTGCCCAATCGTGTCCTGTTCCGGATCGAAGAGGTCGGGTCGCACGAGACGCATTAGGCCGAAGAAGCCGTAGTCCTTTCCGCGATGCGGGGTTCCTGTGAAGAAGAGTAGAGAATTAATCTTGCCCCGTTCCTGGAGGTCTGAGACGAGGCTGTACGCCAGCGTTTCGCCGGCTCTTTCATCTACGCTCAGATGATGGGCCTCATCAACGATGACTAAATCCCAGGGATCGGCGTCGAGGAGCCTTTGCCGAGCGCCACGACGATCACCTCTCAACGTGTGGAAGGACGCAACGACCATCGAAGTGGTTGCCCAGAAATCGCCGCGCTGCGTGTCAGCCTCCGTGACGTAGCGTTGGAGCCGGATGTCGAACATGTCCTTGAGGCGGAACTGCCACTGAGGAACGAGTTTCGCCGGGGCGAGGATCATTACCCGGCGCACTCGCCCGGAGGCGATCAGCGGCATGAGAACCAGGCCGCACTCGATCGTCTTACCCAGCCCCACGTCGTCGGCGACAAGCCAGCGGAAAGGCCACTCTTGGGTTACTTTGCGGCAAACCCACAATTGGTGGGGAAGCAACTGGACGCGCGACCGCGAGAAGACGCCCCATTGGTCGTTCACTGACCGAACGGCGAGAGCCTGCGCGCGGATGAGCGCATCGATGGGGTCGGCAGCCGAGCCTGCTCGGAGAGCCGAGTGGAGCGACGGTATCTCGACAAGTTCGCCAGCAAGGACCTGCTCAACATTCCCGCCGAACCGAACGATGACAGTGGCGCCCATATCCACCACCACGCGCCCGTTTCCATGTCGCGGGTGGTGAACGGAGACACCCGCTGCCAATTGTCTTGTGTTTGTCATCCGTTAGCTGCCTCGGCCTGAAGTGCGTCCTCGGTGTCCTGCTCCTGTCCCCAAAAATCTGGTGGATCGCGGTCGGTCGTTTCGAAACACTGAACCAAGGCCGCCTTGTTTTCATCTCGGGTAATCAATTGGAACGGAAGGTCGAAATCGCCATCAAAGCGAGCTCGATCGCCACCTATGTGGCTCGTTACGAAGTCGTAGATCGTCCGGCTCGCTTCCTTATCCGCTCGCTCACCAATGTCTGCTCCAAGCTCATTCAGCAGGGCGCGAACACGCTGGGCTGGGGCCCAGCCATATGGAGCCATAAGACCCTCATCGCGTGACTCGTACACGCCGTGGCGTAGCATCTCACGGATCATCCAGTTCATACCGATACCGAGAGAACGGTTTATCGGCGCGGCGTCGATGCAAAGACGCATTGCCGGTGCCCAATAGCTCGGCTGCAAGGCGCCATTTAGTGAGATGATACCGTGGTCCTCAATGATTCTAGGCAGCTTGAGGGCAATTTCCCGGTATTCATCCAGCCATCGGGCGAACACATACAAATCAACAAATGTACGTCGCCATCGAAGGTATCGCTGATCGAATTGTTCCGGCGCACTCCAGCGTTCAAGCCGTTCAAACCATGATTGTATATCATCGGGTGGCCGCGACTCGGCGAGTTCTAGCCACCAGCCTTCTCGGTATCCAGCCTCGATAAAGCTCTTGTGCTGTCCGTCCTGCGCGAAGCCAAATGATTGGAAGCAACCCAGGGCGAACATGGTGAACCACGTCGCACGATCAGTCGCTTCCCGAAGTTCCGACGGTGAGAAGAAATCCGGATATGTTCGCTGCGAATATAGGGTCCGAAGATCAGTTCCTTCAGAACTCCACCATGCGTGGATCGCCGTCAGAACCGTTTCAGGAGCAGGTGGCGGGGGCGAAGTGGCCGGCATGGGTAGAAACGCGTCACGGCCCTGAAGAGCGTAGAGGAGATCGTCCTTCTCCTTTTCCGTCCAGCCTGACAGCAAGTCACTGATCCGCAACTGCGAAGCGGGCCAAGGCAGCCAACTGGGCCGATCGCGCCGAATCTCTTCACCCAATTCCCGGCCTTGGCGACCCTCGGTGACGTATCGGAGCGCCGCCGTCTGGCGGTCACGGTCCTCGGCAGAAATTTCCGCCAACCACAACGCGAGATCACGCGCTTGAGGGCCGAAGCCCGATCGTTCGCGGGCAACTCGAAAGAACTCAAGTGCCGGGCCGGTATAGCGCTTGTCGAGCAAATGCTTCGCAGGCGCGAATGCACATAGTCTGCGCTCTTCGCTGTCGTCCGCCGCATCAGGATGAGGAAGCTGCGCGACCCGCCAAGCTCCATCCTGTGTGAGGAACAATGCCTGCCTGGAAATGTCTAGAATCTCATGGAGTTCGTTGTCGAGCGGCGTTTCCCGAATCGACTGAGGCGTAACGGTGCGGCCAAGGGTTTGGGCCAACTCGGGATCGATACGCTTTTCTTCGCCGATCTGGCGACGAAGAAGGTTCGAAAAGCGAAGCGGGCGTGTGTTTCCGAAGCCAATCTTTCTTAGTTGCCCAGCTACCTCGGATGCGATGATCCGATTTTGCAACTCTGTAAAAGTAGGCCAGTCCCGTACCTTGGAGAGCGTGTCGGGGTCTGATAACGCGCCATCAGTGTAATGGTCCGCTTCCGATGCCCGCACTAATGAATCGAACGGGGACGGCAAACGCGTCGGCACGACTTGGTGCTGCCCGGCGAGACACCCGTATCCATGCCC
>Ga0114984_1000747_pt1 | contig 12300 bp, 14 predicted proteins | sample Shrwel1BS1Day1_FD_96987 | JGI IMG/M metagenome (GOLD analysis project Ga0114984, IMG submission 96987) | Subsurface microbial communities from deep shales in Ohio, USA - Utica-3 well 1 S-1-Day1 | ecosystem: Environmental > Aquatic > Deep subsurface > Shale gas/oil reservoir > Produced water/Flow... | reverse complement strand
CGCTCATTGCCTGCAGGAGAATACGAATGGCTTCCGCACCCTGGAATGACCTGCTGAATTTCGACGCACAACTGGACGAGACCGAGCGTCAGGTCCGCGACAGCATCCGCAGCTTCTGTGACCAGCAGCTGATGCCCGGCATCATCGAAGCCAACCGGCACGAGAAATGCGACCGCAACATCTTCAACCAGATGGGCGAACTGGGCATGCTCGGCGCCACGCTGCCGGAGGAATATGGCGGCCCTGGTCTGAACCACGTCTGCTACGGCCTGATTGCCCGGGAAGTAGAGCGCGTGGATTCCGCCTACCGCTCGGCCCTGAGTGTGCAGTCTTCCCTGGTCATGTACCCGATCTTTTTCTACGGCAAGGAAGCGCTGAAGCAACGGATTCTGCCCAAACTGGCTTCCGGTGAATACGTGGGCTGCTTCGGCCTGACCGAATCCAACCATGGTTCCGATCCCGGCGGCATGGAAACCCGCGCGAAGAAGGTCGACGGAGGTTATCTGTTGAGTGGCTCCAAGACCTGGATCACCAACTCACCCATTGCCGACATCTGCGTGGTCTGGGCCAAGCTGGGCGGCAAGGTGAACGGCTTTGTCATCGAACGCGAAGGGGCCAAGGGACTGGACACCCCGAAGATCCAGGGCAAGTTCTCCCTGCGGGCCTCCGACACCGGCTCCATTTTCATGGATGAGGTGTTCGTACCCGAGGAAAACCGCCTCGAAGTGGAAGGCCTGAAGGGTCCGCTGAGCTGCCTGAACAAGGCCCGCTTCGGCATCAGCTGGGGCGCCCTGGGTGCGGCGGAATTCTGCTGGCACGCCGCCCGCAACTACACCCTGGAGCGCAAGCAGTTCGGCAAGCCCCTGGCCGCCAACCAGCTGATCCAGAAGAAGCTGGTGGATATGCAGACAGAGATCACCATTGGCCTGCAATCCGTACTTCAGCTCGGTCGCATGATGGATGCCGGTATCGCCACTCCGGATGCGGTGTCACTGCTCAAGCGCAATAATTGCGGCAAAGCCCTGGACATCGCCCGGGTTTCCCGGGACATGCACGGCGGCAACGGCATTGCCGACGAGTACCACGTCATCCGCCACGTCATGAATCTTGAGGCGGTGAATACCTACGAGGGCACCCACGATGTGCATGCCCTGATTCTTGGCCGGGGCCAGACCGGGATTCAGGCGTTCAGCTGATATTCCGGGAAATTCCAGCACCCAGCGGAACAGCCCCTCGTCGCGAGGGGCTGTTTCGCGTCAGGCAGTAACGCTGTTATTCAATATCCACCAGCACCTCACCGGGCACAACCCGATCGCCCTTGGCGATAAACACGCCCTTCACCGATCCGGAAATGGTTGCCTTTACCTCGGTTTCCATCTTCATGGCTTCGATGATCAGCACCGGATCTCCAGCCTGGACCTCGTCACCCTCAATGACCAGCACATCGACAATGTTACCGGGCATACTGGTGTAGTGACGTGACCTTCCTTGCTGGCGCTGGCTCTGCCACCACTTTTGGCGCTGCCTTCATTACCGTCGCCATGGGACTCCAGGTGAATTTCCTCGGGAACACCATCCACTGTCATGTAGAACCGGCGTTCGCTGTCGCTGACCGGGTTGGCTCCTGTCACGTGGATATCATAGCTCTCACCATGGACCGTGATCTTGAACCGGGTGTCCACCGGGCCACCACTGCTTTTGGCCGGTAACGGCTCGAGCGGCTCCGGCTGGAGCGTGACATCCCGCCGCTGCTCCAGATAGGCCCTGGCCTGATCCGGGAACATGGCGTAAGTCAGAACATCTTCCTCGCTGGTCGCCAGGTCTCCGACCTGTTTGCGCAGCTCATCCAGCTCCCGCGGAATAAGGTTGGCCGGGCGCTCTTCCACCAGTTCTTCCTCGCCAACCGCGCGGCGTTGCAATTCCTGATCCACCGTTGCCGGGGCCTTGCCATACCAGCCCTGCAGGTATTTCTTCACCTCGTTGGTGATAGAGTCGTATCGCTTGTCCGCCAGCACATTGATCACCGCCTGGGTGCCCACAATCTGGGAGGTTGGAGTGACCAGCGGCGGATAACCCAGGTCCTTGCGGACCCGCGGAATTTCCTCGAACACATCCTGGATACGATCCAGGGCACCCTGTTCCTTGAGCTGGTTGGCGAGGTTCGACATCATGCCACCGGGCACCTGGGACAGCAGGACCGACGTATCGACACCGTTGTAGTCACTCTCGAACTGGTGGTATTTCTTGCGCACGTCCCGGAAATGGCGGGAGGCCTTGTCGAGTAACTCCAGGTTCAGCCCGGTTTCAAAGCCCGCGTCATGCAAAGAGGCCACCAGGGATTCGGTGGGTGGATGACTGGTACCGCCGGCAAAGGCAGACAGCGCGGTATCGATGTGATCAACCCCGGCTTCCATGGCAGCCCACTGACACATGGGCGCCATGCCCGACGTGGCGTGGGAGTGCAGGAACACGGGCAGGCTCAGGGTCTGCTTCAGCTTGCCCACCAGCTCGGCGGTCACCGCCGGCGTCAGCAGACCGGCCATGTCCTTGATGGCAATGCTGTCTGCACCCATCTCCGCCATGGCTTTGGCCTGCTCCAGATAGGCATCGGTGTTGTGCACCGGGCTCACGGTGTAGCAGATGGTGCCCTGGGCGTGTTTACCGGCCGCCTTTACGGCCTTGATGCTGGTTTCCAGGTTTCGGACGTCGTTCAGGGCATCAAAAATACGGAACACATCCATACCGTTTTCCGCCGCCTTGGCCACAAAGGCCTCGACCACGTCATCGCCGTAATGGCGATAGCCCAACAGGTTCTGCCCCCGCAGCAGCATCTGCAGACGGGTGTTGGGCAAAGCCTTGCGCAGGGTGCGCAGGCGCTCCCAGGGATCTTCCTTCAGGAATCGGACGCAGGCGTCGAAGGTGGCACCGCCCCAGCATTCCAGGGACCAGTAGCCGGCCTGGTCCAGCCATTCGCAGGCTGGCAGCATGTCTTCGGTACGCAGCCGCGTGGCAATCAGGGACTGATGGGCGTCCCGCAGGATAACGTCAGTAATGTGAATCTTGCGCTTGGTCATGGGATCTCTCCGATATTCTTTTACAGGCCCGCCTGGGCTGCGATAGCCGCAGCGATGGCAGTGGCGATGGATTCAGGACGGGTCTTGGTGCTGTATTCCAGCAACTGGGGGTTCCGCTCGACGAAGCCGGTGTTGAAATCTGCCGCCTGGAAGTCCGCGTGCTCCAGGATCTGCCGGTAATAGGGAATGGTGGTCTGGACACCGTAAATGCCCATGTCGCCGAGCGCGCGGCGCGAACGGGCAATCAGCTCTGGCCAGTCCATGGCCCAGACAATCAGCTTGGCGCACATGGAGTCGTAATAGGGCGGAATCTCGTAGCCGGTGTACATGTTGGCGTCAGTGCGCACCCCCGGACCGCCGGCGGAGTAATAGCGGCTGATCCGGCCAAAGCTGGGCAGGAAGCCGTTCTTCGGATCCTCGGCGTTGATACGGAACTGGGCGGCAAACCCCCGATAGGAGATATCCTCCTGCGTCAGCCCCAGGGGCTCTCCCGCAGCGATACGGATCTGGGCCTTGATGATATCGACACCGGTAATTTCCTCGGTGATCGTATGCTCCACCTGTACCCGGGTGTTCATTTCCATGAAGTAAAAGCTGCCATCGTGATCCAGCAGAAACTCGACAGTACCGGCGTTGACGTAGCCACACTGTTCTGCGACCCGCCTGGCGAGATCGCCAATGTACTCCCGCTGGCTCTCCTCCAGCTGCGGTGACGGTGCCAGCTCGATCAGTTTCTGGTTACGGCGCTGGATCGAACAGTCCCGCTCGTATAGATGAACGACGTTACCGTGGGTATCGGCCAGGATCTGCACCTCGATGTGACGGGGCTCGATGATGCATTTCTCCAGAAACACCTCGGCGCTGCCGAAGGCCTTGGTGGCCTCGGAAATCACCCGCTCGTAGTTCTGCCTCAGCTCCTTCTCGTTGTCGCAGCGACGAATGCCCCGCCCACCACCGCCGGAAGTGGCCTTGAGCATGACCGGGTAACCGATATCCGCTGCCTGGGCAACGGCATCGTCGACACTTTCAAGGTTGCCTTTGGATCCCGGTGTCACCGGTACACCCGCGGCTACCGCGGTTTGCCGGGCCTGGGTCTTGTCACCCATGGAGGCAATGGCCTCCGCGGAGGGACCGACGAAGGTAATGCCACGCTCCCGGCAGATCGCTGCCAGCTCCGCATTTTCGGACAGGAACCCGTATCCGGGATGGAGCGCGTCGCAGCCGGTCTCTACGGCCATATTCACAATGTGATGCGGGTTCAGGTATCCCGATAGCGGGTCCTTGCTGATGAGATAGGACTCATCCGCCTTCTTGACGTGCAGCGAGTACTCGTCGGCTTCAGAATAGATAGCGACTGAGCGGATGCCCAGCTCACTGCAGGCCCGGGCAATCCTGACCGCAATCTCTCCGCGGTTGGCGATCAGCAGCTTCCGTATAGCCATGGAATATCCTCCAGGTGGTGGAAGTCGTTCATTTTCGTGAGGTTGATGTGAGCGGCAATGACGCCACCCGATGACAGGCCATCAGGCCAGGGGCGGCGCCTGGGGCAGCACCGGAAAACTGGCGCAATGGGTAATTTGGGGTCTCGAGGGGATCACTGAGTGGCAGGGAACAAATACAGGGGCATGCTTCCCGGACTCTTCATCTCGGGACAGGCCTGCTTCATGCCCACCGTCACCGGCGGCTTCACCAGAAATCAGACAAGCCCCTCGCTCACAAGCGCCGGAGTTGAGACCAGTATCCGCGGGAAGGGAAAGTCCGAAGAAGAAAACCAGCACCAGACATATCAGAAATCCCGGTGCGAGGAATCTGGCGTTAGTTTGGGCGTCCTGCATGGGCGTCCTACGGTATGACGAAAGTCGCAGGTAGTTTCCCGTGATCAGGACCAGTCTTCAATACGGTTTTTTGGGCCCAATACCTCGAGTTTTCCGAACGATTACCAAATTGAATCGCGGTTTTTTCTTTCGAAAGACTTCAGGCAAGAAATAAGAACCCCGGCTCGGGGGAGTGTGAGCCGGGGCAAGAGATTGCAAAGCACCTGAGGCATCGTCCACCTCAGAGGGGGTCTGTTGCGATCAGAAGCTCAGCTTCGCCGAGGCCATGACTTGCTCATACTGCTCACTGCTACTGGAAGCTATCCGGCCAAAGTCCCAGTAGGCGTATTCCACACCCAGGGTAAGGTTCTTGTGGGCCGACCACAGCAGGTTCGCGTGAACAGACGTGGAGCTGTCGAAGTAGCTCAGGGTGCCTGCCGGTGAGAATTCCAGATCATCGACGATCTCGGTGTGAGACACGGTTAGCGACGAACGCCAGGTCGGAGACCAGAAGTGGCGGTAAGCAGCAGTGGCGCCATAGGTCTTGAGCGGTTCAACCTCACCAGCTGCCTGAGCACCAAGGTCGATGTCGGGATAGGTGAACAGCCCCATATAACGACCAAGCGCGCCATAACTGTATTGCAGGCGCAGGTCATCGCGGCCGATGGTCGGAATGCGCGCGCTCAGGGACACGGCTCCCGTCAGCTTGGTTTCACCGGCTTCATCGTCTTCAATATTGCGCAGGACACCGGCAATGGAATAAAAGCCATAGTTACCACGGATCTGGTAACGGGCGGTCAGGTCCTGGTAGGACTGATCGTCATAGGAATTGCCGTAGTAACCGTCTCCCGGGTTTCCCAGGGCGACCATCAGCGCCCCCCGGCGCCGCCATGCTGTAACGCAGCATGGGTTGGGTCACGCAGATGAACGCGGTCTGCTTGCCCTGGTTGAGGATTTCCGGCATGGCGGCCAGATCGGTAAAAGTGGTGTAAGTCTGCCCGGCATCCCACCCGTTCCAGGAAGCATAGGCCTGCCTCAGATGAGGCGCATAGCTGTTGGAAACGATCTCGTTACCGGTTTCACTGAAACCGTCATTCAGATCCTGGTTGAAATTCATCTCGATATAGGTGGTCAGGTCATGGCCGACGACATCGTCGGTCTTGGTGCCGATACTGATTTGTGATTCCCGTGCACTGAACCCCGATTTCCAGTCACCGCCATCACTGGTTGCAGCCTTGGCAAAGGTCCGCGGCAGGCCAATCGAATAGCTGTTCAGTGAACCATTCCCACCGGAACCGAAAATTGCATCCGCCTTGATAAAACCACCGAATGAGATTGTGGTGTCCCCGATCTTGATACCGTCACCATCCCGCAGCAGATAGGTGTTGTCCTCCTGCAGTTCCGGCGCCGTTGATACCGCATTTTCCAGCTTTTCTTCCAGCACCTGTACGCGCTCTTGCAACTTCCGCAGCTCGTTGTTGTCCTGGGCGGTTGCGGTCGCTGCGCTCAACAGCATCAGGGGGAACCGGCAAATGCGACGGCGCGGGCAAGTGGACGGGTGTTGAAACGTGTTGTTGTCATTTCTTGACCTCGTATCGGAATAGGTTGATGTCGTTGTTGTTGATCTATCCGGTGCCGGCCTGTACCAGCAGAACTCAAATTTGTACCGCAGTGCGAACCTTTATTGATTTCCTGTTCCGCTTAGCGGTACCCGATTCCGAGTGGAACAATATAGACAAACGTCTCGACGGCAACAAAAATCGAAACTGAATTTTATGAAGTTGGTCTTTCGCCAGGTGTTTTCATATTCCGCCAACCATTGACACCAGCCGGCAAACTGCAGGATCATTGAGTAATTCTGCTATGCGGTATATATTTTCGCTGTAATGCAAAAGAGGTTATCCCATGAACATGAACTACACGGCCGAGGAACTGGCCTTCCGTGACGAAGTGCGCGCGTTCCTGGATGAGAAGTTGCCGGCGGATATCGCCGCCAAGGTGAAGGGCTTCCGCCGACTGTCCAAAGAGGACCACCAGCGCTGGCAGAAAATCCTGAGCGAACAGGGCTGGTACGCCACCCACTGGCCGGAGGAATACGGCGGCGTGAAGTGGACCCCGGTACAGAAACATATCTGGGATGAAGAATCCTGCCGGTACGGGGTACCTCGCTCCATTCCGTTCGGCGTCAACATGGTGGCGCCGGTAATCATCAAGTTCGGCAACGAAGAACAGAAACAGCGGTATCTGCCGCGAATTCTGAGTGGTGAGGACTGGTGGTGTCAGGGCTACTCCGAGCCGGGCGCCGGTTCTGACCTGGCGTCTCTGAAAACCCGCGCCGTACGCGAGGGCGACCATTACATCGTCAATGGCCAGAAGACCTGGACCACCCTGGGCCAGCACGCCAACATGATTTTCTGCCTGGTACGCACCAACACCGAGGTAAAAGCACAGGAGGGCATCTCCTTCCTGCTGATCGACATGAACACGCCGGGCATCACCGTTCGGCCGATCATCACCCTGGACGGCGAACATGAAGTCAACGAGGTGTTCTTCGAGGACGTGAAGGTGCCAGCAGAAAACCTGGTGGGCGAGGAAGACAAGGGCTGGACCTACGCCAAATACCTGCTTACCTACGAGCGTACCGGCCTGGCCGGGATCGGTCTGTCCAAGGCAGCCCTGCAGCACCTCAAGGAGCTGGCCTCGCGCCGCCTGAAAAACGGCAAGCCGCTGATCGAAGATACTACCTTCAGTCAACGCATTGCCCGGGTGGAAATCGATCTGATGGCAGCCGCTATCAGCAACCTGCGCATCGTTGCCTCGGTCGAAGGCGGCGGTGTCCCCGGGGCAGAGAGTTCCATGCTCAAGGTGCGCGGTACCGAGATCCGCCAGGCCATCAATGATCTGGCTCGCCGGGCCATTGGACCCTACGCCATCCCGTTCGTGGAAGAAGAACTGGACCTGGATTACGACGGTGACTTCCTCTCCGACGAGAACGCCGCTCCGCTGGCCGCCCAGTACTTCAATAACCGCAAACTGTCGATTTTCGGCGGGTCCAACGAGATCCAGAAGAACATCGTGTCGAAAATGATTCTCGGGCTTTAAGGAGGCGACCATGGATTTCCGACTCAACGAAGAGCAGCAGATGCTGCAGGACACCGTGGCCCGCCTGGTGCGCGGTGAATATAGTTTTGAAAAACGACTGGAGTACAGCGAATCAGAGCTGGGCTTCAGCGCGGATTTCTGGAAACAACTGGGTGAACTGGGGCTGACGGCCGTGCCCTTCCCCGAAGAGCTGGGCGGCTTCGGTGGCAGCGGTGTTGAAGTGCAGTGCGTGATGACCGAACTGGGGCGCGGTCTGTGCATCGAGCCCTACCTGCAATCGGTCGTTCTGGGGGGCGGACTGGTCAGCCAGTCCGGCAACGACCAACAGAAGGAGCAGTGGCTGGGCGGCATCGCCAGCGGCGAAACCCGGGCGGCCGTGGCTTTGCAGGAGCCCCAGAGCTTCTACGATCTGAACGATGTGGAGACCCGTGCCGAAAAATCCGGTGACGGCTATGTCCTGAATGGTCGCAAGGCGGTGGCTATCGGCGGGCACTGCGCGGATCTACTGGTGGTTTCAGCCCGCACCTCGGGTAACAGCCGGGATGCCGACGGCATCAGCCTGTTTCTGGTCCCAGCGGATACCGAAGGCCTCGAACGACGCACCTACCCGACCATCGACGGCGCCAGGGGGTGCGACCTGTTCCTGAACAACCTTGCGGTTGGCGCAGACGCACTGCTGGGCGAGGAAGGCCAGGCCACCGGGATTATCGAGTATCAGGCTGGCCGTGCCATCGCTGCCCTTTGCGGCGAGGCCGTGGGCGTGATGGAAGTGGCCTGTGATCTGACCCTGGAGTACCTGAAACAGCGCAAGCAGTTCGGAGTGCCCATTGGCCGGTTCCAGGTCCTGCAGCACCGCATGGTGGACATGATGTCCGAACTGGAACAGGCCCGCTCCATGGCCATCCTGGCTGCCAGCGTGGCTGATGAGCTCCAGAGCGACGAGCGACGCCGGATCCTGGCCGCAGCCAAGAACGTGATCGGCCGCAGTGGCCAGTTCATTTCCGAGCAGGGCATCCAGTCCCACGGTGGCATCGGCATGACCTGGGAATACAACTTTGCCCACTACGCCAAACGCCTGATCATGATCAACCACCAGCTCGGCGATGACGATTTCCACCTGGAACGTTACGCCACCCTGTTACAGGCCAGCTAAACCCCTTCATTAGCGAGCCTGGGGCCTCTCTCCACCAGTCAGAGGCCTTTTCGGGGGTGGCCTAACGGCCATCCCCTTTTTTGTTTCGGGCAGCGGCCGGCATGCCGGCTGTCCTCTTGCAGAGGTGATAACGATGACGATGACAATGACAACAGACACCGCACCCCAAGACTCCGCAGACCTGAAAAAAGCCGAATGGAAGGTAAGAACCGAACTCGCGGCCGCCTACCGGCTGGTTGCCCAGTTTGGCTGGGATGATCTGGTCTTTACCCACCTGTCCGCGCGGGTTCCTGGCCCCGACCACCATTTCCTGATCAATCCCTATGGCCTGCTGTTCCATGAGATTACCGCCTCGTCACTGGTGAAGGTCGATGAGAATGGAGAGGTGGTGGAGTCCGGCAGTATCAGCCGCGTCAATCCGGCGGGATTTACCATTCACAGCGCCGTTCACATGGGGCGCGAGGACGCCGGCGCCGTGATGCACCTGCACGCCGCCGATGGTGTGGCCGTCTCGGCACACCGGGACGGGCTGCTACCGTTGAGCCAGACGGCGATGCTGTGTCTGGAACACCTGAGCTATCACGACTACGAGGGCGTCGCCCTGAATCTGGATGAACGGGAGCGCCTGATCCGGGACCTGGGCGACAAATCGATGATGCTCCTGCGCAACCACGGCGTACTGACCGCCGGCAAGGATGTGGCCGAGACCTTCACTTACCTATATTTCCTGATGAAGGCATGCGAGATTCAGGTCAAGGCGCAAAGCTGCGGCCCGGTTTACCTGCCCTCGGAGGCAGCCATCCGGACCACCGCCGAGCAGTCCCAGTCCCTGGGCATGGCGTCCCGCCTGACCTGGCCGGCACTGGTGCGCCTGCTGGACAGCAAGAACCCCGGTTACGGGGTGTAAGCCAGACCCTCAACCGATTGCCAGGAGAGCCCAATGGTTTCAGTCGCGATCAACGATCTGGAGAACTACAAAGGCGTGGTCATCGGCCATAGCCCCTGGACCACCATCAGCCAGGACATGATCAACGCATTCGCCGAGGCCACCGGCGATCACCAGTGGATCCACGTGGATGTCGAACGGGCGAAGCGGGAGTCGCCCTGGAAAAATCCGGTGGCTCACGGCTACCTCACTGCCGCCCTGATTCCCATGCTCAACAGCCAGGTCCTGAAGGTCACCGGCACTGCTGCAACCATCAACTACGGCCTGGACAAGCTCCGATTCCCGTCGGCGGTGAAGGCCGGAGCGGAGATCCGCAGCAAAATGGAATTGAAGGACCTGACACGGATTGACGACACGCCAGTGCTCGCAACCTACCACACCACCGTCGAAATCCGCGGCGAGGACAAGCCCGCCTGCGTGGCGGACAACCTTGCCATGTATGTATTAGAGCTCTAGAAAAAAGGAAAGGGACAAGCCCCCTCCGGGGTCAGAAGAAAGCGTTCTTCTGACCCCATGTTTGGACCAATCAAGCGCCGTTCAATTCAACTGGCCAAAGAGGCCTCATACTCCCGAACCATTGAATAAAGCTCATCCTTCAGATGCAGACGCTGCTTCTTTCTGTCCTCGAGGTATTCGTCCGAGGTGTTCTCCGCACCGCTCTCGATACGATGAATCTCATGATCCAGCTCGTGGTAGTCGTCGAAGAGCTTGGCGAAGTGCGTGCTGCCGGTCTTGAGCATGTGGATCGCTTCGCGGGACTCAGGCAGCTCGTGGATCAGATCGTGTTTTTCAAGGGACATGGTTGGCTCCTGCCAGGGTGGAATGAAGTTCTTGTGTTCAGTCTAGAAAACCAGCGGCAGTGCCATCTTGACGCCGGTCAACATCACTGTGGGGAGGCCGCTCCCGGCTCATCCCTGGTAGGCGTGCCCTGCCACAAAGCTTGGCAGCAGGCAGAGGATCGCAACAACTCTCACACCATGGCTCCGGCGTTCAGGTTGGGCACGCTGTCCTGCATCCGGTCCCGCAACTGGTTCCACGGGAATTCCCGGATAGCGTTGAGATGAGCCGGATAGCCTTTCTTCTCCCACCACTCTAGGTTCAGCGTGGCCCAGTAGTCTGCCGGGCGACCACGGTTGCCAGCGGCATCGTACTTGGCGGTGATGGGGTCCAAATGCCGGTACGGCTCCAGAGCCGGAATATCGGGCAGCGGCTGGCTCACATCCATATAACGCTGCAACTCGTCCCAGTGGGCATAGAGTTCATGCTTGAGAGTCGAACGCACAGACGCCACTGCCGTCTGCCAGCCGGTGTACCGGTGACGCAGCTGGAGCTTGCAGCTGGTGGGGCCTTTGGGGTTCACATGAAAGGAAATGTAGGGATCGAACTCGATAAACGGCGCCTCGAAGGTTTCCTCGCGCCAGGCACGGAATTTCACCAGCCCGGTCGGGCGAAAGAAACCGCAGCCCAGGTCCTTGACGATGAAGTCGGGGTGGCGTTCGAGGAACCAGGTGAAGGGATAGCGGAAGAAGAGGTGTAGCCCGCAAATCACAAGACCGATATGGAGGAATGGCACAAAGTTATACCAACCATGGACAGTTGCAACCAACACACCGGACCCAAGGGCACAGAAGAGCCAAAACTTGAACATCCGCGAATCTGCAAAGCCACCTGCAAACATCAGTAATATCTGCCACCGGGTTTTAATGAAATCCGCTGGCATGGATCGGTGGGACCATCGGGTGGCGGCGTGCTGACAGAGCCTGCTGTCGAGACCGGTCTCCACCACAATGGGACCGGCGTCCCTGTCCTGTTCAAAAGGGGTCTGATCAAACAGCCAGTGCCAGTCCGGGGCATCCTCCAGGGTATAAATCTGCTGGAGTATCTCACCCTCTTCATACCTCGCGGCATCAATGATCAGCAAACAACGTTCGCCCGGGGTGACACCGGGCGAATTCGTTGACCACGCCGGTGAAACGGCGCAGGGGTTGGCCATCCTGCCAGACCATCAAATCGACAGGTTGTTCTAGCATGGCTTCGGCGGAGACGTCAGGATCGGTGCTGGCCAGTTCCAGTCGGCCCTGGAACAGCTCGGAAAGGCTCTCGGTCAGCGCGAAGGCGACCACGGCGAAATGATCAGAGGGGAAGTCACCGACACGGGCGGTGAACTGCAATCCGCTTGCCTGGGGCATGTCTTCAGTCCTTGAAGGGTTG
>Ga0114984_1000746_pt1 | contig 12302 bp, 10 predicted proteins | sample Shrwel1BS1Day1_FD_96987 | JGI IMG/M metagenome (GOLD analysis project Ga0114984, IMG submission 96987) | Subsurface microbial communities from deep shales in Ohio, USA - Utica-3 well 1 S-1-Day1 | ecosystem: Environmental > Aquatic > Deep subsurface > Shale gas/oil reservoir > Produced water/Flow... | reverse complement strand
TGGCTCTGGCACTACAATCACGAACGACCCAATATGGGACTCGGAGGGATTACTCCTCAACAGAAGTTGGCCATGATGGCCTAAGGTCTACTTTTGAACCCCGTTAAAAATGGGGGGATTACCATATCACCAGCCATCAGCCATTCAACCAAGTTATAATGGTCCGAGTAGTGGATATACCTTTGCTTGAGTTTCGCGAGGGCCTCTGGCGTTAGTTTTGGTTCCCCATAGCCAGAAAAAACCTGGTCATGGAGCCTCTCATAGATCGGCACCAGTTCGTCGGGAAGGCTCATTGTTGGGTCCGTTTCATCCACTTCATCGAGGGGAACACCCGCACCATGGGCCAATTTATGCATCAAGCGAAACCCTATCCGCGAGAATTCGCCCTTAATTTGGCGAGTCATTCTCAAGGAGAATTCCACCCTCCCATCTGGCAGCGGATGTTCATCCTTTCTCTCTTCTAGTGCCAATCTGGGCGGACTCCCATCTGGCAAAAGCAAACTGTGGGAGCCAATCCAATTTTCGGATTCCACCGAAATCCGCAAGCTCTCTAGGTTATCCCACTCCATCGTCTGCCTGGGCCAACGGGTCTGACTACCCCGAATCGTCAAGGTCGGATAAAGCAGTACTTCCTCGGCCTGCAGATCGAGATATCCGCCTCCCACGTCGGAATGAGCGCCGGGGAGAGTGATTTCACGGAAGTTAGCAGGTAGCTGGCCATCACTAGATCGAACGCTATTGAGCGCAAAATTTGCTCGTTTTTCATCCGCCGCAATCAGATGTACAACTTGCCCTACTTTGGCGGGATCCAGATAAAGGTCTACGGGACTATTCCGATCGTTGCCAGCCGATAGATCAAGCTTGGAAAGATTCACTATGCCAGCAACGGTATCAAACAAGCCGAGGAAACGAACGTTTACATCGGATGGCCAATTTAAATCCTGCTGAGCCAAAGCCCTTCCAAACGCTCCATTTTCACCTTTGAGAATTTCATTACTGGCATGACGGGCCGCAGCTCCACCTCGACTGAACCCGAAAAGATCTACGGTCAGACTTTTGATTTCATTTTTCCCGGACGCCCGCACCATCTCCCTGGCAATCTTCCGAAACAGTCGCCTTACCTGCTCTGGCACACCCGTTTCGCCAAGGCCCGTCGCCATACCAACGAGTGAATCATCTTCACCACTTTTGGTCCCAGCTCCGGGTTCATAAGCCTTGATAGTAATTTCTCTCCCAGATCCCTCTCTGACTTCCCCTTCCTTATACAAATCAAACAACTTCACAACATTGGTCGGCCCATTGGCATAACTCTCCCCCATCCGCATCGCGAGTCGATTCCGGCACTCTTCCAGACGGGAAGGATCAGCCTTGATCGGCTCCACGCACTCGGCCATCAGCCGCTTTCTGAATATCTCGATGTTATCGACGTTATTCAGCGTGCCATCGGTGAATAGTCCCGCTACCAGATGCACGCCTTCCGCTTCACCTTCGGATTCCGGATTTTCTGACTCGGTCGCAAGGGGCAGCACACTGGCCGATGCGCCCAGCGGAAGCGTTAGCCTGTGCCCAGCATTTTTGTGCTGCGGGCCTCCGTTGAGCTCGGACTCCGCCGGACTTCCCTGATAATTCCGGAAGCCGATCCCCTCAGCACGGGACAGGTCCTTGGGTGTCAGTCCCTTTCGGTTCAGCTCCGATACGGAATGCTCGAGGCCGATGATTTCGCACCCGCCGCTCTCGCAGTGCCAGGCTCCCGCGTTGCCATCTCCTTGACCCGTCCGCCAGGAAACCACCGGGCTCATCGGGCGATCGGAACCGATGCCGGTATGGACCAGACACAACTCGCCTTTGGCAATGCGGGAGATCAGGTACTGGTGAACGGCCTCGCGCGGGGTCCCCGGCAGGACGCCCGGGATAACATCGAATATCAGTGAGGAATAGCCCGCAAGCGGGTCAGACAGTGTCCGGCGAAGGGTTTGCGAAGCCAGAAACGGGCTTTCAACCAACGGCAAATCCGCCGGGCGCAGGCGATAGAAGGGTTTGATGTGCATAACGTTCCCTGTTGTTCCGGGGTGCCCGATTCCCTGCCGGGCACCTGTCGAGGGCGAGCCGGATCCGTGGCTCGCCGAGACAGGAGAAACTACTCAATTTGCGAGGACAGCACAAGGGACAGGCTCGCACTTCAAACATACCCAAATCGGGCATATTTTTGCCCAATATGGGTAGGCAACATCAGTGCATGCCTGCAGAGTCATCAACCAGCCATCGCCGGCTCGCTGAGAGCCTGCATTCCCGCGGCTTCCTCGCAAACATACTGCTCAGCATCAAACCGCCTTGTCTGGTGACGGAACTGCCAGGTGAAACCCGGCCAGAGGGTGGTATTCTTACCGTTCTCGTTCACGTACCAGCTCTTGCAGCCGGTCTGCCAGACCGAGTCGCCGAGTTTGGCGTGAATCGAGGCATTGTACTCGCTGAAGGCTTCATCCTTTACCTCCACGCTCTTCCAGCCCCGGTGTTGCATCTTTCTGATGGCATCGAGCACGTACTGCACCTGGGATTCAATCATGTACACCATGGAACTATGGCCCAGGCCGGTGTTAGGGCCCATGAGCATGAAGAAGTTGGGGAAGCCGGCCACGGTGGTGCCCTTGTAGGCCTCTGCGCCTTCATGCCAGGCGTCGAGCAGATCCTGGCCGCCGCGGCCGAAGACCATTCCCCGGGGAATGGGCTCCTGGGCCTTGAAGCCGGTGCCGTAGATAATGCAGTCCACGGAGCACTCGGTGCCGGCATTATCCACAATCACATTGCCTTTCACCTCTCGGATACCGTCGGTCAGCACGTTCACATGGTCCTGGTCCAGGGCCGGGTAGTAGTTGTTGGAGATCAGTACCCGCTTGCAGCCAAAGTGGAAATCCGGGGTAACCTTTTTGCGCAGGTCCTTGTCCCTGATCTGGCCGCGGATGTGCCGACGGGCCTGCAGCTCCCCGATTTTCAGGATGCGGGGGTTGCCCACAAAGCCCAGCACCCGGCCTTCCAGCATCCAGTAAATGCTCTGCCGGAAGGCGTTGAGGGTTTGCGGAAACTTCCGGAACATCATTCTTTCAAGCGGACGGATCTCCCGATCCGGCTTGGGCATGATCCAGGGCGGTGTGCGCTGGTACAGATCCAGCTTCGCAGCCTCTTTGGCGACCTCCGGTACGAACTGGATGGCGGACGCTCCAGTGCCGATGACCGCCACGCGCTTGCCGCGAAGATCATAACCATGGTCCCAGTCCTGGGAGTGGAAGCTGGTGCCGGTGAAGGTGTCGATGCCTTTGATTTCCGGGTAGGACGGAGTGCTGAGACCACCCATGCCGGACACCAGGATGTCTGCGTTCAGCTTGCTGAACCAGGGCAGGTCCTTGTCGTTCCGGTCCAGTTCATCCCCCGACTTCATCCCCTTCTCCTGCATGTAGGCCCAGAGTTTGGGGCTGTCGCAGGTTTCGACGGTCCAGGTTCCGGCTTTTTCGTCCCAATGGGCACCAGCCACGTGGGTATTGAGCTGGATGTGTTTCATCAGCCCGTATTTTTCGGCGCAGCGTTTGAGGTAAGCCTTGATCTCCGGCTGGGTCGCGAACATGCGGCTCCACTCGGGGTTCTGTTCGAAGGAGAAGGAGTACAGCGCTGACTGGACGTCACAGGCACAGCCCGGGTAGTGGTTCTCGTGCCAGGTGCCTCCAATGTCGTCGCTCTGTTCGAGAATGACGAAATCGTGAAATCCGGCTTCCTTGAGTTTGATACCCATGCCGAGACCGGAAAAGCCGGTGCCGATGATGGCGATCTGTGTGTTTGTTGTCATTGCTGTTCTCCTGGTTGGCCGGTTCGACCTTGTCTGCTCTTGCTCGAGTGGTCATCATGATAAGTAGACATATGTATACCTAAGCAGGTAGACAGCCGTATACTCAATCGAAAAAGAATTGCGCTGAATGGCCTCTGGTGACACGTGCTTGTCCTCAAAACACCGGCAATTCGGGGGCGGGCAGATTGGGAAACGGCTTTCCGAAACACGCTCCTTACGGCACGTCCATGTGACGCTTGAGCTCCGCCATCCATGGCTCCGCACAGTTTCGGAAAGCCGTTTCCCAATCCGCCGACCATGCTTTGGTGGCAGACCGACTCAGATGACGGGGGCCGGGTGGTGGCTCACCTTCCCAGACTGTTGAAGGCCAAGGATGGCCTGAAACAAGCGCACAGGGACGTGCTTGTAGCGTGTCTGGGAAGGTGAGCCACCACCCGGCCTTGCTCCAAAACAAGAGGAATGCATGAACGCTTTAACAGGCGGAAAACTGAAACTGATCCAGGCCGCACTCAGGTTGATTACCGAAACCCGGAGTCTCACGTCCCTTGGATTACGGGAACTGGCCCGCGAGGCGGGGCTGAACCCGAATACCTTTTATCGGCACTTCAAGAACCTGGACGAATTCGGGCTGCAGGTACTGGGCTATATTGCCGAAGACATGAAGGCCGGGGTCCGGCAGCTTCGGCAGATGGCGGATTCGTCCGAACAGGCCTCCCATGCCACCGTTGCATTCGTGTATCGCTACTTCCAGTCCAACCCGGCCGCGACCACCGTGGCGGTGCGGGAGCTTCACGGCCCTTCGCCGGCGCTGCGCCGGGCTCTGGAATCACAACTGGAGGCCAGCGCCCGGGAAATGACGGAGGATATTATCGAGCGACAATTGGTCAGTGCCGTGCCGCCGGAGACCATTCATGAAATTTCCCGTATGACCATCCGCTACATCCTCTTCCGGGCCATGGATTACATCGAGAAACCGGCACAGCGGGAAACCATCCAGACCGAAACCGAGCACTTCATCAACCGTCAGTTCAGGGGCGCTATGCTGGACCACCTGTCGCAGTCGGACGTCGAGCACCTTGCTCTGACACACACCTGATTCGCTCTCGAAACCTCCGGTTTACGGGCAGATCTGGCAGCCTGCACTAGTATGTAGGTATCCAGGCATCTGATTAAACGGGAAATCCGGAGGTACACCAATAATGAAAATCGGTATCCCCAGGGAAATTTTCGAGGATGAGCGGCGCGTGGCCGCTACGCCACCCTCTGTTCACAAACTGATCGGACTAGGTTACGACGTCATCGTTGAAGGCGGTGCTGGCGAGGCCGCGAACTACTCTGATGCAGCCTACGAGAAGGTGGGCGCAGCCATTGCAGTGGATACCGGCTCGCTGTGGAAAGAATCCGATTTCATCCTGAAAGTCCGGGCACCGATGGAAAATCCGGCGCTGGGCAAGCACGAAGCGGATCTGATGAAAGAGGGTGCGTTTCTGGTCAGCTATATCTGGCCGGCTCAGAATCCGGAACTGCTTGAGAAGCTCGCCGCCAGAAAAATTACGTCGTTCGCCATCGACAGCCTGCCCCGCATCAGCCGCGCCCAGAAAATGGACGCCCTCAGCGCCATGGCCAACATTGCCGGCTATCGGGCGGTGATTGAGGCGGCGAACCACTTCGGGCGCTTCTTTACCGGGCAGGTAACGGCCGCAGGCAAGGTGCCTCCGGCGAAGATCATGGTAATCGGTGCCGGTGTGGCAGGCCTCGCGGCGATCGGCGCCGCCAACAGCATGGGCGCGATCGTGCGGGCTTTCGATACCCGTCTGGAGGTGAAGGAACAGGTCGAGAGCATGGGGGCCGAGTTCCTGGTCCTGGACTTCGAAAATGAAGATGGCAGCGGCAGCGGTGGTTACGCCAAGCAGATGAGCGACGAGTTCATCAAGGCGGAGATGGCGTTGTTTGCCGAGCAGGCGAAAGAGGTGGATATCATCATCACCACCGCCCTGATTCCCGGCAAGCCGGCCCCGAAACTGATCACCGCCGACATGGTGAAATCCATGAAACCCGGCAGCGTCATTGTTGACCTGGCCTCCGAGCGGGGAGGTAACTGCGAACTCACCGAACCCGGCAAGGTGGCACATCATCATGGCGTCACCCTGATCGGCTACACCGACCTGCCCAGCCGCATGGCCAAGGTGGCCAGTGATCTCTACGCCACCAACCTGGTGCACCTGCTCACCGAGCTGACGCCCGAGAAAGACGGCAAGCCACTGGTGAACATGGAAGACGAGGTCATCCGTGGCCTGACGGTGGTCCACGAGGACGACATCACCTGGCCACCACCGAAACCGGAATCGCCGGTCAGCCCCAAACCCGCACCGGGCACCGAGGAGCCTTCAGCCGAAGCAAAAGCGGCCGCCAAGAAGGACGCAGACCGCCGCAGCCTGATCGGCAAAGGCGTTCTTCTGGTGGTTACGGCACTGGCACTCTACGGAGTGGGCGCCCACGCACCGGAAAGCTTCCTGCAACACTTCACCGTATTCGTACTGGCCTGCTTTATTGGCTGGCAGGTGATCTGGAACGTAACCCCTTCCCTGCATACGCCTCTTATGAGCGTCACCAACGCGATCAGCGGCATCATCGTGATCGGCGCCATGCTGCATCTGGCCCAGGCGGAGAACATTGCCGTCGGGATCATGGCGTTTGTCGCGGTGCTGATCGCCAGCATCAACGTGGGGGGCGGCTTTCGGGTCACCCATCGCATGCTCAAAATGTTCCGCAAGTAGGAGGCGCCCGATATGAGCACAGGACTGGTGAGCGTGGCCTACGTGGTCGCAAGTATCTGTTTCATTCTCAGCCTGGGCGGCCTCAGCCACCAGGAATCCGCACGGCGCGGGAATCTCTATGGCGTTGCCGGCATTATCATCGCAGTGGGGGCAACCCTGGCCAGCGTTGACGGCGGCATCGTCTCGATCGTGGTTGCAGTGTTGCTGGGGGCCGGCATTGGCATCGCCATCGCCAACAAGGTGGAAATGACCCAGATGCCGCAACTGGTGGCCCTGCTTCACAGCTTTGTGGGCGCGGCAGCCGTGTTTGTGGGCTTTTCCGGCTATATCGAGCCGCTGATTGCCACCTCCGGAGCCGAGCACACCATCAAACTGGTGGAAGTCTTCGTTGGTATCTTCATTGGCGCGGTGACCTTCACGGGTTCTCTGGTGGCCTGCGGCAAGCTCGATGGTCGCATCGACAGTAAGGCCCTGACCCTGCCCGGCCGGCACCTGATGAATCTGGCGGCAATCATTGTCTGCGTATTCCTCGGGGCTTGGTTCCTGGGCACCGAGAGCATGGCCCTGGGCATTGTTGCCCTGGTGCTGATGACCGCGATTGCCTCGGTCCTCGGTGTTCACCTGATTATGGCCATTGGCGGTGCCGATATGCCTGTGGTGGTCTCCATGCTCAACAGCTATTCCGGGTGGGCCGCGGCCTCCATCGGGTTCATGCTGGGCAATGACCTGCTGATTGTTACCGGGGCCCTGGTGGGCAGCAGCGGTGCCATTCTGAGCTACATCATGTGCAAGGCCATGAACCGCTCGTTCATCAGCGTGATTCTGGGTGGCTTCGGCCAGACCAGCAGCAGCTCGGCGGCAGCCGATGCCGACCAGACCGTACATGAATCCAGTGTGGATGAAGTCTGTGAGGAGCTGCGCAACGCCCAATCGGTGATCATTGTGCCTGGTTATGGCATGGCGGTGGCCCAGGCCCAGAACGGTGTCAGCGAAATGACCAAAATCCTTCGGGACCGGGGGGTAAACGTGCGCTTTGGCATCCATCCGGTGGCGGGCCGGCTGCCGGGACATATGAACGTGTTGCTGGCGGAAGCCCATGTCCCCTATGACATCGTGCTGGAAATGGACGAGATCAACGATGATTTCCCGGATACCGACGTGGTGCTGGTGATTGGTGCCAACGATACCGTCAACCCGGCGGCCGCTGAAGACCCCGGCAGCCCCATTGCCGGTATGCCGGTACTGGAGGTCTGGAAGGCCCACCAGGTGGTCATCCTCAAGCGAGGCATGGCCACCGGTTATTCCGGCGTGGAGAACCCGCTGTTCTTCAAGGACAACGCCCGGATGCTGTTCGGCGATGCCAAGGACAGCATCGATAAGCTGGTGTCAGGTTTGCGGGGCTGAGGGCAGCCCCGCGTCGGTTCTCTTCGGGATTTATTCCGTGGTGTTGTACACGTAGGACGAGACGGTGCCGTCCTCGTTGAACCGCACGACCAGATCGGTGGTTTCCGCATCACCGAAGGCGGACCACTTGTACTTGCCATACGTCCAGGTACGTTTGCCGTCTTCGATCCCGGTGCGCCATGGCTCGCCGAACATCTCCTGGATGTCTGACCGGGTGGTCTCACCGATGCGGATCTGGTCGATGTTATGGGTCGGGAAATCCTGGCCGACGGTGGCGCAGCCCACAAGGGTTGCAATCAGGATGGTCAGCGCCGTGGTCTTGATAGAACGAAAAACAGTCATAGAGACACTCCCTGGTTTCTTTCGGATTTCCATCATCTTAGCTGCTGTGCACAGGGACGCGATTACGAACCTGACAGATTACCGGGCACAAAAAAGCCGCAGGCCTTTCGGCGCTGCGGCACAGTGGGATCGAAGGGTCGATCAGTAAAGCTTGGCGAGAGACTTCTTGGCGAAGGATTCCACTTCCTGGAGGCGGCCCTCCTTCACCTTGACCAGCCATTCCGGATCCTGCAGCAAGGCCCGGCCGACGGCGATCAGCTCGAACTCGTGGTTGTTCATGCGCTCAACCAGCTCGTCGATGCCCGCCTTTTCCACCGCTTCTTTCTTGCTGGCGAAAGTGCCGCTGATGAAATCTTCGGTGAGGCCGACGCTGCCGACGGACATGGTGGGCTTGCCGGACAGCTTCTGGGTCCAGCCCGCCAGGTTCAGGTTGGAACCTTCAAACTCCGGCTCCCAGAACCGACGGGTGGAGGCATGGAAAATGTCCACACCGGCTTCGACCAGGGGCTTGAGGAAACGCTCCAGTTCTTCGGGGCTGTTAACCAGTTTCGCCTCGTAGTCCTGCTGCTTCCACTGGGAGAAGCGCAGCATGATCGGGAAATCCGGACCGACGCGGTGGCGTACTTCCTCAACGATCTCCACCACAAAGCGCAGGCGGTTTTCCAGGCTGCCGCCGTACTCATCATCCCGCTGGTTGGTGCCTTCCCACAGGAACTGGTCCAGCAGGTAGCCGTGGGCACCGTGGATCTCGACGCCGTCAAAACCCAGCGCCTTGGCATCCTGGGCGGCATCCCCGAAGGCCTGGATGACATCCTGGATGTCTTCCTTCGTCATGGCCTTGCCGTTGGGCTTGCCCGGCGCGAACAGACCGGAGGGGCTGTAACCGGGAACCGACGGATCCGGCTCTGTGCCTTCTTTGCGCACAGCGCCTACGTGCCAAAGCTGCGGGAAAATGGCGCCGCCGGCCTCGTGTACGGCATCCGCCACCTGCTTCCAGCCGGCCAGGGCTTCTTCGCCATGGAACGCCGGCACGTTGGGGTAGCCGTTCGCCGCCGCATGGTTGACGGTGGTGCCCTCGGTAATGATCAGGCCAACGCCAGCCTCGGCGCGGCGGCGGTAATAGGCCACCACGTCGTCACCCGGCACGCCCTTGGGGGAGAAGTTGCGGGTCATCGGGGCCATGGCCACGCGGTTGCGCAGCTTGAGGTTGTGAATTTCAAACGGTTCGAACAAAGGACCCAGGTTCATAGTCATGGTAATGTGCAACCTCATTAATTTGGTTTCGTAAAGCAACCCTATTCAATCTGGTTTTAAGATGCAACCCTATTCGGTACACTCCCGTACATGGCCAGAAAACGTTTTGATGATTCCCAATGTTCCGTCGCCCGCGCCCTCAACGAAGTGGGTGACTGGTGGTCCCTCCTGATCGTGCTACAGGCGATGTACGGCACCCGCCGGTTCGTAGACTTCCAGCAGGAACTGGGCATCGCCAAGAACATCCTCTGTGACCGCCTCGCCCGTCTGGTTGAGAACGGGGTGCTGCGCAAGGTGGACGTGGGTGAACACGGTTCCCGCTTCGAATACCGGCTCACCGAAAAGGGCCGCGACCTGTTCCCGGTGGTCATCGCCCTGCGCCAGTGGGGCGACAAGTGGAATCCGGCACCGGATCAGGGTCCGCTCGATCTGCGTGACCGCGCCACCGGCCGGCCCATCCAGGAAGTTCAGGTTCGGGATGCGGACGGGCAGCCGCTGAGTATCCGGGACGTCTTTGTACCGGACGAGAATCTGTCAGAGCGCAAAAAGAACTCGGCCTGACCATCCGCAGTGCCCGCAGGTGTGTATTTTCTTGAGTTGGATCAATCCGCCACTCAAAGCACCATCCCCCACCGGCGAATCTTGCGCTAAATCAAGTTTCACTTTCCCGCTGTCATTAATCTGGGGCCATCGACGATTTGTAAAAAGGAGATGGTTTATGTCCCGTTCTTTCAAACTTGGTGTTCTCGCTGCAGCGGTTATGGCTGCGGCTCCGATGGCGCAGGCTTATGAGGCTGGTGATTTTATTGGGCGTGTTGGTGCAGCTACTGTTGCACCGGACGCATCAAGCGATCCAATCACTAATGTTTCCGCGGACGCACGCGTGGATGTTGATAACAACACACAGCTGGGCCTGACTCTGAGCTACATGCTCACTGATCAGATTGGCCTGGGTGTACTGGCAGCTACTCCCTTCAGCCACGACATTGAAGGCGAAGGCGATTTGGCTGGCGCGGGTAAACTGGCGGAAACCAAGCACCTGCCACCCACCATCACGCTTCAGTATTTCCCCATGCCCAACGGTAGCAAATTCCAGCCGTATGTAGGCGCAGGCGTGAACTACACGGTTTTCTTTGACGAACAGACTTCTGGCGCTTTGGCCGGCACCGACATCGAACTGGATGACAGCTTTGGCTTGGCCGCTGAAGTTGGTATGGACTACATGATTACCGACAACATTGGTGTGAACGCCGCGCTGTGGTGGATTGACATCGATACCGAGGCGAAGATTGAAGCTGCCAACCAAACTGTAGATGTCGAAATCGACCCTCTGGTCTACATGGTAGGCGTTTCCTACAAGTTCTGATCCCCGTGCCATCCGGCAGCCTCATGGTCTGTGGGCTGCCGGAAGGTGCGTTCTCCTGTGCGGGGCCTCGGCCTCGCTTTTTTATGCCAGGAATCCCGCCCTGCTTTTGTTGCCGGGTCAGGAAAACAAATACCAACCGGGAATCAGGCAGGCGTTATAGGCAGAATGCAGGATCACAGGGCCAAGAATGGACCCATGCCGGTCGCGAAAATAGCCGAACACCAGGCCCGGGAAAAACACCAGCCAGGCCAGCGGATCAGCCCGGTAAACCAGATGCAGGGTGGTGAAGAGAACGGCGGTCAGCACATTGGCAAGCGACAGCCCAATCAGTGCCCGTTGACCAAACGTGGTGGTGCTGAGAAAGCCCTGGAGCGCTCCCCGGAACAGCAGTTCCTCCAGAACCGGGTACCAGAGCACAAGGGAAAAGGCCTGGAGCAGGGTCAGACTGACACCGGAAGAGCCGGCGACAGACAAGCCCGCCACCAGGAGGCTCACACCACAGCCGGCCACCAGTGCCAGAACGAACTGTCGGTCCGTGAACAGACGAGGCGGCGGTACCAGCCCCAGATCTTCCCTTACATTTTTTTCGATCGCCATGGATGGGCACTTGCGCCTTTTGCCGGAGTGACAACTCTGGATACTAGAGCATTACCCCGGCCAAAGTCAGGCGCCAGAAACAACAAAGCGGAGCAAATGCTCCGCTTTGAAAGGACTTACCGGACGACTCAGGCGCTCTGGCGTTGCGCCGACCGGCCCCGCTGACCACCGCCATTGCGGCTCCGGCTCTCGCCAGGGCGGCCGCCGAAGCTGCGGCCATTGCCAGCCGGTTTGCCATTGGCACCGCCACGCCCGTTACGGCTGCGGGCTTTGGCCGGATCGGCCTTGGCCTTGGGCTTCAGGGGCAGGTTGTTTCTGGGCTCAAAGCCCTCCACTTCCTTGCGCGGCAGCTGCTTCTTGATCAGCTTCTCGATGCCCGCCAACAGCTTGCCCTCATCGGCACTGACCAGCGACAACGCATGGCCGCTCTCACCGGCCCGGCCCGTACGACCAATCCGATGCACATAATCTTCCGGCACGTTCGGCAGTTCAAAGTTGACCACCTGGGGCAGCTGCTTGATGTCCAGACCGCGGGCTGCGATGTCGGTGGCGACCAGTACCCGGATGTCACCCTGCTTGAACTCGGCCAGCGCCCGGGTGCGGGCACCCTGGGACTTGTTGCCGTGGATGGCAGCGGCGGTGATACCGTCCTGCTCCAGTTTCTTGGTCAGGCGGTTGGCACCGTGCTTGGTACGGGTAAACACAAGCACCTGTTCCCAGGCGTTGT
>Ga0114984_1000745_pt1 | contig 12330 bp, 9 predicted proteins | sample Shrwel1BS1Day1_FD_96987 | JGI IMG/M metagenome (GOLD analysis project Ga0114984, IMG submission 96987) | Subsurface microbial communities from deep shales in Ohio, USA - Utica-3 well 1 S-1-Day1 | ecosystem: Environmental > Aquatic > Deep subsurface > Shale gas/oil reservoir > Produced water/Flow... | reverse complement strand
TCGATCAGGGTGTGGCCAGCCTCAACACCGCCCGCGAACAGCTCAAGGTCTATCGCCAGTCGCTGCTCAAAAATGCCTTCGAAGGCAAGTTGACCGCAGCATGGCGCACCGCCCACCGCGACCAGCTCGAAACTGCCGCCGCCCTGCAACAACGCATCGCCCGCGAACGCCAAACCCGCTACCAGCAACAACTCGCCGACTGGCAAACCGCCGGCCAAGCAGGCCCCAAACCCAAACCCCCCAAGCCTCTGCCGCAGCTCACCGCCGATGAGCTCGTCGAGTTGCCAGAACTGCCAGCGGGTTGGGGGTGGGCAAAGAACCAAAACTATTTGTTTGAGGTGAAAGACGGCACTCACGACACTCCTTCCTACGTGGAGAATGGTGTGCCGTTTGTCACTCAGAAAAACATTCGCGACGGCAAACTAGACCTTGGCGATGTGTCGTTTATCTCGGAATGCGACCACCACTTATTTTTCAAAAGATCCAACGTTCAGCGTGGTGATGTAATTATTTCGATGATCGGACATGGTCGAGGTCAGTGCTGCGTCGTTGATACTGATCTGGTATTCAGCATCAAAAACGTTGGGCTTTTCAAATTCTTCGATCAGTTTCAATCCAACAAATTTCTTTGCTATTTCTACCAATCGAAAATCGGCCTCGATTTGGTCTTGGCTAAGTCAAAGGGTGGAGCGCAGCCATTTATTGGGCTAACAGAGTTAAGAAACTGGCCTGTACCGGTGTGTTCTTTGGAAGAGCAGATGGAAATCGCCCAAGAACTCGAATCCAAACTCTCCGAAGCTGACCAACTCGACCAAACCCTTGCCACCGCGCTGCAACAGGCCGACGCGCTGCGCCAGTCCATCTTGAAAAAGGCTTTCCACGGTCAACTGGAAAAACAGGCCAAAAACGAAGAACCCGCCACCGTCCTGCTCGAACGCATCCGTGCTGCACGGCTGTCGGCACCCGGCAAGAAGAAAACAATTTCAACAGCAGGAGCCACGCGATGAGCGCAGCCCGCGATATTGATCTGGTGAATGAACTCCGGGCCCAGCCCGACGAAATGGAGTGGCTGGAATTCAAGGCGAACAATGCCGATCCAGAGATGATTGGCTTGCGTTGTTCTGCGCTCTCCAACGCGGCCCGTATGGTGGGGCGGGAGGCAGCCTTCATGCTGTGGGGGATTGAGGACGGCAGCCATCGCGTGATTGGCACGGGTTTCCACCCCGAGTCGGAAAAAATGGGGAATCAACCCTTGCAGTTCTGGCTGGCTCAACGTTTGCAGCCGAGCATTGCTTTTGCCTTCAGGGAGGTCAGTCATCCTGAGGGACGGGTTGTTTTGCTGGAGATCCCGGCTGCAACCGGCGCGCCAGTCTGTTTCAACGGAACGCCCTACATCCGCATCGGTAGCGCGACGCCGAAGCTGACCGACTATCCCGAGCGCTACCAGACCCTGATCGATCGCATGCGTCCCTATCGCTGGGAGGGCGGCATCGCCCGCCAGTATGTTTCGGGCGACGATGTGCTGGCACTGCTGGACTATAGCCAGTATTTCCGTTTGACCAAGCAGCCGTTGCCGGATAACCGGCAGGGAATTTTCGAGAAGCTGGTGGCGGACCGGCTGGCGGTGAAGGATGTTGGTGAGCGGTGGAATATCACCAATCTCGGGGCCATTCTGTTTGCCAACCGTTTGTCGGAATTCGACGATGGCATTTCCCGCAAGGCGATCCGCTTTGTGGCCTACGAGGGGAAGACACGCGCAACGACAGTCAAGCATCGCCATGATGGGCAAAAAGGCTATGCGGTGGGGTTCGAGGGGCTGGTCGCTTACCTGAACGATCTGCAACCGAAGAATGAGCAGATCGGCGCGGCGCTGCGGGAATCGCATTCGATGTTCCCGGAGTTGGCGATACGAGAACTCGTCGCTAATGCCATGATTCACCAGGACATGACGATTACCGGAGCGGGGCCGCTGATCGAATTGTTTAGCGACCGCATTGAAATCAGCAATCCCGGCATCCCGCTGGTTCAACCCGACCGGATGGTCGATTTGCCACCACGTTCCCGCAACGAGGCGCTGGCCAGCTTGATGAGGCGGATGAGTTTTTGTGAGGAACAGGGGAGTGGTCTGGACAAGGTGATTGAGCTGGTCGAGTTGCACCAGCTTCCAGCGCCATGGTTTCGTGCCGAAAACCATGCCACGCAGGTCGTTTTGTATGGACCGCGGATGTTTGCCGACATGACGCCTGACGAGCGCGTCCGTGCTTGTTACTTCCATGCGGTGTTCAAGTTCCTGAGCGGCGACAAGATGAAAAACGCCACTCTATGTACCCGATTGGGCATTGCCAGCCGGAATGCGGCGCAGGCGAGCACGGTCATCAATAAGGCGCTGGAGGCTAATCTGATCAGGATTGCCGATCCGGAACACCCGCGAGGCGGGTATGTTCCGGGTTGGGCGTAGTTTCTTGATCCTGTTTTGATTCAGAGGGGTAGCGGGGCTAAGCAGACAGATGTCATCTTCAATAAAATCAATTTGTTAGGCCTATTATTGCTCCGTAAAACTCTTGATTACTGGCCAACAAGTGGGCGTTATCGCCTTTAACTTGGCGATACCTCAAGGGCGCCACTGGTATACCTCCACAGCTAAGCTCCTTTAACTCTGGAGGTTAGGCGCCATACCTCCAGAGCTTCCGCATCAAATTTGTTTGAAAGTCTTACCGAAATGAACGCAACCGCATCTATCGTCTCCCGCGTCTGGAGCTTCTGTACCACGCTGCGCGACGACGGGGTCAGCTATGGCGACTACCTCGAACAGCTGACTTACCTGATCTTCCTGAAAATGGCCGACGAGTACGGCCGGCCGCCGTACAGCCGCAAGATCGGTATTCCCGAAGGCCTCGGATGGGCCAGCCTGAAGGGCGCGCGCGGGGCGGCGCTGGAGGTGCATTACGTGACGGTGCTGCGCGAGCTGGGCAACAAGCCGGGCTTGCTCGGGCAGATTTTCACCAAGGCGCAGAACAAGATTCAGGACCCGGCCAAGCTGTCGCGGTTGATCGACATGGTCGATGAAACCAGTTGGGTGACGCTGGGGGCGGACGTCAAGGGCGACATTTACGAGGGGTTGCTGGAGCGCAACGCCGAGGATACGAAGTCGGGGGCGGGGCAGTATTTCACGCCACGGCCGTTAATTCGGGCGATGGTCGAGTGCATGCGGCCGCTGCCGAACAAGACGATTGCCGACCCGGCCTGTGGCACCGGCGGCTTTTTCCTCGCGGCCTACGATTTTCTGGTTGCCACGTATCCGGGCATGGACAGCGAGCAGCGGGCTTTCCTCAAGCACGACACTTTTTTTGGCAACGAGATCGTCGCCGGCACGCGCCGCCTGGCGCTGATGAACATGTTTCTGCACAACATCGGCGAGATCGACGGCGACAGCCCGATTTCGCCGAACGATGCGTTGGTTGCCGCGCCGGCGCAGACTTTCGATTACGTGCTGGCCAATCCGCCCTTCGGCAAGAAGAGCAGCATGAGCTTCACCAACGAGGAAGGCGAGCAGGAAACCGATGCGCTGACTTACAACCGCCAGGATTTCTGGGCGACGACCTCGAACAAGCAGCTTAATTTCGTGCAGCACATCAAGAGCCTGTTGAAGAGTACCGGCCGCGCTGCCGTGGTGGTGCCGGACAATGTGCTGTTCGAGGGCGGGGCGGGCGAGACGGTGCGCCGCAAGTTGCTTGAAACCACCGATTTGCACACCATCCTGCGCCTGCCGACGGGGATTTTCTACGCCAACGGCGTCAAGGCGAACGTGCTGTTCTTCGACAACCAGCCGGCCCGCAAGGAAGCGTGGACGCGCGAGGTTTGGGTGTACGACTACCGCACCAACATCCACCACACGCTGAAAAAGAAGCCTCTTCGCTACGGGGATCTGGCGGATTTCGTCACCTGCTATCAGCCGCACAATCGCCACGGTCGACAGGAAATTTGGCACGAAATTGAAAACCCGGAAGGCCGCTGGCGCAAGTTCAGCTATGAGCAGATCGTCGCCCGCGACAAGACCAGCCTGGATATTTTCTGGCTCAAGGACAAGAGCCTGGCTGACCTCGATAACCTGCCGGAGCCGGATGAGCTGGCTGGCGACATCATCGAAAACCTGGAGGCGGGGCTGAACAGCTTTCGCCTCATTGCCAATGCCTTGCAGTAAGGAGCTTCCATGCAAAACATCCTGATCATCATCAACGCCGCCCCCTACGGCAGCGAGCGCTGCCTGTCCGCTTTGCGTCTGGCCACGGCCTTGGCCGGTAGCGACGCCAAGCCGGCGGTGCGCATTTTCTTGATGTCCGACGCCACGGTGCTTGGTTTGCCGAACCAGATCGACGGCGCCGGCAATGGGCTGCAGGGCATGGTCGAGGGACTGGTCGGGCAGGGCGTCGACATTCGCCTGTGCCGGACTTGCGCGCTGGCCCGTGGGCTTGGCGAGTTGCCGCTGATTCCCGGCACATCTATCGGCACGCTGGTCGAGCTGGCCGAGGCGACGCTGGCGGCGGACAAGGTGATCACCTTCTGATTTGCGCCGGATGAGTATTTCAATTTTGGCCGCTATTTCCGGTTGACCGTGGGAATGGCCGGTTTCCGTCGTTGTCCGGAAGGCGTTGGCGCGGTTTGCGGGGCGGGACAAAATGTCCCACTCGCGGTGGCGATGGACAAAATGTCCCGGTTTTCTCCTTCCGTCTGAATCGCTGATTCCCCATCGTTCAATGACTTACGCCGATGGCACATTCGTTGCGATGTTTTCCCCTTGCGACATGGGGTCGCATGAGGAGGAAAAACACAATGAACATGAACAGGCGGCAGTTCTTCAAGGTCTGCTCCGCCGGGCTCAGTGGGTCATCCATCGCCTTGATGGGTTTCTCGCCGACCGCAGCCCAGGCGGAAGTACGCACCTTCAAGCTCGCCCGCGCCACCGAAACACGGAACATCTGTCCGTACTGCTCGGTGTCCTGCGGCGTGCTGATCTACTCGACAGGGGACAAGTCGAAAAACACCCCGGCCGAGATCATCCACATCGAAGGCGACCCGGATAATCCGGTCAATCGCGGCACCTTGTGCCCGAAGGGCGCCGGCCTGCGCGACATGGTGCAGAGCGCCAATCGCCTGAAGTGGCCGGAAGTGCGGGAGGCTGGCACGAACGAATGGAAGAAGATTTCCTGGCAGGAAGCCTTCGAGCGCATCGCCAAGCACATGAAGGCCGACCGCGACGCCAATTTCATGGCGCAGAACAAGGACGGCCAGACCGTCAACCGGTGGACCACGACCGGCTTCCTGGCCTCGTCTGCGGCGCAGAACGAAGCAGGCTACCTGACGGTCAAGACGCTTCGCGCACTCGGCATCACCGGTCTCGATACCCAGGCTCGCATTTGACACTCCCCTACGGTGGCCAGTCTGGCTCCGAGTTTTGGGCGTGGTGCGATGACCAACCACTGGGTGGACATCAAGAACGCTGATCTGGTTTTTGTCATGGGCGGCAATCCCGCTGAAGCGCATCCCTGCGGCTTCAAGTGGGCGATCGAAGCAAAGAAGACACGCAAGGCCAAACTGGTCGTCGTCGATCCGCGTTTCAACCGCACCGCATCCGTGGCCGACTATTACGCGCCGGTCCGATCCGGTACCGACATCGCCTTCCTCGGCGGCGTCATCAATTACCTGTTGTCGAACGACAAGATCCATCACGACTATGTGAAGGCGTATACCAACGCATCCTTCCTGATCGATGGCGGCTTTGGTTTCGAGGACGGCATCTTCACCGGTTACAACGAAGAGAAGCGCAGCTACGACAAGTCCACCTGGAAATACCAGATGGGCGAGGACGGCTTCGCCAAGGTCGATGAAACCCTGCAGGACCCGCGTTGCGCCTTTCAATTGATGAAAGCGCACTATGCCCGCTACACGCCGGAGATGGTGAGCAAGATCTGCGGCACGCCGAAGGAGGCCTTCCTCAAGGTCTGCGAATACATCGCCGCGACGGCAGCGCCGGACAAGACGATGACCAGCCTCTACGCGCTGGGCTGGACCGAGCATTCGGTCGGTTCGCAGAACATCCGCTGCATGGCGATCATCCAGCAACTGCTCGGCAACATGGGCATGGCGGGTGGCGGCATCGGCGCGCTGCGTGGTCATGCCAACGTCCAGGGCATCACCGACATGTGCCTGTACGCGCAGAACCTGCCGGGTTACCTGAAGGCGCCGACCGACGCCGACAAGGACCGCGAGACCTATCTGGCAGCGCGCACGCCCAAGCCCTTGCGGCCGGGCCAGATGAACTTCCCGCAGAACTTCCCCAAGTGGTTTACCAGCCTGTGCAAGGCCTGGTGGGGCGATGCGGCAACCAAGGAGAACGGCTTCGCCTACGACTACCTGCCCAAGCTGGGCGGCGCGTCCGACACGCTGTCGATCTTCAATGCGATGTACGAAGGCAAGATCAACGGCTTCTTCTGTCAGGGCTTCAACCCGCTGGCCTCGGTGCCGAACAAGAAGAAGGTCGGTGACGGCTTGGCCAAGCTCAAGTGGCTGGTCATCATGGACCCGCTGGCGACCGACACTTCCGAGTTCTGGAAGCCGCATGGCGAGTTCAACGATGTGAAGCCGGCCGAGATTCAGACCGAAGTCTTCCGCCTCCCAACCTCGCTGTTCGCCGAAACCGCCGGCACCTTCACCAACTCCGGCCGCGTCATCCAGTGGCGCTGGAAGGCGGCGGATGCGCCGGGCGACTCGAAGGACGACACCGAAATCATGGCGACGCTTTTCCTGAAGTTGAAGGAAATGTATGCCAAGGATGGCGGTGCCTTCCCCGACCCGATCCTCAAGCTGACCTGGGCCTACAACCAGCCGACCAAGCCGTCGCCGGAGGAACTCCTGCGCGAAATCAACGGCAAGGCGCTGGCCGACGTGCTCGACCCGAAGGATCCGACCAAGGTTCTGGTCAAGGCTGGCGAGCAATTGCCGAGCTTTGCCATGCTGCGTGACGACGGTTCGACGAGTTGCGGCAACTGGATCTATTCCGGGGTCTGGTCGCAGGCCGGCAACAACTCGGCGCGGCGCGACAACAGTGATCCGTCCGGCCTCGGCCAGACGCTGAACTGGGGCTTCGCCTGGCCGGTCAATCGGCGCATCCTCTACAACCGTGCCTCGGCCGACCTGGCCGGCAAGCCGTGGGATGCGAAGCGGACGGTGCTCAAGTGGGCCGGCGACAAGTGGGCCGGCAACGACGTGCCCGACATGCGCCCCGATGCCGCACCCGACCAGAACGTCATGCCCTTCATCATGAATCCCGAAGGCGTGGCCCGTCTGTTTGCCCGCGACATGATGGCCGAAGGACCGTTCCCCGAGCACTACGAGCCGTTCGAAAGCCCGCTCGAAGCCAATCCGATGCACCCGAAGAACCCCAAGGCCAAGTCCAATCCGGCCGCCCGGGTGTACAAGGGCGACATGGAAGCGTTCGGCACGGCCAAGGACTTCCCGTACGTGGCAACCACCTACCGCCTGACCGAGCATTTCCACTACTGGACCAAGCAGAGCCGCATCAACGCGATCATGCAGCCGGAACAGTTTGTCGAAATCGGCGAGGAGCTGGCCAAGGAGAAGGGCATCGTGGCCGGCGACAAGGTCAAGGTGCGCTCCAACCGCGGCTTCATCAAGGCCGTGGCGGTGGTCACCAAGCGGATCAAGGCGCTCGAGGTCGATGGCCGGAAAGTGCACACGGTCGGCATTCCCATCCACTTCGGTTTCAAGGGGGCGACGAAGCCTGGCTTCCTCACCAACACCCTGACGCCGTTCGTCGGCGACGCCAACGTCCAGACGCCTGAGTTCAAGGCGTTCCTGGTCGCCGTCGAGAAAATCTAAGGGAGAGCTGACATGGCACTGCAATCGCTAGACATCAAACAGCGCTCCGCGACGACGACACCCTCCACGCAAGTGCGGGAAACCATCGAAATCGCCAAGCTTATCGACGTATCCGCCTGTATCGGCTGCAAGGCGTGTCAGGTCGCCTGTTCGGAGTGGAACGACATCCGCGACGAAGTCGGCAACTGCCACGGCGTCTACGACAACCCGATGGACCTGACGGCGAAATCGTGGACGGTGATGCGTTTTACCGAGGTCGAGCAGAACAACAAGCTCGAGTGGCTGATCCGCAAGGACGGCTGCATGCACTGCGCCGACCCCGGCTGCCTCAAGGCCTGCCCGGCCCCGGGCGCGATCATCCAGTACAGCAACGGCATTGTGGATTTCCATCAGGAAAACTGCATCGGCTGCGGCTACTGCGTCACCGGCTGTCCGTTCAACGTCCCCCGCATCTCGAAGGAGGACAGCAAGGCCTACAAGTGCTCGCTGTGTTCCGACCGGGTGGCCGTCAACCAGGCTCCGGCCTGTGCCAAGGCCTGCCCGACTGGCGCGATCCAGTTCGGCAGCAAGGAGGACATGAAGGACTACGCGGCCAAGCGCGTCACCGACCTCAAGGAACGTGGCTACGATCAGGCTGGTTTGTACGACCCGCAAGGGGTGGGCGGCACGCACGTCATGTACGTACTGCACCACGCCGACAAGCCCGACCTCTATGCCGGCCTGCCGGCCAATCCGTCGATCAGCCCGCTGGTCTCGCTGTGGAAGGGCTTCGCCAAGCCATTGGCAACGCTGGCCATGGGGGCGGTGGCGCTGGGTAGCCTGTTCCATTACGTGACCAAGGGTCCGAACGAGGTCTCGAAAGAGATCGAGGACGAGATCGAGAAGGAGGATGCAAAATGATCCGCGACCCGAAAGACCTCAAGCGCTACGAGCCCAGGGAAAGGGCCAATCACTGGGTGGTGGGCATCAGCTTCATCCTGCTCGCCCTCTCCGGTCTGGCCTTCTTCCACCCGGCGTTTTTCCCACTGACGCAGTTGTTCGGCGGGCCGACCTGGGCACGCATCATCCACCCCTACCTCGGGGTGCTGATGGCGCTGTCCTTCCTGGCTCTCTTTTTCCGCTTCAAGCATCTCAACAAGATGACGCCGGCGGATAAGGAATGGCTGAGCAAGGCCAAGCAGATGGTGGACGGCGACGACCACAACATGCCGGAGCAGGGCAAGTACAACGGCGGCCAGAAAGTCATGTTCTGGGCGATGGCCATCTGCATGCTGCTCATGACGGTATCGGGCTTGTTCATCTGGCGCGCCTGGTTCGGCTTCGACATCACGCTCGTCCGCATGGGCGCCGTGGTGCACGCTGCTGCGGGCGCCGTCATCATCGGTCTGATCATGGTTCACGTTTATGCCGCTATCTGGGTCAAGGGCACCATCCGCGCCATGTGGTACGGCACGGTGACCCGGGGCTGGGCCAAGCAGCATCACCGTGGCTGGTACCGTCAGATGACTGGCAAATAACGAATGGCCGGGCTTGCAGGCTCGGCGTTGCGCCCGCTGGCCGTACCAAGTGTACTGTCTGCGCGGGCGCGCCTTGATCCTGCGGCGCCCGGTCATTTGCCGGAACGATTTAGCTTTACCTTGCGTTTAGGGGGCTCTGCGGAGCAATGTTCCGCAACCCCCATTTTTTTGAGCTGACATGCAGACCCAAATAATCGATTTCCATCCGCCAGCCGAAGAAGCCGCACCGATTCTGCTGCCGGTGACCACCACCCTGTTTGCCGACCGGGCCGACCGCTTCGCTGCGTTGGCCAGCGGCCACAGCCTTGGCGACTGGCTGGATTTTCTTGGCCAGTTGAGCCGGGCCCAGCACACAGCCCTGAAAACCTTGCCGGTGCTGCCACTGCCCGATGCCGCAAGGCTCGAACAGGCGCGCACCCACGGCATGCCCCCGTTGAATCTCGCCGTTCGCCCGAGCGCCTGGCGTGACGCCCTGCGTCAGATCATTCGCGAACTGGACAAAGATGCACCGGAAGGTGCCCGCAATTCGCTCGATGCATTGCTCGCCGCTGACGACACCTGGCTCGACAAGCTGGCCGATGCGCTGCTGAGCGGCGAGATCGAAGCCGGCGACGCGGCCGAACTGCCCTTTGTCGCGGCCGCCCTGCAGGTCGTCTTCACCCAGCTGGCCAGCCAGCTCGATGCCAGCCAGCTGCAAAAACTCGACGCCCACGGCGTCTGCCCGTGCTGCGGCAGCCCGGCGGTGGCCAGCGTCGTGCGCCTCGGCGCCGCCATCAACAACCTGCGCTACCTGCATTGCAGCCTGTGCAACACCGAATGGAACGTGCCGCGCGCTACCTGCACGGCCTGCGACACCGACAAGGAAGTCGCCCTGCACGAGGTCGACGGTTCGAAGGGCGCCGTCCGCGCCGAAACCTGCGACGCCTGCAAGAGCTACCTGAAAATCGTCTATCAGGAGAAAGACCCGCACGTCGACCCGGTGGCCGACGACCTCGCCACGCTGGCCCTCGACATGCTGGTCGACGAAGCCGGTTACGAGCGCTCCGGCCCGAATCTGCTGCTGATCGGCGCGTATAGCGGCTAAAGCCATTTGATTAACCTTTCTGCCCGGTCCGGGTGAAAGCCATGAACGAAAAAAGACACCTTCCTGCGGTCGACCGCGTTTTAGGGCAAATTCCTGAATTAATCGAAGTGCACGGCCGCCAGCTGGTCACCGGTTGCGTCCGGGCCGAACTGGCCGCCGCCCGCGAGGGCCTCAAACATGGCCTGCCGCTGCCCGACGAAAACAGTCTGTTATCAGCCATCCGCCGCCGCGCCGACGACGCCGGCCGGGCCAATCTGCGTCCCGTCTTCAACCTGACCGGCACCGTGCTCCACACCAACCTTGGCCGCGCCCAACTGGCCGAAGAGGCCATCGCTGCCATGGTCGACGCCGCCCGTTCGCCCTGCGCGCTGGAATACGACCTGGCCTCCGGCGGGCGTGGCGACCGCGACGATCTGGTCTCCGGCCTGCTGGCTGAACTGATCGCCGGCGGCTCGCCCGACATCGCCGCGACCATCGTCAACAATAACGCCGCCGCCGTGCTGCTGACGCTCAACGCGCTGGCCCAGGGCAAGGAGGCCGTGGTGTCGCGCGGTGAACTGGTCGAGATCGGCGGCGCTTTCCGCATCCCCGACGTGATGCGTCGGGCGCAGGTCAAGCTGCATGAAATCGGCACGACCAACCGCACCCACGCCAAGGATTTTCAGGAAGCCATCGGCCCGAAAACCGCGCTGCTCATGAAAATCCACACGAGCAATTACGCCGTCACCGGCTTCACGGCGGCGGTCGACGAAAAAGTCATTGCCGGGATCGCCCACACCGCCGGCCTGCCTTTCGTCATCGACCTCGGCAGCGGCACGCTGTGCGACTTCGCCGCCCACGGCCTGCCGGCCGAGCCGACGCCGCAGCAGGCGCTGGCGGCGGGGGCGGACATCGTCACCTTCTCCGGCGACAAGCTGCTCGGCGGTCCGCAGGCCGGGCTCATCGTTGGCCGCAAGGACTTGATCGCGAAGATCAAGAAGAACCCGCTCAAACGCGCCCTGCGTGTCGGCAAGACGACCCTGGCGGCGCTCGAAGCGACACTGCGTCTGTACCGCGACCCGGATCGCCTGCGCGAACGCCTGCCGACGCTGCGCCTGCTGACGCGCAGCCCGGCCGAGATCGATGCCGCCGCACGCCGGCTGCAGCCTCCCGTACAGGCAGCGCTCGGCGCCGCCGCCGTCGTCGCCGTGGACGGCTGCAGCAGCCAGATCGGCAGTGGCGCCTTGCCGGTCGAGCGCCTGCCGTCCAGCGCGCTGGTCCTGCGCCCGACGGCGACGCGGCCGGGCAAGGCCCTGTTGCGACTCGAAGCCGCTTTGCGCGGCCTGCCGCGGCCGGTCGTCGGCTATTTGCGCGACAATGCGCTGTGGCTCGATCTGCGCTGCCTGGAAGCATGCGACGAAGCGGTTTTCGTCGCGCAACTCGGCGCTCTGGAACTGTGCCGCGACTGACTGCAAGAATTCGCCGCCGGCCTCGCCGGGTGGTCTGCGCACCGCCTGCCGGCAGCCCCGATCCCTTCGCGGATCACCTTTAAGCCCGGGCATCTCCGTGTCCGGGCGGCTCAAATAATGGAGACGACATGAAAATCACCCGCCGACAATTCATCGCGGCCAGCGGCGCGCTCGGCGCCGGCGTGGCCGCCAGCGCGATCGCCCAGCCGCCAGCGGCCACGCCGCTGCCTTTCCTGATCGGGTCGCAGGCCGCGCCGCTGCTGCCGAAGGCGACGGGCAAGCGCGTCGTCGTCTGCGGCGGCGGCTGGGGCGGCATCAGCGCCGCCAAGCACCTCAAGAAAAACGATCCGACGCTCGACGTCGTCGTCCTCGAGCGCAATCCCGT
>Ga0114984_1000743_pt1 | contig 12339 bp, 9 predicted proteins | sample Shrwel1BS1Day1_FD_96987 | JGI IMG/M metagenome (GOLD analysis project Ga0114984, IMG submission 96987) | Subsurface microbial communities from deep shales in Ohio, USA - Utica-3 well 1 S-1-Day1 | ecosystem: Environmental > Aquatic > Deep subsurface > Shale gas/oil reservoir > Produced water/Flow... | reverse complement strand
TCGCTGGCCATCATCGTCGATGCGGTGGGTATCGCTGTGCTCATGCTGGGTGCCGCGCCGTTCAACCACAAACTCGGTCTGGCCGCCGGTTTCTGGGGCTTCTCGGTGATCTTCACGGTGCACTTCATGGTCCCGCTGGCCCTGACCATCCTGCCGGCTCCGAAGAACCACCAGAACGGCAATGAAGGCATCCGTGCCTTCCTCGGCAAGGCCATGGCCATGACCGGCGGCACTGACGGCGGTGCTCGCTCGATCCTGATCCTGACCCTGATCGGTGCTATCGGCGGCACCTACTTCGTAAGCAAGGTACAACTCGGCGAATCGGAGCCAGGCTCGCCGCTGCTCCACCTGAGCCACGACTTCAATGTGTCGACCAAGGCCATCAACACGCGCTTCCCGGGTTCCGAGGAGCTGCACGTCGCGGCACGCACGGACGAGAAGGGCGGCATCAAGCGTCCTGATGTCATGGCGGCCATCGAGCGCTTCCAGGCACACATGCTGTCTGATCCGGCGCTGGGTGGCACCAAGGCCATGCCGGGCGTTCTGCGTGTGGTCAACAAACTGACCCACAACGACGACCCGCGCTGGATGCAGTTGCCCGATACGGCTGATGAAATCGGCGGCCTGATGTTCGCCTACATGGCCTCCAGCCCGATCCCCGGTGCCTTGAAGGAATTCGTCACCTCCGACGAAAACGAAGCCAACATGGTCTTCTACTACAAGGACCACCAGGCCGAAACGATCAACCGCATCGTCGCGCTGGCCGAGGAAGGGATCAAGAAGATTGAGGCCGAGGTTCCTGGTCTCCACATCGAACTGGGCGGCGGCATCATTGGCGTCACGGCAGCCGGCAATCAGGCCTTGCATACCGACCACATGATCATCATTCCGGCGGTCATGCTGCTCGCCTTCTTCATCGTGATGATCTATTACAGCTCGCTGCACGCCGGCTGGCTGATGGTCTTGCCGATGTTGTTCTCGACCTTGATGACCTATGCCTACATGGGGGCGCTCAATATCGGGATCAGCGTCAATACCGTACCGGTCATTGCCGTCGGCGTTGGCGTCGGCATCGATTACGCCGTTTATTTCATGGACCGCATCCGCGAAGAGTATGCCGTGATGCGCGACATGAAAAAGGCCGTCATCACAGCCGTTGCCACCACCGGCTACGCCGTGAGCTTCACGGCCGTCACGCTGATTGCCGGCGTCGTGATGTGGATCTTCATGTCCGATCTGCGCTTCCAGTCCGACGCCGCGATCCTTCTTTCTTTCATGCTCATCGTCAACGCGATCGCTGCCGTACTGATCGTGCCGTCATGGTGCGTCGTCTTCAAACCGAAGTTTGTGACGGCAGTGCATTACGACGAAGACGGTGTTCTGGAAAACGACTAACAACACTCCGGAAGACCGGGGGAACAGCAACCTTTTCTTTTAAACAAAACCATTGGGGGTTTGATCCATGGAGACAAAACAAAACACTGGAAGGCGCCTGACGCTCATCGCGGCAGCGCTCTCCGCCTCTTTCGCAACACAGGCGTGGGGCGATGACCTTCCGTCGATGGGCGAAGACTCTTCGCCCTGGCAGGTCGATGTGACCTACGAGAACCACACGGCACATCGCGAGCACGCTGGCCTGGCCAAGTTTCGCAACACCATGCAGGCCGAGTTCGACAAGAAGGCCGGCAATGGCTGGGGTATCCACGGCATCCTGCGTGGTAGCTGGGATGGCGTTTATCGCATGAACAGCAGCGAGTACGGCAAGGATGCGGGTGGGGCGATCAATTTGCAGTCAACCACGCCTGGCGGTTACGTCTCGGTGCCACATGGCGGCGGTATTGGCTACACCGCCGTCGCTCTGGGCTTGGGGGTTCCGACAAATGTGTTTGTTGACACCTATGCCAACAATCCTAATGAGGGATTGCGTGTTCTTGGCGATCGCTGGCATGGCATTGATGGCGGTGTTGCGTTTGGAGTTCCTGTGCGCCCCTGCGACGTTGATAGTCGTGGCTGCCGTGACTTTGGCGGTTATGGTGACAAGACGCTATCGGAATTGGAAGCGCCGGAATTCAACGATCGACTTGATTTCATTCGCGAGCTATATGTCAAGAAGACATTCGATCTGGGTGATGGCAAGGGATTATTCCTGAAGCTGGGTAAGCAGCAGGTGGTCTGGGGGCGTACTGACCTCTTCCGCGTCCTCGATGTCATTAACCCGGTTGATTATTCGCGCAACAACATTTACGACGAACTGTCCGATATCCGCATTCCGATGTGGATTGCCCAGGCGGAATACCGCATGGGTGCCAGTGAGTCTATGCAGGACCGCAACTTCCAGATCGTCTGGAACTTCGATCAGTTCCGGGCCAACAATCTGGGCCAATGCGGTTCGCCTAACGTGATACTGGACGCGGGGTGTTTTTTCCGCGGTATGGCCAATCTCTGGGATAACGGTGGCACGGTGGCCAACTTTGCCAATGTCGCGCCCGGTACGTTGTTAGCAACCAATTTTGGCCCAGGGCAGATTGGCATCAAGGACGTTAATCTCCCTGACTGGTCATTGTCGAACACCCAACTGGGGGCAAAATATGAGGGCGTGACTGCAGACGGCCTGTCCTTCTCGCTGAACGCGCTGACCTATCGTTCCCAATTGCCGTCTCTGCACGGTGGTAAGCGGGCGACTAACTCCTTCACGGGGGTGTATCAAAATGCTTGGCCCTATCTGATTTCCTTCGATATGGAATTTCCGCGGGTTAACCTGATCGGTGGCTCGATGGACTTCCAACTCCCTGCGGCAGGGGCTGCTGTGCGTGTTGAGGCCGCGTTTACTGATGGTGAAGAGTTTTCCAATACTGCACGCGAGCAGCTGTATTCGAAGAACAATGTTTTCCGCAGCGTGATCGGTATTGATCGTCCAACCTTCATCCCGTTCATCAGCGAAACTTCTGCAACTCTGATTTCGGGGCAGTTGTTCTATCAACACATTTTTAATCACGAATGGAAGCAGGGTTCTCTGGGACCTGTTGGTATGCCGGATTGGGAAGACAACTTTATCGGCACTTTGCTGATCAAGGGCTTTCTGCGTAACGGCACGCTGAGCCCGCAAATCATCTTCGCGCATGACTTCCAGGCACGGGCGACGGCTATGGCTCCGCAGGTTGAATGGAACGTCACGAACGATCTGAAGGTGACCTTTGGCGCCAACTACAAGCTGGCTGAAGGGCGCACCCGCTGGAATTTCGATGACTGTCGTTCCTGTAATCCGTTTGCGCCATATACCGCACCCAACGGAGATGCGGATCCGTTCACCTCGTATTCACGTGGACTTAGCGGCATGGAACCCCTCGGCCGCTTCCGCGCCGGCCCGATCGGTGCTGCGTTCAAGGAAAACGACATTTTCGTTCGTGTTAACTACAAGTTCTAACTTATACCCGGAGACAACCACATGAAAAAAACCATGATTTCCCTGCTGCCACTGGTGGCGGCAGGTTTGGTCGGCTCGGCATTTGCTGCCACTGAAGCCGATGTCGAAAACTCTTTCAATCCCTACAAGGCTGGCATGCCGAGCGCACCGGGTGTGACACCGGGTACCGTCATCACCAAGGCCAACGTGGACCAGTTCAAGGATGTGCTGTCGGTTGGCTTGTTCAAACTGCTCAAGGCTGGCGCTTTTGAAATGAAGGTGGGGCCCACCACCCAGTTCATGATCAACAGCAGCTATATCAATGCCACCAAAACCAATCTGAACAAGACCAAGCTGGGCTCGAAAGCCGGCGAAAATCTGACGGGTTACGTGGCTGGCCGTCCGTTCCCGGAAGAGCCGGATGCGAAGGATCCACGGGCTGGTGAAAAGCTGGCCTGGAACTACAAGTACGGTGTTAACTGGGGCGACGGTGCGGTCATTTCGCCGTTCTACTGGCGTTACCGCAACATGACTACCGGGCAGATCGAGAAGACCATCAAGTATGACTTCCACTTCCTGAACTTCATGCATCGGACCAAGGATGCGCCGATTCCGGAATTCACTCCGAATCCGTCGGGTCTGTACCGCGCGATTTACGTCAAGGCCAACGAGCCGCAGGATCTCAAGAATACGCAGTTGCTGATCCAACGCTTCGAAGACGACAGCAAGCTTGACGACGCATACCTGTATCTCGGCTTCCAGCGTCGCGTGCGTCGTCTGGCCCAAGGGCAGGTGACCGACTCCTTCCTCGGCTCCGATCTGATGATCGAAGACTTCGAAGGTTACAACGGCCGAGTTTCCGACATGAAGTGGACCTACAAGGGCACCAAAAACATGCTGTTGCCGATGTGGAACCACAACGAACTCAAGCTTTCCGACGAGTTCAAGGAAGCCGATGGCTACAAGTTCGTGAACTACGGTGGTCAAGGTGGATGCTTCCCGGATGCGACCTGGCAATTGCGCAAGGTCTATGTGCTGGAAGCCGTGCCGGTCAATCCGAACCACCCGATCAGCAAGCGGACTTTCTACATGGATGCACAGTTGCAGAACCTGAACGGTGCCATCGACATCTACGACCGCAAGGGCGAACTGTGGAAGGCCTTCAGCGTCGGCAAGTCGCATCCTGACCATCACCTGCCGGTGAACAAGGGTTCAGGCATTGGTATCGACGATGGCGTGATCATGGTTGACGTTCAGGCCAAGCACTGCACGACCGCCCAGTTCAAGGGCCAGGTCGATCCGAAGAAGGCACCTCCGGGTCTCTTCCAGGTTCAGAACCTGCGCGGCGGGGATTAATCAGCCTTAAGTATTTCACTGTCTCTGCGGGCGAGGGTTTCTGTGTAGAAACCCCTTTTCTCCCTCATTCGGGGGGCCTTTGGCCCCCCATTTTTTTGATTTGGTGTTTTGTGATGAAGATACGTGTCATTCCCGGTGATGGAGTCGGGGGCGGAATTACTCGTGAGTGGGCCGTCGCGTCATTAACGCTCTGCCTACCGGACCATTTGCCGGCATGAGCGGGGTTTTGTCTGAAGGCGCCCTGGAGCAACTGGCGGTGCGTGATCCGGCTGGCTTCGTCCTTGAGCGTCGTCGTTTGCTGAGCGATTTCATGCGCAGCACAAACGGCTCAATGGAATTGCTGGCTGACCTGCAGCGGACGATAGATCAGACGATTGCGTTGAGTGGTGCGCCAATGCATACGCTCGATCATCTCGCTGGTTTGATTGAAGATCGATTATTGATTATCGCCAGGCTGAGCAGGGAATTGGCTGCAGAAATAAATAATCAAGAAAAAAAAGAGCAGGCAGCAACTACGGCTGTTCGTTGACCCGCTCGCAACGCATTTTAAGGAGACACAAATAATGAGATCGTTTATGCGAAGCATGACGAATCGGGTGCGCATATCCCATCGACTGATTTACATCACTTTCATGTCCATAGCTCTCTATGTCGTTGCCGCAGGAATTGGCTGGTGGGGGCTGGATGCAGCAAGTAAATCCCTGAAGTCTGTCTACGAGGATCGGGCAATTCCGATGCAGCTGTTGTCGACCATCGACGCCGATATTCGCGAAGATGCCCTGAAGCTGCTGTTCGCTTTTGAAGGTGCTCCGGGCCGGCCGGCATCCGGCTTGATGGATGAGACCGCGAGCTCATTGACCAAGGCGGTGCGCGCCAATGTGCAGAATTTTGAAGCGCAGTGGAAGCGTTATGAAGAGACCAGGCATACCGAAGAAGAAGACGTTCTGGTCGCGGCGTTTACCGAAAAACACAAGGCCTGGATGGACAAGATATTACGTACCGTCAGTGAAATCGATGACCGCAAACTCAATGATGCCGGGGTGCTTGGCGAGTTTCTGTATGCGGTAAAGGAGGAGCGGCAGGCGGCTCTGGAAGCCTTGCGCGAATTGATCGCGTATCAGGCCAGAGTGGCCAAGGACGAGTACGAAGTTGCTGAATCCCGTTATCGCCTGAGCCAGACCTTGCTCCTGGCTTTTCTCGTGCTTGGGGCGGTATTTGTCGGAGGACCGGCGATTCTGACCATTCGTTATATCAGCAACGGTCTGAAGGAGGCGGGTAAAACCGCATCGGCGATTGCTGGTGGCGATTTGACCGGCGAGATTTCAATTTCCCGGAATGACGAAATTGGCGAGCTGTCCGACAAACTCTCTGTCATGCGCAGCAATTTGCTCGAGTTGATTGCCGCCATTCGCCAGAATGCCGATGGCCTGAATCAGAACGCGCGCAATCTGTCACTGGCCGCTGAGCGCAGTGCGCTGACGGTTGAAACTCAAAGTAGTGCCGCTTCTGCAATGTCGTCATCGATGGTCGACCTGTCCCGTTCCATGGAATGCATTGGTGTCAATGCCAGGGAAGCTCACCAGATCAGCGAAATGTCGAGCGAGTATGCCGATAGGGGAGGGCAGATCATTCAGCGGACGGCCAGTGAGATGCAGGGGATCGCCGAGGCGGTCAACGTGGTGGCCGGAACGATTCGGGATCTGGAAGGATTGTCGCGACATATTTCCAGCATCGTGCAGGTGATCAAGGAGATTGCCGATCAGACCAATCTGTTGGCGCTGAATGCCGCGATCGAAGCGGCACGGGCCGGTGAGCAAGGGCGAGGTTTTGCTGTGGTGGCTGATGAAGTCCGTAAATTGGCCGAGCGGACGACGGCTTCGACGCATGAAATCGGTGAAATCATCATTCGTACCCAGCAAGGGACAGAGGGTGCCGTTCGGGAGATGGATAACGGCGTGGTTCGCGTAAGTAATGGGGTGCAGCTGGCTAATAGTGCAGGAAGCTCCATCGTTGAAATTCGCGAATCGGCACAACGGGCAGCCAGTGTGGTGGCGGAGATTACCCAGGTGATCATTGCTCAAAATGAGTCTTCGCGGGATGCCGCGCAGAAGGTCGAGATGATTGCGCGAGGTATTGAGGAAAACTCCCGTTCCATTACTCAGACGGCCGATGCCGCCAGGCAACTGGCTGTGCTGTCCGAAGAAATGGCCGGTTTGGCTGGCCGTTTCAAGGTTGCCTGAGCAGCTTTTTCCAGGATTTCAATTTCGAGCCATTTTTCCGGTTGACCGTGGGATTCCGAAATACAGGGGCGCGCCAGCCCGCTAGACGCTGGGCGCTTCCCGAAATTTTTGCACGCTGGCCAGGAAGGCCTGCAGGATCGGCGAGTGATCGTCGGTGCGGTAAATGCAGCTCAGATCGACGGTGGCCGAGATCGCATCGCGAAATGGGCGGCAGACCACCCCGGGCAGGCTGATGGTGGTTGCCGACTTGGGAACGATGGTGATGCCGAAACCGCCGGCGACCAGTGCCATGCCGGTGACGGCATCGCCAACCACCTGGGAAATCTGCGGCGTGACGCCCATGTTCCCGCAAAGCTGAATGATCCGGTCGACAAAGTTCGGCCGGGCGCCCGACGGGAAGAGGACCAGCGGATATTTGGCCACTTCCATGAACGGAACCGATTCGTGCTGACTCAGCGGGTGATCTTCGTTGACCACCAGATAGAGCGGCTCGCGCATGATCAGTTCGGTCGTGATGTCGGGCAGCGGTGAGAGCATGCGGTTGAAGCCGATGGTGATGCGGCGCTGGCGCAGCGCTTCGATCTGTTCCGACTTGGACATGGTGTGCAGCGAGACGACGACATCCGGGTTGGTGTCCTTGAATAGCTGGAGCAGCTTGGGAATGGTGCCCAGGATGCCCGTGCCGAAAATGCCGATATCGAGTCGCCCGAGCTTGCCCTGACCCGCCCGCTTGGTGCGTTCGATGGCCTGCTCGACCAGGGCGCGGATGTTGGTTGCCTCCTCGTGGAAGAGCTCGCCGGCCTGCGTCAGCTCGACACCGCGCGGTGTGCGGATGAACAACTGCACGCCGAGCTCTTCTTCGAGTTGCTGAATCTGCCGCGTTAGCGGTGGCTGCGAGATGCACAGCCGCAACGCGGCACGGCCGATGTTGAGCTCTTCGGCAACAGCGATGAAATATTTGAGATGGCGAAGATCCACTCTCTGCTCCCCGGTGAAATTTTCGAATTGTTCAAAAAAGGTATGGACTGGCGCCATATCTAGTATTGGACAGTATAGCCCAGCCTTCCTAATCTGCTCGTGGCGACGAGACGATTGTTCGTTTTGCGGGTTGATAAATTTATTCATTTCATGAAATTTCGTTAATCAAAAGTATTCAACGTCATTACGATTTGGTGAATAAATTTTGTATTGATTAATTAAAACAACGGTTTGTCAGGTTGGCACACATCCTGCGGATAGCTTCACCACGAAAGCTGATCGCAAAGAATCAGGATGTGTTGGAAGCGATTTTTAAGTCATTAACGAGAAAGAGGAGACAAGACAATGGCAATGACAGGCGTACTTCGCCCGGGACACGCACAGGTTCGGGTACTGGATCTTGAGGAAGCAGCGACTTTTTACCGCGACGTGCTGGGCCTAGTGGAAACCGGTCGCGACGCGCAAGGGCGGGTCTATTTCAAATGCTGGGATGAGCGCGATCACCACAGCTACATCATTCGTCAGGCCGACCGTGCCGGCCTCGACTTTTTTGGCTTCAAGGTGCTCGACAAGGCGACGCTGGAAAAGCTCGACGCCGACCTGCAGGCCTATGGCCTGAAGACAGAGCGCATCCCGGCCGGCGAAATGCTGGAAACCGGCGAGCGTGTTCGCTTCGTTTTGCCCTCCGGTCACCCGATTGAGCTTTTTGCCGAAAAGACCCAGATCGGTAACGGCAGCGGCACGGTCAATCCGGCGCCGTGGAACCAGGCAGCCGAACATGGCATTGCCCCGGTTCGCCTTGATCACACTTTGCTCTACGGGCCGAACGTGGCCGAAGTGCAAAAGATATTTACCGAAGTGCTCGGCTTTTATCTTGTCGAAAGCGTGTTGACGCCGGATGGCAACGGCAACGCTGCGATCTGGTTGTCCTGCTCGCACAAGGTGCACGACATCGCCTTCGCCGAATATCCGGAGCCGGGCAAGCTGCATCACTGTTCTTTCCTGATGGATAGCTGGGAAAAAGTGCTGCGCGCTGGCGACATCATGTCGATGAACCTGGTGCCGGTCGACATCGGCCCGACCCGTCATGGCGTCACCCGCGGCTGCACCATCTACGCCTGGGACCCGTCAGGCAACCGTTTCGAAACCTTCTTTGGCGGCTACCAACCGTATCCGGACTGGGAACCCCTGGTGTGGACCTTCGACAACTTCGGTCAGGGACTGGATTACCCGCAGCGCAAGCTGCATGAAACTTTCCTGACCGTCGTCAGCTGAGCCTGCACAGCCGCTGCAGCTAAATCAACAAGGAGACAGCATCATGCAAATCGACCTGCGTACGGTCAGTATCCCGGCCCAACGCCAGACTTTCGATCATCTGGCTCGCCGCTTCGGTGACAAGCCGGCCTCGCGTTATCAGGAGGGCAGCTACGACATTCAGGCGACCGAACACCTGCACTACCGGCCAACCTGGGATCCGGAACAGGAGCTCTACGATGCCGGCATCACGCGCATCGTCATGAAGGACTGGTATGCCCTCAAAGATCCGCGCCAGTTCTACTACAGCACCTACACGCTGACCCGTGCCCGGCAGCAGGATACGACCGAAGCCAATTTCAACTTCGTCGAAAGCCGCGGTCTGGCCGACGCCATGCCCGAGGAATTGAAAGCGATTGCCCTGCGTGTTCTGGTGCCGCTGCGCCATGCCGCGTGGGGTGCCAACATGAACAACACCTTCATCTGCGGCTACGGTTTTGGCACCGCCTTCACCCAGCCGTGCATGTACCACGCGATGGATAACCTCGGCACTGCCCAGTATCTGTCGCGCCTCGGCTTGCTGCTTGGCGATCAGGAAGCGCTCGAGGCCGGCAAGGCCTCCTGGATGAACGATGAAACCTGGCAGCCGCTGCGCCGCTATGTCGAGGATTGCCTGGTCGTACGCGATCCGTTCGAACTGTTCGTCGCCCAGAACGTGGCGCTCGACGGCCTGCTTTATCCGCTGGTCTATGAGCAACTGGTCGACGGATACCTGTCGTCGCGCGGCGCTTCGGCCGTGGCCATGCTCTGCCAGTTCATGAACGACTGGTTTGACGAGACGCGCAAGTGGGTCGATGCCGTCATGAAGGTGGCGGCAGCTGAGTCTGACGAAAATCGCGCGGTTCTCCAGGAATGGACCAAGAAATGGAGCGAACGGGCGTCAGCTGCCTTGCTCCCGGTCGTTCAGCAAGCACTGGGCGAGGGGGCTGGCGAGGCAATCAGCGAAGAGATCGTCGCCTTCACGGCACGGCTGAAAAAAATCGGCATTGAAATCTGAGGGAAAAACCATGTCGACCGTATTCATTGCCCTGCAAGCCAACGAAGACACTCGTCCGATCATCGACGCCATCATGCAAGACAACCCGGCTGCCATCGTCAATCGCGAGCCGGCCATGGTCAAGATCGATGCGCCGGGGTCGATGACCATCCGTCGCGAAACCATCGAAGAACACATGGGCCGCGCCTACGACCTGCAGGAATTGCAGATCAACCTGATCACCCTCTCCGGCAACGTGGATGAGGACGAAGACAGTTTCACCCTGCGCTGGAACAGCTAATAGCTGGAAGGAGATAAAAATGGACATGCAAGTTGCCAAGAAAAAGCTCGGCCTCAAGGAAAAGTACAAGCTGCTGACCCGCGACCTCGGCTGGGAAACGACCTATCACAGCAAGGAAGAGGTTTTCCCCTACACCCACTACGAAGGCATCAAGGTGCACGACTGGGACAAGTGGGAAGACCCCTTCCGCCTGACCATGGATTCGTACTGGAAATATCAGGCCGAGAAGGAGCGCAAGTTCTACGCGATCATCGACGCCCATGCTCAGAACAACGGTCACCTGAACCTGACCGATGCCCGTTACCTGAGCGCCCTGAAAATATTCCTGCAGGCCATCAGCCCGGGTGAATATGCTGCGCACCGGGGCTTTGCCCGGGTTGGCCGCGAGTTTCAGGGCGTCGGTACGCAGGTCGCCTGCCAGATGCAGGCCATCGATGAAATCCGCCACGCCCAGACACAGATTCACGCCATGTCGAACTACAACAAGTTCTACAACGGCTTCCATGCTTTCGCCGATTCACGCGACCGCATCTGGTACACCTCGGTCGCCCGTTCCTTCTTCGATGACTCGATGTCGGCCGGCCCCTTTGAATTCATGATCGCCATCGGTTTCAGCTTCGAATACGTGCTGACCAATCTGCTCTTCGTCCCCTTCATGTCCGGTGCCGCCTATAACGGCGACATGGCGACGGTGACCTTCGGTTTCTCGGCGCAGTCTGACGAAGCCCGTCACATGACGCTCGGCCTCGAGTGCATCAAGTTCATGCTCGAACAGGACCCGGCCAATCTGCCCATCGTCCAGAAATGGATCGACAAGTGGTTCTGGCGCGGTTTCCGCGTGCTTGGCCTGGTCAGCACGATGATGGATTACATGCTGCCCAAGCGCGTGATGTCCTGGCGCGAAGCGTGGAATATCTACGGCATTGAGAACGGCACCGCTTTGTTCCGCGATCTGGCCCGCTACGGCATACGCGCCCCGGCCGGCTGGGACGACGCCGAAAAGGCCATCGACCACATGTCGCACCAGTTCATGCTTGGCCTTTACCAGTGGAGTTTCGGCACGGCTTTCCATAGCTGGATTCCATCCGAGGACGAAATGACCTGGCTGGCCAAGAAATACCCGACCACCTTCGACCAGTACTACCGCCCGCGCTGGGAACACATCAAGAAACTCAAGGCCGCCGGTACGCCGTTCGCCAACTTCGGCCTGGCCAAGCTGTGCCAGACCTGCCAGTTGCCGGTCGTGTTTACCGAGCCGGATGATCCGACCCGGCTGGCGCAGCGTGAAGGCGAGTACAAGGGGGAGAAATATCACTTCTGTTCTGACGGTTGTCAGCACATTTTTGAAGACGAGCCGGAGAAGTACATTCAGGCTTGGCTGCCCATGCCACAACTGTTTCAGGACCCGATTGGCGGTGATCTGGCGGCCTGGATGGACTGGGTCAGCTTGCGTAACGGCACGGACAACGGCGATTACGACGGTTCCGAAGACCAGAAGAATTTCGACGCCTGGCGCGCCATGGCGACCAGCAATCAGTGATTCACGCCCCCACAAAAAGGAGAATTTAAATGGCTGTAGTTTCCACCAAGCCTTATGTCGGCGTGCCGCGAGATCTGGTCGCCAATTTCAACGGCAAGCAATTGGTCTATGCCTGCTGGGATCAGCACCTGCTGTTTGCCGCGCCCTTCCTGTTCTGTGTGCCGCCGGAAATGAGCTTCCGCGAATGGGTCGATGGTCCGCTCAGCGCATTGATCCAGCCCGACCCGGATG
>Ga0114984_1000742_pt1 | contig 12343 bp, 9 predicted proteins | sample Shrwel1BS1Day1_FD_96987 | JGI IMG/M metagenome (GOLD analysis project Ga0114984, IMG submission 96987) | Subsurface microbial communities from deep shales in Ohio, USA - Utica-3 well 1 S-1-Day1 | ecosystem: Environmental > Aquatic > Deep subsurface > Shale gas/oil reservoir > Produced water/Flow... | reverse complement strand
GAGCTGCTGTATCTGCACTCTGCCGCCTACGCGCCCGGCGCAGAAGCGGGCCTGAACCCGCTGGACCCGCGCTTGGCACTGCCCTGGCCGCTGCCCGTGGGCGAAATGTCTGGCCGCGACCGCAGCCATGCGCTGCTGACTGCATCGTTTGAAGGAGCGCACCTGTGAAGTGCCGACACTGCGGCCAGCCGCTGCACCTGCCGTTTCTGGACCTGGGCAGTGCCCCCCCCTCCAACGCCTACCTGAGCGAGGCCGCCCTGCGCGCGCCCGAAGTCTGGTTCCCGCTGCGCGTGCTGGTGTGCACGCACTGCTGGCTGGTGCAGACCGAAGACCACGCCGGGCGTGAGGCGCTGTTCACGCACGACTACGCCTACTTCAGCTCGTTCTCGACGTCCTGGCTCGCCCATGCCAAAGCCTATGTGCAGGCCATGCAGCAGCGCCTGGGCCTGGGCGCAGGCAGCTGCGTGGTCGAGGTCGCGTCGAACGACGGCTACCTGCTGCAGTACGTGCAGCAGGCGGGCATTCCCTGCTACGGCATCGAGCCTACGGCCAGCACGGCCAAGGCGGCGCGGGCGCTGGGCTTGGAGGTGATCGAGCGCTTTTTTGGCGTGGCTCTGGCCGACGAACTGGCCCGCGCTGGCCGGCAGGCCGACCTGATCGCCGCCAACAACGTGCTGGCCCATGTGCCGGACATCAACGACTTTGTGGGCGGCTTCACCCGCCTGCTCAAGCCCCATGGCGTGGCGACGTTTGAGTTTCCGCACCTGCTGCGCATGGTGCAGGGCTGCCAGTTCGACACGGCCTACCACGAGCACTACTCTTATTTGTCGCTCACCGCTGTGCAGCGCATTTTCGCGGCCAACGGATTGGCGGTGGTGGATGTGCAAGAGCTTCCCACCCACGGCGGCAGCCTGCGCGTGTTCGCCGCCCGGGCCGATGCTGCTGCCCACCCACAAGCCACGCCCGAAGGCGCCGCCCGCGTGGCGCAGTTGCTGGCCACGGAGGCGGCTGCAGGCCTGCTTAGCGAGGGTTTTTATAGCGATTTTCAGCCCCAGGCCTTGCGGATCAAGCGCGAGCTGCTATCGTTTTTGCTGCAATGCCAGGCCGAAGGTCTCACCGTGGGGGCCTACGGCGCTGCTGCCAAGGGCAACACGCTGCTCAACTTTGCGGGTGTGCGGCCCGACCTGCTGCCCTACGTGGCGGATAAGAACCCCGCCAAGCAGGGCCAGCACCTGCCGGGTAGCCGCATCCCCATCGTCGATGAAGCCCACCTGCGCGCGCACCGGCCCGACCGGGTGCTGATCCTGCCCTGGAACCTGCGCGACGAAGTGGCCGCGCAGCTCGACTATGTGCGCGAGTGGGGCGGAAAGTTGGTCGTGGCTATCCCGCGATTGGAGGTGCTCGAATGAATGCCGTGCCCCGCATCCCCTTGTCTCGCCCTTCAATCACCGATGCGGAAGTGGCGCTGGTGACAGATGCCATCCAGAACGGCTGGGGAGATCGTTGCTACGACTACATCCATCGGTTTGAACAGGCTTTTGCCGACCATGTGGGCGTGCGCCACGCCATTGCCACGTCGAGTTGCACTGGTGCACTGCACATGGGCATGGCGGCGCTAGGCATTGGGCCGGGTGATGAGGTGATCCTGGCGGACACGAACTGGGTAGCCAGCGTCGCACCCGTGATGTACCTGGGTGCCCAGCCGGTGTTGGTCGATGTTCTGCCCGATACATGGTGCCTTGACCCGCAGGCAGTGCGCGCGGCGATTTCCCCGCGCACCAAGGCCATCATCGCGGTCCATCTCTACGGCAATCTGTGCCATATGGATGAACTGCTGGCTTTGGGCCAGGAATTTGGCATCCCCGTCATTGAAGACGCGGCAGAAGCGATGGGCTCGATCTACCACGGCCGGCGCGCCGGGGCGATGGGCGCATTTGGCGCGTTTTCCTTCCACGGCTCCAAGACCATGACCACGGGCGAGGGCGGCATGTTCGTCACCGACGACTCCGAGCTCTACGAGCACGTGCTCAGCCTGTCCAATCACGGCCGGGTGCGCGGGCAGCAGCGCCAGTTCTGGCCCGAGATGCTCGGGTTCAAATACAAGATGTCCAACTTGCAGGCCGCATTGGGGGTGGCGCAGCTGCAGCGGGTAGAGGAACTGGTAGAACGCCGCCGCGCGGTCTATCACCGGTATCAAGCCGCCTTCGCTGGGGTGTCAGGCGTCACGGTGAACCCTGAGCTTCCTGGCACGACGATCGGCGCCTGGATGCCCACGGTGGTGCTAGCCACGGAGCTGGGCGTGACCGCAGAGGCGCTGCTGCAGGCCTTCAAGGAGGCGAACATTGACGCCCGCCCCTTCTTTGCACCCCTTTCCACGCTGCCCTGGATGCCCCCTGGCCCGACGGGCCGGCATGCCCAAGGCCTGTACGAACGGGCGGTCAATCTGCCCAGCTTTCATGACATGACGGAAGTGGAAATCGAGCGGGTTGTCGCGGTCGTTTTGCAGGCGCTGCACCATGGATAAACCGTTGGATGCTGCAGCCTTGGCGGGGTGGGGTGTGGCTGTATGGGGCTGCGCTGGGCACGCCGCTGTGCTGCTCGATCTTCTGGCCCACCATGGTTTGCACGTTCGCGCTTTTCTGGATCAGCAAGCCACCGAACCCCTGGTGCCTGGCGTGCCATTGTTCGCACAGGAGAAGGCCTGGTTAGGCTGGTATCAAAGCTTGCCGCCCGGCGATTCTGTACTGTACGGGGTGGCCGCCATTGGGCGTCAGGGAGGCCACCGGCAGCGGGTGCAGCGGTTCTTTGAGTCCCACGGCGTGGCGATGCCGGTACTCATCCACCCCCATGCCAGCGTCAGCCCGCAGGCGCGGCTGGGACGCGGCGTGCAGGTTCTGGCGGGCGCTGTCGTGGCAGCCAAGGCTCACTTGGGAGACATGTGCATCGTCAACCACCGTGCCAATGTGGACCACGAATGCGTTCTGGAGGCCGGTGTGACCGTGGCTCCAGGCGCCACCTTGTGCGGTAGCGTGCGGGTGGGTGAGGACGCGTTCATCGGGGCCGGTGCCACGGTACTCCCGCGTCTGTCCATCGGCGCGGGCGCCCTGGTGGGTGCGGGTGCCGTGGTCACCCGCGATGTTGCGCCAGGCGCGGTGGTGTGTGGTAACCCGGCACGGCCTGTCAAAGAGACCCACCATTGAAACCGCGAACGCACGAGTCTTTCTTTCCCCTGTCCGAACCCATGCCTGTTCACCCGGAGCACAACATGTCTGAGCCTTCATCCTCCCCAGAAATCACTTTCGCTCAAGAACGTCGCGAACGCCTGAGTGCGTATGGCCAGGACGGCGCATTCCAGTCGCTGTCCCAGGATTGGCTGCGCGAATCCATGCAGCGCAAGTATGTCTACAACTTCGATTGGCTGGGGCGCCCCATCATCCAGTACCCCCAGGACATGTGGGCCGTGCAGGACCTGATTTGGCGTGTGCGCCCGGATCTGGTGATTGAGACGGGCATCGCCCACGGCGGCTCGCTGATTCTGAGCGCTTCCATGCTGGCGATGCTGGACATGTGCGACGCCATCGAGGCCGGCACGGTATTAGACCCAAGCAAGAGCCGTCGCAAGGTGCTTGGCCTGGACATCGACATTCGGGCGCACAACCGCGCTGCGATCGAGCAGCATCCGATGGGCAGCCGCATCCAGATGCTCCAGGGCTCATCCATCGCGCCAGAGGTTGTGCAGCAGGTGCACGCGATTGCGCAGCAGCACGGCCGTATTCTGGTTTTTCTTGATTCGATGCACACCCACGAGCATGTGCTGGCTGAACTGCAGGCCTATGCCCCCGTGGTTTCGCCAGGCAGCTACTGCGTGGTGTTCGATACCTTTGTTGACGATATGCCACCCGGTTTCTTTGCCGCCCGCCCCTGGGATGTGGGTAACAACCCCAAAACCGCAGTGCGTGAATGGATGGCGAACAACCCAGATTTTGAGGTGGATGCCGCGATGGAGCAGCGCTTGCAGGTGACCGTTGCACCACACGGATTCCTGCGGCGCAAGGGATAAAGGCGCCTCTGAAGCGCCACCCCTTTGGAAACTGCGTGCTACGGTACGCAGTGGCCTGAGCCTACTGCCAGTGCCTTCTTCAGTGATCAGGTAACCAGTGTTTCGACGTTGACGGGGCTGTCATTCCGAACGAGTGCGGATGCCGCACCAATTGGGCATTGAGGTTCGCCCAAGTAGTCTTGTGCTGCTTGAACATACTGGCGGGTGCGCTCTAGCAGCACTTGCGCAGGTTCGCGCTCGCCAAGGGATTGCAGCGCCTCTTTCAGATAAACGCGTCCGAAGTCCAGATGCCCGTGGGCATTCTCAATTTCGGCCAATACGGTCAGTGCCATCGCATCATGCGGTTTTGCGCACAGAATGCGCTCGGCCAGCTCTGTCGCCTGGGCCCAGTGTCTGTTGGCCAGCAGGTCGCTTGCGCCCTCTGCGCCTGCCAGAGGCATGTGTCTGGTTTTGGCGGTATCCAGCATTTTTTGCAGGCGTTGGTAAGCAATCGAAAGCGGAACGCGTTCGCCCGGGGCCACGCCCACCAGAAACTCTTGGTGGTCAGGCTGTGGGGGGGCTTGGTCGAGCATGGCTTGGACCTGGGCGTCTACCTGTGCCTGCGTCCAGTCAGGGTGCTCTGTCTTTGTCAGCCAGTGCAGCCACATGCTGCGCAGAGCATTGCCGAACTCTTGCACAAAGACGTCTTCACGCATCACGGCGCTGGCCTCTACCTCCTGGCGCAGAACCTGACGCAGTTGGTTCAAGGCGGTGACATCGGATGCCAAGGCGGCTGCGATACCGAGATATTCGTCCTGGTCGCGTGCAACCCAGTTGTGGCAGCCCATGTGCGCCAGGATCCCTACCCCCATGCGGTTGCGCAGAGTGTCGCCGTTGAGAGTCACTACCGGAACTCCCATCCACAGCAAGTCATTGGTCGAAGTCCCGCCTACCAGCGGGAAGGGGTCCAGGGCAATATCGATGCGGTGGTAGGTCAGGTATTGGTTTCTGTTGTCCATTGCCACCAGTTCCAGTCGCTCGGGGTCGATACCCAAATCTGCGCAATGTTGGCGGTAGGCGCGTTCTGTAGTCTCAATGTCGAGGTTCTTCCCCTCGATCAGCAGGCGTGAGTGGGGTACAGCCTGCAACAGCCGCCCCCATAGTGCTAACACTTCATCGGTCAGCTTGCCCAGGTTGTTGCAGGACCCAAAGGTGATGTAGCCATTGGCCAGAGCGGGGGTTGGCCGCACCTGATAGGCCGGTTGGTAGCGCCACAGCGGGTTGCGGATCATGGGGCGGTAGCAGGCCCACCGGGTTGGCAGTCGGTACAAGCGCTCGGTGTACCACTGCGGGGCAGTTGCCGGGTCGGTTACCGCATCGCTGACCCACCAGTCAATCGCGCGCAGCCCGGTCGTTCCCGGATAGCCGATGGTGGACAGTTGCACGGGGGCTGGCTTGCGTGCAAGCGCCAGCAAGGTATTGCCTCCCGTGTGGCCGGCCAAGTCGATGGCAATGTCTATGTCAGCATCTCGGATCGCCTGGGCCTGCTGCTCTGGCGTTTTGCCGCTGATTTTGATGAAACGATCCGCGTGGCATTGCACACGGGTCGTTACATGGTCTTCCACTGGGTAGTTATAGAAGGCGATGACCTCGAACTGTTGTCTGTCCAGGCCTGCCAGCAAACCTTCGGCGAAGTACATCACCGCATGGTTGCGAAAATCCGGGGAGATAAAGCCGACGCGCAGGCGCCGCCAGGGGTTGCGGTCCTTGTCCTCAAACTTCGGCCATTGCTCCTGCAATGGTCTTTCGAAGTTGTCACTGAACACCCGCGCCAAGCGTTGCAGCTCACTTGCTTGGCTATGAGGGTCGGCCAGCATGAAGAGCAATGCGTTGGTATAGCTGTGAGCTGCCTGGGGCGCCAGCGCAATGGCCCGTTCGCAATCCTGCACGGCTTCCCGCACCTGACCAAGTTCGCGGCGGTGTACTGCCGACTGTGTCAGTGCATCCAACTCCTCGCCCAAAGTCTTGGCATGCGCCAGAGCCTTCTGGCTTGCATCAAAGCCCTTTTGGTTCAGCGTCATGGTGTAACAGCATTGCGCCAGCTTGGCCCAGCAGGTGCTGTGATGGGGGCGTAGCGTAACGACTCTCTCCAGCAAGGGAAGCGCCTCAACGTTGCGCCCTTGCGTCAGCAGCGTATTCGCGTAGTTGATCAGCAGTTCGGCGTCTTGTGGCCACAGGGCAGCTGCTTGCCTAAAGGCTTGCAGTGCCGGGTCAATGTCGCCCGTCTGACTCAATGCAAAGCCCAGCAAGCGATGGGCCTTGTGGTGTCGCCCGTTCTTGCGCAATGCCTGACGGCAAAGACGGGTTAGCAGCGCCCAATCCTGTGCATCCAGGGCCGCCTGCAACCGTGCGTCCATGGGGTCGGAGTGCTTTTGCATGGTCATCAATTTCCTGTGGTCTGCCAGGAGAGCCACGCAGCGCAACCGAAAGCGGCTAACAAAACTCCCCGCGCGTTGGTGTGCCGCTGTGCTGAGTTTTGTCAGCCGCTCTGAAAGCCGCCTTTCAGCCCACCCCCGAATACGTTTAACGATTCAGCAAGGCTAGCACGCCCTGTGGGATCTGGTTGGCCTGCGCCACCATGGCTGTGCCCGCCTGCTGCAGGATCTGGGCACGGGCCAAATTGGCCGTTTCAGCCGCGAAGTCGGCATCCTGGATCCGTGAGCGCGAGGCCGACATGTTTTCCGATGTGATGTTCAGGCTGGCAATCGCGGTTTCAAACCGGGCCTGCAGCGCGCCCAGCTTGGCGCGCTCACTGGCGATGTATTGCAGAGCCGAATCCACCGTCTTGAGCGTGTGTGAGGCTTTGCCGAAGTCTGAGATATCCAAATCGGAGACTTTTTTCAGCGAAGAGTTGAAAGTCGCAGCCCCCAGAATGTTGGTGGTGGACACGGCGCTGAAGGACTTGTCGGAATCGAGCGTGATGTAGCCCGCGATAGCGATCTCGCCAGCACCAGCGGCTGAGCCCAAGGCCTGCGACGTACCTGCCGTGGTGACAGATCCGTCGCCCTTGCCGATCTGTTTGGTCACAGTGATCTGCCCTGCATTGGCCGACGCTGTTTTGCCGACGGCAATCGTGTTGCCTGTGTTGCTGGTCAGAACGATGCCTGTAGCGTCCTTGTTCAGCGATGCCACCACTCCGGTCTTGGACGATTGCTCGTTGATGGACTGCACTGCCTTGGACAGTGCCTCGGAACCGCTGGTTGAAGCCCCCTCAATTGCGAACGAGATGGTCTTGGGATCGGCTTTGTTCTCCGATTCCAGGGTAATGGCATACGCACCAGTGGTGGCAAACTTCAGTTCCACCTCGGTTCGTGCCGTGGCCGTCACGCCGGTGTACTGAGTCTGCAGGTTGATCGATTCGGCCGTCTTGCTGGCGTGCTCATTGGCTGCCACGTCGATAGCGGCACTCCCCAGCGCGCCATTAATGGTGATCGCTCCAGAGCCCACACCGTTGGATGCGTAAGCGACTCCCGCGCCCAGAGATGCCGTGGGGCTGGCCCCGACGGCGTCTGTGCCTGACACTTGGTTGTTACCGTACACGCTTGTGCGCAGATTAGCCGTGGCGGCAACGATAGTCTGGTTGGCATTGGCACCGACTTGAAATTGGGATGTGCCAAAAGTCCCATCCAGCAGTTTCTGACCATTGAATTCAGTGGTCTGTGCCACACGATCCAGTTCAGCCACCAGCTGGCTCACCTCCTGTTGAAGGGCCTGACGGTCGGATGCGCTATTGGATGCATTGGCCGATTGCACTGCCAGTTCGCGCACACGCTGCAGCATGTCCCCCGCAGCCTTCATGGCCCCCTCAGCTGTCTGCGCCAGCGAAATCCCATCATTCGCATTGCGAGCTGCCTGGTTCAATCCTCGGATCTGGCTGGTGAAGCGCTCCGAGATGGCCATGCCCGCAGCGTCGTCCTTGGCGCTGTTGATGCGCAAACCTGAAGACAGGCGCTGGATGGATGTGTTGAGTGAGCCCTGGCTAACGCCCAGGTTGCGCTGGGCGGTAAGCGAGGCAATATTGGTGTTGATGGTGGCTGCCATGTTGGTACTCCTGGGCGGTGCGTTACGACTTGCTGGTGTTTCTGTTGCCGGCACAGTCGCCAGCCTGGTAGGTTCATCCCAAAGAATGTGAGTTGATTGTGGGGAGTCGTGCGCAAGCCGTTGGGCTGAAAAAAGGCGGTAAAACAATCCTTTCCCTGCTTTTGGCCCTCAAGTTTTCTTCGTAACACCCGATAACACATTCAACGGGGCGTTTGTAGCCAGTGGTGGTACCCCCGTCGTTCTTGGGCTGACACGGGGTTAGCAGAGAACTTCCCAGTCAGTTACTTTTTCAGGAGATTTGCAATGGCCGCCTCCATCAATACCAACGTCGCCTCGCTCACCGCTCAGCGCAACCTGGGCGTTAGCCAGGGTTCACTCAACACATCCATCCAGCGCCTGTCTTCGGGTTTGCGCATCAACAGCGCCAAGGACGACGCTGCGGGCATGGCTATCTCGGAGCGCTTCACCAGCCAGATTCGCGGCATGAATCAGGCCGTACGGAATGCCAATGACGGTATTTCGCTGGCGCAGACGGCTGAAGGGGCCATGAAGGCTGCAGGCGACATGCTGCAGCGTGTGCGCGAACTGGCTGTGCAATCGGCCAATGCGTCCAATAGCGCATCTGACCGCCAAGCCTTGCAACAGGAAGTGAATCAACTGGTGGCTGAACTGGATCGCGTGGCGCAGACCACCGAGTTCAACGGAGCCAAGCTCCTGAACGGTTCTTTCGGCACCCAGCAGTTCCAAGTGGGCGCCAATGCCAACCAGACCATTGTGGCTGCCACCGCCAACCTGCGCACTGGCGTATACGGTAACAACCAAGTGTCGGGCACGGGGGCGGCAGGTGTGAGTCCCACCGCAACTTTGGCCACTTCGTCTGCTTACGGTTCTAATGGTGTGGGTTCGGGCGCAATCACTATTAATGGTGCGTTGGGTAGCGCGGCCGTTAATGTGGCTGCTAACGAAAACGCCAGCAAGACGGCCGAATCGATCAACCTGCAAACCAAGTACACCGGCGTCACGGCTACGGCCCGCACCGAGGTGGAACTGAAGTTCGCCGCCACCGGCGCATATTCCATCACCCTGGAATCGGAAAACAAGGCTGATCCAAAGACGATCTCGTTCTCGGTTGACGGGACGGGGACCACGGGCTCCGAAGCCTTGTCCAAGGCAGTGCAGGCTATCAACGAGCAATCGTCCAAGACCGGTGTGGTGGCTTCGCTGAACAAGGATGCCACAGGCATTGTGTTGAGCAACAACACGGGTAATACGATCGCTGTAGGCAAGACGGCGGCGGCAAACGCCGGTGACATCACGGTGACCAAGCAGGTCGGCAAGGGTGACGGTTCCGTGACGACCGCTGGTACCTCCCAGGCGCTGGCAGCAGCATCGGCAGCAGCAGGAGCTGCGATTGCCGTCGCCGGGTATATCACCCTGGATTCAGACAAGTCGTTCAGCGTTGTTTCGACCTCGACGGTGCTTGCTTCTGCAACCCTTAATTCTGATCTGAAGAAGGTGGCAGATCTGGACATCACAGACTTCAGCAAAGCCTCTCACTCGCTCAAGACGGTGGATTCCGCTCTGCAATACATTGCAGGTGAGCGCGCCAAGTTGGGGGCCTTGCAATCTCGCTTCGAAACCAGCATTGCTGCGCTGCAAGTGACTTCTGAAAACATGTCCGCATCGCGTGGCCGTATTCTGGATGCCGATTTCGCCGCTGAAACAGCCAACCTGTCGCGCACCCAGATCTTGCAACAGGCCGGTACCGCGATGGTGGCACAGGCCAACCAGTTGCCGCAGGGCGTTCTGGCTCTGTTGCGTTAACTTGGGCAAAAGTGCATAGCAAGGCTGGCGCAAAAGTGCCATGCTTTGCTAAGCGCACAGAAGAAAAGAGGTGCGGCGGGTGAAAACCTTGGTCGCACCTTGTTTTTTGCTGGGGTTGTCTCGAAGTGACCGGCATGCACCATGCTTTTCCCTGGCATATATCGCTGCATTGGTTTGATAATCAGGAATGCGTTATTAACGTGCATGCAAGGGGGTTGAGATGGCCAGTTTTTCTTCTATCGGAGTGGGTCTTGGTGGCAGCGTTGATGTCAACGGTCTGATCAAGGCATCCGTGGATGCCGTCAAGCTGCCCATCACCCGTGCCAATGGGCTGAACGATCAGGCAAAGTTCACCGAGGCCAAGATATCCACCTTTGGTAAGTTGCAGTCGCTGGTGTCGTCACTGCAGTCGGCTGCCGGCAGGCTCTCCAGTGTGACGGGTTGGAATGCTGTGTCGGCCTCGTCTTCCAATGACAAGGCAGTGTCCGCGACAGCGATTGGCGGTACGGTGGAAACCACGTTCAGTGTGGAAGTTTCCGCGCTTGCTAAGGCGCAGGTGGCCACCTCGGATGCGCTGACCGGCAACACGGCCGTGGGAGCGGGTTCGCTCAAGATTGAATTGGGGCGGTGGAGTGGTGGCAGCTTCACTCCAGGCACTGGTTCGGCGCCGGATATTGCGATCAGTGCGACCGATACCCTGGCTGATATTGCGGGGAAGATCAATGGGGCTAATGCGGGTGTGACAGCCACCATCGTGACCGATGTGAGTGGTCAACGTTTGATGCTCCGCGGCAAAAACACAGGCGAAGATGCAGGTTTTCGCCTGGCCGTGACTGACGCCGACGGTAATCTTGGTGATGGGGTGGGCTTGTCGCGTTTGGTCAATGGCTTGGCTGCCGACCCTGGTGTGAACGCAGCAGCCAACGCCACAGCGCGTATCAATGGCCTGTTTGATGTGACATCAGCGACCAATACGTTCGAGAATGCGGTCGCGGGCGTAACCTTCAAGGCCTCCCAGTTGACCACGGCGCCCGTAGACATCACGGTGGTCAAGGATGGGTCGGCGGTGAAGAAGAACGTTGAGGACTTCGTCATTGCTTACAACGCTGCCAATCAAGCTCTGAATGAGTTGACCAAGTACGACAAAGCCACGGGTACTGGGGGGCTGCTGCAGGGGGATTCCACGGCAGTAGCGCTGCAAAACCAGTTGCGTAACGTGGTGCAATCCATGTCCAGCAGCACGGGGCCGTACCAGACGCTGTCTAGCATCGGCTTGGGTATTGTTCAAGGCGGTGATTTGTCGATTGACGGATCCAAACTGGATGCAGCTCTCAAAAATCCTGACGCGGTGAAAGCACTGTTCATCGGCGCGGACGGCAGCGCCGCCACTGCTGATGGCGTGGCTGAAAAAATCAAGACAGCGACTTCGCAGTTACTTGATTCCGCTGGCTTTTTTGCTTCGAAGGACAAGCAGCTCAAGGCTGTGCTGGAGCGCAATGCCAAGGAGGTGGCGCGCATCAATGATCGTGCGGATGGTACCGAAGCCTTGCTCAAGGCTCGTTATACGGCGCTTGACTCACAGATGAGCCGGCTGAACGCGCTGAATGCCTATATCGGCCAGCAGGTGACGGCTTGGAACAACCAAAAGGGCTAAATTCAGTCTTTAGTTTCACGGCGGATAGCCGATAAAAGATACAGCAGATAGCTCAAGGATCAAGCCGCCATGTTCAACGCCTTCACGCCTCGCTCAGCGTCCGCCTATCAGCGGATCAATGTCGAAACGAGCATGCACACCATCGATCAGCATCAACTGGTTAGTTTGCTGCTAGAGGGCCTGTTGCAGGCTGTCGCTACCGCTCGCGGTGCCTTGGCCCGTGGCGATGTGCCGACAAAGTGCAGCAGTATCACGAAGGCGGTGCGCATTCTGGAGGAGGGTTTGATGACCTCCCTTGACCAGGAGGCGGGTGGCGATATCGCAGCGAACCTGGAGGCTGTATACGACTATTCGGTGCGTCGGCTCATCCAGGCGAACGCGCGCAACGACGATGCTATGTTGCAAGAGGTGTATCGCCTTATAGAGCCCATTTCGCAGGCTTGGAAAGAGATGAAAAAGAACAACCATGCAGCGAATGATGTTGCACAGCCCGTGCTGGCGGAGGCCTGAAACATGTCCCACATGCTGATTGACTACTACAAAGCGATTGAAGATAGCAGCGCCAAAATGCTGGAAGCAGCAAAGCTGAAAGATTGGGACGGGGTGGTGCGCTATGAAGGTGCATGCGCTGTGCTGATTGAACAACTGCGTTTCAAGTCCCAGGAGCACGAATTGCTGCCTGAGCACCGCCGTGAAAAGACCCGCATCATGCAGCGTATTTTGCG
>Ga0114984_1000741_pt1 | contig 12355 bp, 11 predicted proteins | sample Shrwel1BS1Day1_FD_96987 | JGI IMG/M metagenome (GOLD analysis project Ga0114984, IMG submission 96987) | Subsurface microbial communities from deep shales in Ohio, USA - Utica-3 well 1 S-1-Day1 | ecosystem: Environmental > Aquatic > Deep subsurface > Shale gas/oil reservoir > Produced water/Flow... | reverse complement strand
GCAGGGACGCGCAGGAGCGGCGCTGTACAGGAGGTACGGTGTGCTGCAGGAGCGGCGCTGGTCAGGAGGTACGGTATGCCGCGAGAGCGGTACTCAACTCAGTCGTATACGTTGGACGGGCGACCCCATGGCGACACCCAAATACAAGGATCTGCGCGATTTCATCAACATGCTGGAAGCGCGCGGCGAACTGAAGCGGATCCGGATGCCGATCAACCCGGTGTTGGAGATGACCGAAATCTGCGACCGTACCCTCAAGGCCGGTGGCCCCGCGCTGCTGTTTGAAAACCCCAAGGGGTACGACATGCCGGTGCTGGCCAACCTGTTTGGTACGCCGGAGCGGGTGGCGCTCGGCATGGGGGAGGCGTCGGTGACCGCCCTGCGCGGTGTCGGCACGTTGCTGGCTCAGCTGAAGGAGCCGGAACCGCCCGAGGGGATGAGGGACGCCTGGGATAAGCTGCCGCTGTATCGGCAGGTACTCAATATGGGGCCGAAACAGGTGCGCAACGCCCCCTGTCAGCAACAGGTGATCGAGGGTGATGCGGTCGATCTTTACCGCCTGCCGATCCAGACCTGCTGGCCCGGCGATGCCGGCCCGCTGGTCACCTGGCCACTGGTGATCACCCGCGGGCCACAAAAGTCGCGCCAGAACCTGGGCATCTATCGCCAGCAGCTGATCGGTCGCAACAAGCTGATCATGCGCTGGCTGGCCCACCGCGGCGGGGCGCTGGATTTTCGTGACTGGAAGCAGGCCCACCCGGGGGAGCGGTTCCCGGTGGCGGTGGCGTTGGGGGCGGATCCCGCCACCCTCCTCGCCGCCGTGACGCCGATACCGGACACCCTCTCCGAGTATGCGTTTGCCGGCCTTCTGCGCGGTGGCAAAACCGAGGTCACCCGGTGTATCGGCAGTGAGCTGCAGGTGCCGGCCGGGGCGGAGATCATTTTGGAGGGGTATATCGATCCCGAGGAGTCGGCGCTGGAGGGCCCCTTTGGTGACCATACCGGCTATTACAACGAGGTGGATCGGTTCCCGGTGTTTACCGTGGAGCGGATAACGTGCCGCAGGGATGCGATCTACCACAGCACCTACACCGGGCGGCCACCGGATGAGCCGGCGATCCTGGGGGTGGCGTTGAACGAGGTGTTCGTGCCGATTCTGCAAAAGCAGTTTCCCGAGATCGTGGATTTCTATCTGCCGCCGGAGGGTTGTTCCTACCGTATGGCGGTCGTTACCATCAGCAAGCAGTACCCGGGCCACGCCAAGCGGATCATGTTTGGGGTCTGGTCATTCCTGCGCCAGTTCATGTATACCAAGTTTGTCGTCGTCTGCGATGACGATATCAACGCCCGCGACTGGAACGATGTGATCTGGGCGATCACCACCCGCATGGACCCGCGGCGGGATACGGTGATGATCGACAATACGCCGATCGACTATCTGGATTTCGCCTCGCCGGTGTCGGGGCTGGGCTCGAAGATGGGGCTGGATGCGACCCACAAGTGGGAGGGGGAAACCCGGCGCGAGTGGGGGCGGCCGATCAGCATGGATCGGGCGGTGAAGCAGCGGGTGGACGCGATCTGGGATCAGCTGGGTATCCTCGACAACTGATATTGCAGGCGGCCAGAGTCGTCTGCCGTAAGGAGTCAGGTTTTGGAAACAAGAGTGTGTTCTGTAACAACGTTTGAAGCCCTCAATCAGGATGTGTACCGGGTCAGGCTGCGCCTGGTCGCAAGGGATACCCGCTCGCTACATTTTCACGCCGGACAATATCTGGACCTCCGGCTCCCTGACGGTAAAAAGTCATCCTTTTCCATCGCCTCAGCGCCCGATCAGGGCCGGGAGCTGGAGCTGCATATACGGCGGGTGGCGGGCAGTGAGCTCAATGCCATGGTCCTTGGCTACCTGCAGGCCAAACCGCAGGTTGAGGTCGAGCTGCCCAAGGGGGATGTGCATTTGAGTATGGCCGAGATCGAGCCGGAAACCCACTTTGTGTTCGTGGCGGCCAGTACCGGCTTTGCCCAGGTCAAGAGCATGGTGGAGCATCTGCTGGCCAATCAGGCCAGCAACCGGATCGATATTTACTGGGGGGCGCGCCGGGAGGCGGATCTCTATCTGGAGGAGCTGCCGCGCCAGTGGGCGCATGAACACGCCAATGTGCACTACGTGCCGGTGGTGAGTGAAGTGGAGGAGAGCCCCGGCTGGAGCGGGCGCAGCGGGTTGCTGCCGGAGGTCGTGGTGGAAGATCTGGCGGTGAGCGAGGCGCTGGTGGTCTACGCCTGCGGCTCACCGGGCATGGTGTATGCCCTGCTGGATCGGCTGAAGGGGCGGGGCGTGGCCGAGACGCAGATTCACTCCGATGTGTTCGCCTGGGCGCCGCGCTCGGCCTAGCGGTTTTGGCCCGTCGGTTTACCCGTGGGCAGGTTCAAGAGCGCTCGCTCTCCGGCGCGGGCAGGGGGAGCGTCGGCAGGGTGTTGTCGAGCTGTAGCTGGCGCGTTACCACCTCCAGCGCGCGCCGGTCTTCACCCAGATGGTGCAGCAGGCGGCAGAGCTCCTTGAAGGTTTCCCCATCGGGGTGCAGCTCGAGGCTGCGCTCGAAGTGGCTGATCGCCTTGCCCCAGTGGGCGTTGCGCATGCTCAGCCGGCCGAGGGTCAGCTCCAAGGCAGCGCTGTCGGGGTGGTGCTTGAGCCAGCCGCGGGCCACGTTCAGCTGTTTCTCGGCATTTTCTCCCACGATGCGGCCATACAGCCGAACCAGATCTTCATCCCACTGCCGTTTGATCAGGTCACGCAGCACCTTTTCGGCCTCCGCCTCCGCCCCGATCCTGCTCATCAGATCGACGTAACGGCTGGCCAGTTCCGGGTTGTATTGCCGCGCCTGGGGGATCGCCTGCCAGCAGCGGCTCAGATGGCGCAGGCGCGTTTGCGTGTCGGCGCTCTCGGGCACAGTGGAGACGGTGGCTTCAAGCCGGTGGAGGTGACATTGCAGTTCGAGCCGCTCCAGCTCGTCACCGCTCACCACCTGCAGCCGCTCGAGCTCCGGCAGCAGTGCGGCAAGACCCTTCCAGTCCTCCAGCTTCAGGTAGACCTGCTTGAGCAGCCGCAGCAGGTGGCTATGCTTGGGGGCAAGGCGGCGCAGATGGAGCAGTGTGGCCAGACAGGGCTCCAACTGACCCCGCTCCAGCTGTATCTGCGCCTGGATGATGCCGATCGCGACCTCGACCTCCGGGGCGCACTGGCGGGCGCGGTTGAGGAGCTCATCGCATGCCTTGCCATCGCCCTGTTCGTGGGCCGCCCGGGCCGCCGCGAGATAGTTGATGACCGGCAGGTCGGAACGCTGCGCCGCCTGTGTCAGGTAACGTTGGGCTTTCCACCAGTTGCCCTCGGACAGGGCCACCAGCCCTTTCAGCGTCTTGCGGCGGGCGAGCCGGTGACTCCGGCTGCCGTGCCAGCTGCGCAGCCGGTCGCCCGGCAAACGGAGGTTATGGATCAGGTTGAACAGCCAGTGCAGCAGGGCAAAGGCGATCACCAGCAGCAGGAGCAGCACCCAAAGGCTGGTCTCGAGGGTGGTGTGCTGGTAGGAGAGCAGCACATAGCCCGGGTCCTGCACCATCAGCTGGCCGACCCAGGCGCCGGCGACCAGCAGGATCAGTAGAATGATGAGCTGCTTTTTCATCGGCCCGATCCCCCTTCGCGCAGCCGCTGCATGCGGCTGAAGTACTCTTTGAGGCTGGTCAGGGAGGCGGAGATATCCGGCAGCTCCGGGGCCACATTGATCGTGGAGAGTTCAGCCAGCCCCTCGAGCAGGGCCGTGGTGGTGGCATCCTTCGAGTCGAAATAGGTGGCGATCCACTCCCGTGCCCGGCTCAGGCTGCTGTCGAAGGGCTGCTGCTTGCGCTGCAGCAAAGCGACCTGCGCCTGCTCCAGCATCAGGTGCAGGTTTTGCCGCAGGAAGAAGGCCTGCTCCGGCGAGAGCAGTGGCTCGATCGGTTCATCCCGGTGGCGAATGATGATCAGCTTTTCAAACTTGTCCAGCGCCCTGTTCCAGCTGGCCTTCAATCCCTCCCCCCAGGAGTGCCGAACGGTTTCGGGGGTGATCTCTTGCAACATCTCGGGCAGTTCGCGCCGTTCGCTCACGGGCACCACCGGCAGGTTGTCCACCTGGCGGTTGAGCGCCTCTAGGCGCAGAAACACCCCCTCGGTGTCCAGCCGCGGCACCGCCTCCAACGCGGCGATGTCGGCGGCCAGCGCCTTGCGCACATCGTACAGGGTCACATCGTCGGTTTCGCCGAGAATGCGCTCGGCCGATCGCAGCAGGGTCAGCGCTCCCTCCGGGGTCTGCTCCATCAAAACACGCTGGTTGGCCAGCCGCAGCAGATATTCCACCTCGGCCTGCAGCCACTCCTTGCGGCCCAGCTCCCGCTGCGAGGTGACCTGCTGGATACTTCGGGTCAGGCGGTCCTGCAGCTCGGCGACCTGGCGGGCGTCCGCTTCCGAACGGGCCTGCAGCCGTTCCAGCCGTTGGCTGATCTGGCTCACGGTTTGGGCCATCTCCGCGCGGGCGTTGGCCAGGCCGGTTTCAACCTGCTGGCTGAGGCGATCCTGCAGCTGGCGGCTCTGTTGTTTCAGCTGCCACCCCTGCCAGGCCAGATAGCCGCCCCCCATGAGGGCCAGAATCGACAGGAGTAGCGCCAGCTTGCCGGGCCAGGTCGCGCGGCAGCGGTGTTTGCCGCCGGTATCCGGCGGGCGCGGGGGGGGATTGTCCGTCTCGTCAGCGGTCGCCTTGCCAACGGTGGCCTTGTCGACAGTCGCCTTGTCGGCGGCCGTCCGGGACGCGGCCTGGCTCGCCGGGCTGTGCTCCGGTTTTTCCGTGGCGTTACCGCCGGCGGCGCGGCTCTTTGCAGTCGAGCCCCCCCCGGGGGTGTCACCGGACGGCTTGGCCCTGTCGGCGGCGGGTTGGGTCGGTTCAGATGGGTTGTCGTGGGTCTCTTTCATGCCGGTGGTTCCGATGGTCGGGCGGGTAGCAGGGCGGCGACCATACTGCGGTCGTCCGGTCCCTCTGCTACCCGGATTCGGGTAAATCCCAGCGAACGGGCCAGCTCGGCAAGGCGGGCACTGGGAACGATGATCCGGATGTCGGCCAGCCCCGTAACCGTCTCTCCGTTCAAGGTGAGCAGGTTTTGCAGGGCTTGACCACTGGTGATGAGGATAGCCGATAACGGCTGGGCATAAATAGTACTTTGGATAAGGTCGGCGCAGTGGGTGGGACAGACCCGCCGGTAGACATGGGCCTGGTCCACCCGGGCGCCGCGCCGGCGCAGGGTAGCGGCCAGCAGCTCGCGCCCCCCCTCGGCACAGATGAGCAGAAAACGCTGCCCCTGGACGCGTTGCAGGGCGGGGTCGGCCAGCAGGGCTTCGGAGTCGACCCCCCCCTCGACATGCCAGGCGTCGATGCCGAGCCGCGCCAGGGTGGCGCAGGTCTGTCGGCCGATGCCGATCCAGCGTACACCGAGCGGTAGCTGCGGCCAGTAGTGATCGATCCAGTCGGCGCCGATGCGGGCGGCGTTGGGGCTGACGAAGATCACACCGGCATACCGATCCAGATCCAGAATGCAGCGTTTACAGTGGTGGTATTTGGCGCCATCTTCCTGTCGGGTGGGGCGGATCTCCAACAGGGGCAGGCTGACGGGTTCGGCCCCCAGCCGGTGCAGATGCTCCCTCTGCCCCGCACTCTGGTGGGCCGGGCGGGTCACCAGCACCCGCTGGCCGCGTAGCGGTTGCGCCCGTTCAGCCACGCTCCTTGTACACCTCGGCCAGGATCCGGTCGGCACCGGCGGCCAGCAGGCGATCGGCCAGCGCGATGCCCATCGCCTCGGCCTGCTGGCGGGGGGCGCGGATCTGATCGCGCAACACCATGCTGCCGTCCGGGCGGCCCACCAACCCGCGCAGGAACAGCTCATCCCCCGTCTCATTCAGGGTGGCGTAGCAGCCGATCGGCACCTGGCAGCCCCCTTCCAGGCGACGGTTGAGGGCGCGCTCGGCCCGAACCCGATCGGCGGTATCGCGGTGGTGCAGCGGCTGCAGCCACTCGATCAGCTCGGCATCCTCGGTGCGGCATTCGATCCCCACGGCGCCCTGGCCGCCCGCCGGCAGGCTCTCCTCCGGCGACATCTCGTGGCGGATGCGCTCCTGTAGCCCCAGTCGCAGCAGGCCGGCGGTGGCCAGAACGATGGCGTCATACTCGCCACCATCCAGCTTCGACAGGCGGGTCTGCACATTGCCGCGCAGGAAGCGCACCTGGAGATCCGGGCGGCGCTCACGAATCTGCACCTCCCGGCGCAGGGAGGAGGTGCCCACGATGGCGCCCTCCGGCAGGGCATCCAGGGTGTCATGCCGGTTGCTGACAAACGCGTCGGTGGGTCGTTCACGCACACAGATCACCGCCAGCCCCAGCCCCTGGGGAAACTCCATCGGCACATCCTTCATGGAGTGCACGGCGATATCGGCCCGCCCCTCCAGCAGGGCGTTCTCCAGCTCCTTGACGAACAGCCCCTTGCCACCGATCTTGGCCAGCGGGGTGTCGAGGATTTTGTCGCCGCGGGATTCGATCTTGACCAGTTCCACCGTGACGCCGGGGTGGTGGCGCTCCAGCTCCGCCTTGACATATTCGGCCTGCCAGAGTGCCAACAGGCTGCGACGGGTGGCGATGCGGATCGTGCGGGACATTAAACTCTCCTTATTCTGGCAGCCGGGCGCGCCGACAATGGCGCCGATTGTAGCAGATCGTTGCCGCCCGGGGCCAAGAGCGGGTTCAGGCAAGACTGGCAGCGGGCCCGGTTGCTATAATCGGACCCCATCCATTCAGGGCTCGGCCCGCCGGGCCCAAGCCGTAGCAGGAGAGTGCACAGATGAGCCAGCAGAAAACCAATCAGCAGTGGGGTGGCCGTTTCACTGAGCCGACCGATAGCTTCGTTGCCCGCTTCACCGCGTCGGTGGATTTCGACCAGCGACTGTATCAGCACGACATCCAGGGCTCGGTGGCGCACGCGCGGATGCTGGCGAAGGTGGGCGTGCTCACCGAGCAGGAGCGGGACGCGATCCTCCGTGGACTGAGCGAGATTCGGGTCGAGATCGAGCGCGGCCAGTTTGCCTGGTCGGTGGAGCTGGAAGACGTACACATGAACATCGAGGCGGCGCTGACACAGAAGATCGGCACCACCGGCAAGAAACTGCATACCGGGCGCTCCCGCAACGACCAAGTGGCCACCGACATTCGCCTCTACCTGCGTGATCAGATCGACCTGATTCTGGCCGAGATCACCCGCCTGCAGCAAGGGCTGCTGGATCTGGCCGAACGGGAGGCGGATACCATCATGCCGGGTTTCACCCACCTGCAGACCGCCCAGCCGGTCACCTTCGGCCACCACCTGCTGGCCTGGTTCGAGATGCTCAGCCGCGACTACGAGCGGTTCGTGGATTGCCGCAAGCGGGTCAACATCATGCCGCTGGGCAGCGCCGCCCTGGCCGGTACCACCTACCCGATCGACCGCTACTACACCGCCGAGCTGCTGCAGTTCGACGCCCCGGCGGGCAACTCACTGGATGCGGTTTCCGATCGTGATTTCGCGATCGAGTTCTGCGCCGCAGCCAGCCTGCTGCTGATGCACATGACCCGGATGTCGGAGGAGCTGGTGCTCTGGACCTCGGCCCAGTTCAACTTCATCACCTTGCCCGATCGCTTCTGCACCGGCTCCTCCATCATGCCGCAGAAGAAAAACCCGGATGTGCCGGAGCTGGTGCGGGGCAAGAGCGGGCGCGTCTACGGCCACCTGATCGCCCTGCTGACGTTGATGAAATCGCAGCCGCTGGCCTACAACAAGGACAACCAGGAGGACAAAGAGCCGCTGTTCGATAGCGTCGACACGGTGAAGGGGTGCCTGCGGGCCTTTGCCGACATGGTGCCGGCCATCCAATCGAACCCGCCCCAGATGCGTGCGGCCGCGCTGCGCGGCTTTTCCACCGCCACCGATCTGGCCGATTACCTGGTGCGCAAGGGGGTGGCCTTTCGCGATGCCCACGAGATCGTTGGTCTTGCGGTGGCCTACGGCATCGAGCAGGGCAAGGATCTGGGAGAGATGAGCCTCGCCGAGCTGCGCCGGTTCTCCGATGTGATCGCCGAAGATCTGTTCGAGGTGCTCACCCTGGAGGGGTCGGTGGCGGCGCGCAACCATATTGGCGGCACCGCGCCGGATCAGGTACGGGCCGCCGTGATTCGCGGGCGCGAGCGGCTGGCCGGGCGCGCCGACTGATGCAACCCGCCCCGGACGAACGGGCGGCTGCCCGGGTTTTGCCCGGAAACTGTCGCCAAAAGCCCACTTTTGTGCCGCTGGGTTGGTGGCAGTTCGCCGAAGATAGGACAAAGGGGAGCTAAGATCTGGAAAAATGCGGTGAAAGGGGTTGAAAAAAACGCTGTGTGTGAAAGACTGGCGGCCACCCAATAGGAGTGCCGCCCCGAGGGGCACCCTGTTCACAACAACGCCTGGAAAATTGCTGACGATCATGAACAAAAGCCCGGATCTGGTATTGACTCTCGTGATTGTATTCATTGTAGGTGCGGTGATGACCGGCATCTCACAAAGCGATCTTCAACTGGCCACCATGGTGCAGCAGGTTTTTCAACAGCTAACGGGGTAGACCCGCGCATCGGTTACGATCGCATCCAGCGGCACATCCCATCTTTCCATGGGCAACCGCTCCACCCGCTGTAGCTCGTGGGCAAGCCCGACCAGCCGGGGCCCGCGCATCCCTTTGCCATTTAGGCGGAAGGCAAATGTCCTGTCGTAGTAGCCCCCTCCCATCCCCATGCGGCCGCCAGCGGCTGAAAACGCCACCAGCGGCAGCAGCACCAGATCCAGAGCCATGGCGGGCCGCGCCGGCTGCCCTCGCGGGACGGGCTCCAAAATACGGTAGCGGTTGAGCCGCATCCGGGTCGAACGGGTGTAGGGGGTAAACCAGAGTCGGTTGTGGCGAATGGGGTGCAGAACCGGAAGGTAGAGTGTTTTTCCCAGCTGGCGGCAGAGGGCGATCAGCGGCCCGGTGTCGATCTCGCCATCGTTGGGCAGGTAGAGTGCCACATGGCGTGCCTGGATGAACCACAGCTGCCGCCCGAGCCGGGTGGCGAGACGGCGACCTGCCAAGCGTTGTTGTCGTGGAGTGAGTGCCCGTCGCCGGGCGCGCATTTCACGGCGGAGTGTGTTGCGATCCTGCATGGTGGAAAAGGTTTCCCGAAGTGCCGGTGTCGGTCGTGGCCCTGAACCCTAAGGTTCAGAGTGGAAGCGCTTACGAATACATCAGGCTTTCCGTCAGGCGGACATGCTCACAGTACCCGTTCGGCGCTGCCGGGGTATTGCTTATCGGCTCGAGGGACTTGACCGACTGCCGAACACTCCAGGAACCCGATCCCATTATACCCATGCTGGCCCGAATGTCAGCAGCCGTAAGCGCCTCGCCCCAGTTTTTGTTGCAATGATTTGAAAGTAAAAGGTTTTCAGGATGATGAAGAGTTTTCATCCGACCGGGAGGTGTTTCTGGGCGCCAGCCCCTGGTCAATTTTCTGGCCCAGCCGGCGCAGATTGATCTCTACCGCCTGACGCTGTTCCTCTCGGCTTTTGAGCAGCTCATGGGACATATTCAACGCGGCCATGACCGCGATCCGCTCCAGGCCGATGATCTTGCCGGAGCGACGGATATCGAGCATTTTCTGGTTCAGGTAGTCGGCAGAGGCGAGCAGCTCCGCTTCAGCGCCATCCGGGCAGCTGATGGTGTACTCCTTGTCGAGCAACTTGACGGTGACGGTGCGGGCGTCTGCACTCATGAATCCTGCTCCAGTGCCTTGAGTCGCTGTATCATGCCTTCAACCTTGCTCCGGGTCTGGTCATTTAGCTCGATCAACTGGGCACGCTCCTCGCGCAGGCGGGTCTCCTGGGCACGCAACGCGCTGTTTTCCCGCTCCAGCTGCTCTATCCGCGCCAGCAGCAGGTCTATTTTGTGTTCGAGTGCGTTGAAATAGTGTTCGCTCATGCCCTGGCCCCATGCAGTATGCGCTGACTATAAACAGCCGATGCTACAGGGTCAATCTGACACGGATGGCCCTGCTCGGGGGTAGATGCTAGCATAGAGCCCGTAGCCGTGTATGGCTCACCCCGATACCCTCTGTGAAGAAAATATGACCCGACCCCGGATGGATCGATATGAGAGATGAACGGCCCGCCCAGACCGAACTGGTGGATTTCGACACCTTGGCCGACCTGCTGCTGGCAGAGGGGCTGTTGACGCTCTCCCCTGCCGAGCTGCACGGGCTGATCTGTGGTCAGCTGGCGGGCGGTGCCCGGTTCGATGCCGGTGCGCTGTTGGTTCGCGTCGGTGAACTGTTGGACCTGAAACCGTTCCGCCAGGAGGCGCTGCGCAGCGCCATCGGCGCGCTGTATCTGGCCACCCTGCACCAGCTCGAGGCCCCCGATTTCAGCCTCGAGCTGCTCCTGCCCGATGATGATCAGCCGCTGGCGGTACGCGCCGACGCGCTGGGGCTCTGGTGCGGCGCTTTTCTCAGTGGTGTCGGTCTGCAAGAGCGCCAGGGTGGGCAGACGCTCTCCCTTGAAGCTCAGGAAGCCCTGCGTGATCTGACTCAGATCGCGCAGATCACGACCGCCGCCGATGCCGCGGCGGAAGAGGATGAGAACGATCTGATGGAGGTGGAGGAGTACGTGCGGATGGTGGCACTGCTGCTGTTCAGTGAATGCAATCAGCCGGATGGTCGGGCGGGTGGCCCCCAGCCCGAAACGGCACCGGTGCTGCATTGAGCCGGAGGGATAAGGCATGAAAATGGCGCGAGACGAATTTGCCCGCCGGCGGCAACGGCTGCTGGAGACGTTGCCCCCCGGCAGCGTGGCGCTGGTGTGCGCGGCCCACTTGAAAACGCGCAACCGCGATGCCGAATACAGTTTTCGTCAGGACAGCGATTTCTACTACCTGACCGGTTTCAATGAGCCGGATGCGGTGCTGCTGCTGATTCCCGGCCGGGCGGAGGGGGAGTATCTGCTGTTCTGCCCCCCACGTGACCCGCAGATGGAGACCTGGACCGGTTACCGTGCCGGTCCCGAGGGAGGGGTGCGGGAGTTTGGCGCCGACCAGGCGTTCCCGCTGACCGAGCTCGATCAGACCATGCCGACCCTCTTGGATGGTGTCAAGCGGCTCTATTACGCCCTGGGCAGTGATGAGCTGCTGGATGGCCGGGTGCGCGGTTGGCTCAACCAGCTTCGCGAGCGCGCCCGCCAGGGCGCACGGGCGCCGGAAGAGCTGGTGCTGCTGGACACTCTGCTGCACGAGTTGCGGCTGTTCAAATCGGATGCCGAGCAGGCGCTGATGGGTCGCGCCGCTGAGATCTCCGCCGCGGCCCACTGCCGCGCCATGCGCGCCGTGCGACCGGGAATGTATGAGTATCAGCTGGAGGCGGAGATCACCGCCCACTGTATGCGCGAGGGGGCGCGCTTCCAGGCCTACCCCCCCATCGTGGGGGGCGGCGCCAACGGCTGTATCCTGCATTATATCGACAACAGCGCGCCGTTACGGGACGGTGATCTGGTGCTGATCGATGCCGGCTGTGAGCTGGACAACTACGCCAGCGATATCACCCGCACCTTCCCGGTCAACGGTCGTTTCAGCGCTGAGCAGAAGGCGCTGTATCAGCTGGTACTGGAGACGCAGGAAGCCTGCATCGGTGCGATGCAGCCGGGGGTGCCCTGGAACCGGGTCCATGAGCTGTCGGTCGAGAAATTGACCGCGGGGTTGATCGAGCTGGGGTTGCTCCGGGGTGAGCGGGATGCGCTGGTGGAAGAGGGGGCCTACCGCCGCTTTTATATGCACCGGATCGGTCACTGGCTGGGGATGGATGTGCATGATGTGGGTCAGTACAAGCTGGATGGCCAGTGGCGCCCACTGCAGCCGGGTATGGTGATGACGGTGGAGCCGGGGCTCTACATCGCCCCGGACGATGACAGTGTGGATGCGCGCTGGCGCGGTATCGGTATCCGTATCGAAGATGACGTGCTGGTGACCGAAACCGGGCCTGAGGTGCTGACCGCGGCGGTACCGAAAACCGTAGCGGCGATCGAGCAGCTGATGGCCGCTCGTTGATGGAGTGGAGAAAGGTCGATGCAGCAGTATGATCTGGTCATCATCGGCGCGGGCATGGTTGGGGCCAGCCTGGCCTGTGCGTTGCTGCCCACGGCCGAGGCGCTCGGTCTGAAAATGGCGCTGGTGGAGGCCCACCCCCTGCCCCCGGCGGGCGAGCCCGTGTTC
>Ga0114984_1000739_pt1 | contig 12362 bp, 11 predicted proteins | sample Shrwel1BS1Day1_FD_96987 | JGI IMG/M metagenome (GOLD analysis project Ga0114984, IMG submission 96987) | Subsurface microbial communities from deep shales in Ohio, USA - Utica-3 well 1 S-1-Day1 | ecosystem: Environmental > Aquatic > Deep subsurface > Shale gas/oil reservoir > Produced water/Flow... | reverse complement strand
CCCCCATACCGCGATCACCGCCAAGGTCTTTGAGCCGGAGGCGGCGCGCAACGGGCCGGAGACGTTCGAGACCGTGCCCGAAACCCACACGTCGGAACTTGAGGGTCTGGATTACCGGCTTCAGGTGGCGCCGGAGGACTGTACCGGCTGCGGTTTGTGTGTGGAAGTGTGTCCCGCCAAGGACCGCACCCGGCCCAAACGAAAAGCGATCAACATGCAGCCCTTGGAGGAACACCGCGAGACCGAGGCGGAAAACCTGAAGTTCTTCCGTAACTTGCCGGATGTCCCCAGGGACCGTATCCCCCGGGACTTCAAATCGTTACCGTTGCTGATCCCGTTGTTCGAGTATTCCGGTGCCTGCGCCGGTTGCGGCGAGACTCCCTACATCCGCCTGCTCACCCAGCTGCTGGGCGACCGTCTGCTGATTGCCAATGCCACCGGTTGTTCGTCCATCTACGGTGGCAACCTGCCCACCACGCCCTACACGGTGAACGCCGACGGCCGGGGGCCGACCTGGAACAACTCGTTGTTCGAGGACGCGGCGGAACTGGGCCTGGGCATGCGCCTGGGACTGGACAAGCTGGTGGGCCGGGCGCGACAGCTGCTGGATGGCATGCGGGACCGCCTGCCCCAGGGACTCTACAACGGCCTGACCGGCCCCTGCGCCACCCTTGACGAGACGGCCATGGCGGCGCGGCGCAAGGCGGTCGCAAGATTGCGGGACTGGCTGGCGGAGCAACAGGGGGCAGAGGTGCAGGAACTGGCGAGTCTCGCCGATGAGTTATGCCCCAAGAGCGTATGGGTGATTGGTGGTGATGGCTGGGCCTATGACATCGGCTACGGCGGCCTGGACCATGCCCTCGCTTCTGGCCAGAACCTCAAGCTGCTGGTGCTGGATACCGAGGTGTATTCCAACACCGGTGGCCAGCAATCCAAGGCCACGCCTCTTGGCGCGGTGGCCAAGTTCGCGGCCGCGGGCAAGGAAACCCGCAAGAAAAACCTGGGTTTGCTGGCCATGAGCTATGGCCATGTGTACGTCGCCCAGATCGCCATGCAGTCCCACAGCAACCAGACCACCAGAGCCTTGCAGGAGGCCGAAAGCTTCGATGGGCCGGCGCTGATCATTGCCCACAGCCCGTGTATTGCCCACGGCTATGATCTGGTGCACTCACCGGCCCAGCAAAAGCGGGCGGTGGACAGCTGGGCCTGGCCGATCTACCGCTTTGACCCCCGCCGCATAGACGAGGGCCTGCCGCCCCTGCAGCTGGATTCGGCGCGCCAGAAGGTGCCCATGAAAACCTACATGCAGGAGGAGGCCCGGTTCCGGATGCTCGAGCTGCGGGATCCGGAAAGGTATGAACAGCTGGTGGCGGCCGCGACGCAGGCAGCCCAAGATCAGCGGGAACTCTTCAAACAGCTGGCGGGCATCCATTTTGAGCCCCACGAACACCCGGAATCCGGACCGGAGGAGGGCGAACCACATGACTGATCTGACAACCCGTTGGCTCGGGCTGGACCTGCGCTCGCCCCTGGTGGTGGGGGCCGGCCCCTTGACCGATGACCTGGGTGCCCTCAAGGCTTGCGTCGATGCCGGCGCCGGTGCCGTGGTGATGCATTCGCTGTTTGAAGAGCAACTGGTGGCGGAACAGATGGCGGCCCATCGCTTCATCGATTCCCGGATCAACATGGACGCCGAGGCGCGTTCGTTCTTTCCCGGCTCGGAAATGTTCGAGATGGGGTCTTCCAGTTATCTCAAGCGCCTGGAACTGCTGCGCAACGGCTTGGATGTCCCGGTGATTGCTTCATTGAACGGCATTTCCCCCGGTGGCTGGACCCACCACGCCCGGGAGCTGGAGGATGCCGGTGCCCAGGCCATCGAACTCAACCTCTACGATCTGGCGACCGATCCCGCTGATACGGCTGCGACATTGGAGCAGCGACAGCTGGATGTGGTGCGTTCGGTGGTGGAGCAGGTCTCCATTCCGGTGAGCGTCAAGCTGTCGCCGTTCTACTCGGCATTACCCGCCTTTGTGGCGGGTGTGGAAAAGGCGGGTGCGAAAGGGTTGGTACTGTTCAACCGCTTCTACCAGCCGGACATCGATCTGGAGGAGCTGACCCTGAGCCGGGAGCTGGTGCTGTCCAGTAGTGCGGAATTGCCCCTGAGGTTGCACGCTGTGGCCATGCTCTTCAACCGGACGGAACTGGAGATGGCAGTCTCCGGCGGCGTCCATACCGGCGACGATGCGACCAAGGCCTTGCTGTCCGGTGCCACGGTGGTACAAGTGGTGTCCGCGCTGCTGGCGGAGGGGCCGCAGGCCCTGGCGCGGATCAGCGATGCCATGAGCCGGCGCCTGCTCAGGATGGGCTACAACACCCTGATTGAAGCCCGTGGGGCCCTGTCGCTGGATAACGCACCCGATTCACAGACCTGGGAGCGCCTGAACTACGCCCGCCTGCTACACGGCTGGAAATGACGGTTACAGGCCCTGCTCGGGCACTTCCCGGATCCGGCCATGTTCATCGATGGCGACGTAGACAAACAGCCCCTCGGTGACCTTCCTGCGGTTTTTGGCGCTGCGGTCGAGAGTCCAGACCTCCACGTTGATTTTCATGGAACTGCGGCCGATATCCACCAGCTCGCAGTAACAGCCCACCTGGGAACCCACCCGCAATGGTGACAGAAACTCCATCCGGTCCATGGCCACGGTGGCATTGCGGCCCTGGGAAATCCGGCCTGCCATGGTGGCGGCGGCGAGGTCCATCTGCTTTACCAGCCAGCCGGCAAAGACATCACCGTTGGCGTTGGTATCGGCGGGAAGGGGGATTACCTGGAGAGTGAGTTCGCCCCGGGGGGCGGGTTTGTCGTCGTCGAAAGCCGTCATGGAGCCTGCCTTTATAAGTGCTGGAATTGTTTTAACTCCGCATGTTAATGGCCTGAACGCGTGCTGCAAGAAAATTTGTACGATGACGACTATATTTCAATTGTTGTAACAAAGTTGTCACAGAGACCTCCTAGGATGCACTCATCGGTAAAGCACATCCGACACAACGTCCTAACCGAATAGTGGAGACTTGACGTGATGAAACTGAATAAAGCATTTGCGACCGTTGCACTGGCTGGCTCCGTTGCTGCCATTTCTGCACCGGCCATGGCCCGTGACACCATCAGCATCGTGGGCTCCTCTACTGTCTACCCGTTCGCGACCGTGGTCGCCGAGCGTTTCGGTACCAAGACCGACTTCAACACTCCGAAGCTGGAGTCCACCGGTTCCGGCGGCGGCATGAAACTGTTCTGTCAGGGCATTGGCACCCAGCACCCGGATATTACCAATGCATCTCGTCGCATGAAGCCGTCCGAGTACGACCTGTGCCAGAAAAACGGCGTGACTGACATCACCGAGTTCCGCATTGGTTCTGACGGCATCGTGATCGCCAGCTCCAAGGATGCCCAGAACCTGGATATCACTCTCGAGCAGCTGTTCCTGGCCCTGGGCAAGGAAGTGCCGAACCCGGAAAACGAGAAGGAACTGATCCCGAACCCTTACAAGACCTGGAGCGAGATTGATTCCGACCTGCCTAACGTTGCCATTCGTGTGATGGGTCCGCCTCCGACTTCCGGCACCCGTGACTCCTTCAACGAGCTGGCCCTGCAGGGTGGCTGTGAAGATCTGCCGGCTGTTGCTGACATGAGCGAAGACGACATGGAAGCCGTGTGCCAGAGCATTCGTGAAGATGGCGCGTTCATCGAAGCCGGCGAGAACGACAACCTGATCGTGCAGAAGCTGATCGACGACGAAGGCATGTACGGCGTATTCGGCTACAGCTTCCTGGAAGAAAACGCTGACCGTCTGCAGGCCGCTACCCTAAACGGCAAAGTGCCGACTGCCGAAGCGATCGCCGCTGATGAGTACCCGGTTGCCCGCTCCCTGTTCTTCTACGTGAAGAAGGCGCACGTTGGCGTTATTCCGGGCATCGCCGAGTATGTCGAGGAATTCGTCAGCCCGGCGGCCATGGGTCCCAACGGCTACCTGAAGAGCGTCGGCCTGATCGTTCCGCCGCGTGACGCTCTGATGAACCTGCAGGACAAGGCAGCCAACATGCCGAACCTGCAGAAAGAAGAGCTGATGTAAGCCAGTTACGCAATCAGGTAACTGACAAGGGTGCGAGTCCTCACGGGCTCGCACCCTTTCGTACGTAAAAGGCGCCAAGTGCGAAATTGGCCTTAACGCTTTACACTTGTTGCCCAATAGACGTGGCAGACGGGAAAATACATGCAAGCATCCACTCTCCTTCTACTGACCTTCGTCCTGGCCCTGGTGGCCTACGGGTTGGGCTATTCCCGATCCCGGTCACTGGCGATGCCTTTGGGTGGAATACGTCATCTCAAATCCTTGCCTTTCTATTACGGGGCGCGCGCAGCCCTCTGGTGCATTATTCCCGGCCTGTTGGTTCTGGGTATGTGGGCCGCCTTCCAGGACAAGGTTATCCAGATGCTGGTAATCGGCTCTTTACCGGCAGAACTGGTTCCGGACACCGAGGGCACTGCCAGCCTGTTGCTCAGCAAGATCAGTAACGTGGCCAGTGGCGCTTTGCCGCCCGGGTTTGTCGAGCCTCCGGTGGCGGAGGCGGCAGAACGCCTCAAGGCCTTGCGACAGCAGAGCCAGGTCTATATGACCGCTCTGGTTATTTCGGTTTCAGTACTGGCCGGCTTTCTCGGCTGGTTGCGTATCCGGCCGCGGCTCAATGCCCGCGCTCAGGTGGAAGCAATCCTGAAGTGGCTGTTCTTCGCCTGTGCTGCCCTGGCCATCCTGACCACCATGGGCATCATTTTCTCGGTGGCGTTCGAGACTTTCCGTTTTTTCGGGAAGATTTCATTTGTTGAATTCTTCTTCGGCACCAACTGGAGTCCGCAGACTGCGTTGCGGGCGGATCAGGTAGCCGCCGAAGGTGCCTTCGGCATGATTCCCCTGTTTACCGGTACCCTGCTGATTTCCCTGATTGCGATGGTTGTTGCCGTGCCTGTGGGTCTGCTTTCAGCCATCTACCTCTCCGAGTACGCCAACAAGCGGGTGCGAAGCACGGTGAAGCCTTTGCTGGAAATGCTGGCAGGTATCCCGACGGTGGTGTACGGCTTCTTTGCCGCGCTTACCGTGGCTCCGTTCATCAGTGATCTTGCTGCTTCCCTGGGTATCGAAGCCTCTTCCCAGAGTGCGTTGGCGGCCGGCTCCGTGATGGGGATCATGATCATCCCGTTTGTATCCTCGCTCTCCGACGATGTGATCAACGCGGTTCCCCAGACCCTGCGGGACGGCTCTCTGGCATTGGGTGCTACCCAGTCGGAAACCATGAAGAAGGTCATTTTCCCGGCGGCATTGCCGGGCATCATGGGCGGCATTCTGCTGGCGGTATCCCGGGCCATCGGTGAAACCATGATCGTGGTGATGGCGGCGGGCCTTGCGGCCAATCTGACCGCCAACCCGCTGGAAACCGTGACAACGGTCACTGTCCAGATCGTGACCCTGCTTACGGGTGACCAGGAATTCGACAGTGCCAAGACGCTGGCGGCGTTCGCACTCGGTGCCATGCTCTTCCTGGCAACCCTGCTGCTCAACGTCATTGCCCTGAAAATCGTTCGTAAATATCGGGAACAGTATGACTGATCAACGTTCGCAGGCGGAGATTGTCCGCCAGTCACTCAAGCGCCGTTATCGCAAGGAACGCCGTTTCCGTGCCTACGGTATCCTGGCCATTGCCATCGCGCTGTCGGCGCTGGTGATTCTTTTTGCCGATATCATTGGCAAGGGCTACTCGGGCTTTGTCAAAACCACCGTGACCCTGGATGTGCAGCTGGACGGTGAGATGATGTACATCGATGACGCCTCGGACGAGCGCCAGCTCAAGATGGCCGATTTCGTGGAGCCTCTGATTCAGGCGCTGATGAAAGAAATCCCGGGTGCCACCGAGGAGGATCGGGACGCTGTCAGGGATCTCATCAACCCCTACGCTTCGGTTACCCTTCGCGATGCTCTGCAGGCGAATCCGGACTGGCTGGGGACGACCCAGACCATGACCTTTCTGACCCACACCGATGTTGATGTGTACGTCAAGCACGGTGATGATGATGCCTATTCGATCAAACTCACCGAGGAGCAACAGGCCTGGGTTGACCGGTTGCTTGAGCAGGGCGCGATCGACACCTCGTTCAACGATGTGTTCTTCAGCAATGGCGATTCCCGGGATCCCTCCAAGGCGGGTGTTTTGGGCGCCATCGTAGGCTCACTGCTGACCATGTTCGTGACCCTGGTCCTGTCATTCCCGATCGGTGTGGCCGCCGCTATCTACCTGGAAGAGTTCGCGCCCCAGAACAAGTTCACGGATTTTATCGAGGTGAACATCAACAATCTGGCTGCGGTACCCTCTATCATTTTCGGTCTGCTGGGTCTGGCGGTATTTATCAACCTGTTCGGAATGCCACGGTCCGTGCCGGTGGTGGGTGGTCTGGTACTGACTCTGATGACCCTGCCGACCATCATCATTTCCAGCCGTGCAGCGATCAAGAGTGTGCCGCCCTCCATTCGCGAGGCCGCGGAAGGTATTGGCGCTTCCAAGATGCAGGTTGTGCTGCATCATGTCCTGCCGCTGGCGATGCCGGGTATGCTCACCGGCTCCATCATCGGCATGGCCCAGGCGTTGGGCGAGACGGCGCCACTGCTGCTGATTGGCATGGTGGCGTTCATCGTGGATGTACCGGATGGCTTCTTTGACTCGGCCACGGTGCTGCCGGTGCAGGTCTTCCTGTGGGCAGGCAGCCCGGAACTGGCCTTTATCGAACGCGCGTCGGCAGCGATTATGGTGCTGTTGACCTTCCTGATCAGTATGAATGCATTGGCCATCTGGATGCGCAAGCGTCTTGAGCGCAGGTGGTAAGGAGAATCTCCATGAATACCCTTAATACAACGGTAACCAGCGAAGCTGAAATGCCTGAAGAAAATGTTGTTCCTGTCCAGGAAGAAAAACCGGCGGAAACCGTGATCGAGGAGGGCAAGACAGTGGGCCGTCCCTTCGCGGACGATGCCAAGTTCAAACTGCGCAATGTCGAGGTGTTCTATGGCCAGGACCGTGCCATCAAGAACATCAGCCTGGACATCGGGCGTAACGAGGTAATTGCCTTTATCGGACCGTCCGGCTGCGGCAAGTCCACCTTTCTGCGCTGCCTGAACCGGATGAACGACAGTATCGATATCTGTCGGGTCAAGGGCTCGCTGAACCTGGACGATCAGGATATCTACGATCCCAAACGGGACGTGGTAGAGCTGCGTGCCCGGGTGGGCATGGTGTTCCAGAAGCCCAACCCGTTCCCCAAGTCGATCTATGACAACGTGGCTTACGGCCCACGTATTCATGGCCTGGCCAATCGCAAGTCGGATCTGGACGACATCGTGGAGAACAGCCTGCGCAAGGCGGGTCTCTGGGATGAGGTGAAGGACCGTCTGGATGCCACCGCGACCGGCATGTCCGGTGGCCAGCAGCAGCGCCTGTGTATCGCCCGGGCTATTGCCGTCAGTCCGGAAGTGGTGCTGATGGATGAGCCCTGTTCTGCGCTGGATCCGATTGCCACTGCCAAGGTGGAAGAGCTGATTGCCGAGTTGTCCGAGAGCTATACCATCGTGATCGTGACCCACTCCATGCAACAGGCTGCCCGGGTATCCCATCGCACCGCCTATTTCCACCTCGGCCACCTGGTGGAAGTGAACGAGACCAACAAGGTATTCACCTCGCCGGAACATGAACTGACCGAATCCTACATTACCGGTCGCTTCGGCTGATTCCGGAACCGGGGAATTTTGGAGAAAGATAGTATGCCTACAAAGAAGGACGATGTTTACGGAGATCATATCTCCCACAAGTTCAATGACGAGCTCATGGAGCTCAAGACCGAGTTCCTGAAAATGGGCGGTATGGTCGAGGCCCAGGTGGAGAATGCCGTCCAGGCCCTGGTGGACGGCGACGGCCACCTTGCCGAGCAGATCCGTGCCAAGGACAAGCAGGTCGACAAGATGGAAATGGACCTGGACGAGGAAGCGACCCTGATCATCGCCCGTCGTCAGCCCACTGCCCGGGACCTGCGGCTGGTCATTTCCGTGATCAAGATGGTGGCGGACCTGGAGCGGGTCGGCGATGAAGCCAAGAAGATCGCCAAGCTGGCGATCAAGCTGTCCGAGGAAGGCCAGGCACCGCGGGGCTATGTCGAAGTGCGCCACATCGGCACCCACGTGCTCGGCATGTTGCACGATTCCCTGGATGCCTTCGCCCGTCTCGACTCCGAGCAGGCGCTGCGCATCATGAAGGAAGACAAGCGGGTGGACGAGGAATACCAGGCCGCGGCCCGCACCCTGCTGACTTTCATGATGGAAGACACCCGCAACATCTCCCGGTGCATGTCTGTGATGTGGGTGCTGCGAGCACTGGAGCGCGTGGGGGACCACGCCTGCAACATCGCCGAGAACGTGATCTTCATGGTCAAGGGTGAGGACGTGCGCCACACACCGGTGGAAGAAGCCGAGCGGGTGGTTGGCCGCTGAGTCGGGGTTTACCGCTAAGTCGGGGTCAGATGAAAGCTTTCATCTGACCCCTGTTTCATGCTCAAGCCTCGGGATTTGCCGCCAGGTTGGGGTCAGAAGAACGCTTTCTTCTGACCCCGTCTTCACCCCTCAGGCCTGCTTCATCTTGTCGGTATACGGCGGCCAGCCAAACGGCTTGCCGGCCAGCAGGTGCAGGTGGATATGGAACACGGTCTGCCCGGCATTCTCTCCGCAGTTCATGACCGTCCGGTAGCCATCCTCGGCAAAGCCCATCTCTTTCGCCAGCTTGCTGGCCACGTAATACAGGTGCCCCACCAGCTCCCGATCGCCTTCCTCGATGTCGTTGATTGAGGCAATCTCCTTTTTGGGAATCACCAGCAGGTGCACCGGTGCCTGGGGGTTGATGTCCCTGAACGCCAGGCTGATGTCGTCTTCGTAGACGATGTCGGCGGGGATTTCGCGGTTGATGATCTTGGAGAAAATCGTCTCTGACATGGTGGCTCCTTGTTGGTTTTCAGTGGTGATCGTTCAAAGCTGGCCCAAGCCCGGCAGCCGTTCGGTAAGCTGCTTGAGAACCGCCGGCAACTGGTCATCGATGCCCATGGCGTAGCGGGCAACCCGGTTACGGGCAAAGGGCAGGGCGCGGGCGGTGCCCAGACCCAGGTTACGCAGCAGGTGCACCGGCGGGATGCGGTTGCTGAACAGGTGATAGAACAGATCCATGGTCATCATCATCCGCCGGTTGGCGGGGCGGCGTTCCTGCTCGTAGCGTGCCAGCCACTGGGGACTGGCGGGATCGCCATCGGCACGGAGGGCTTCCCGGATCATGGCCTGAAGGCTCTGGGCATCCTGGAAGCCGAGATTCACGCCCTGGCCTGCCAGCGGGTTGATGGTGTGGGCTGCATCCCCCGCCAGTACCATCCTGCCGGCAAAGTAATGCCTGGCGTGCTGGCGGGCAATGGGAAAACTGGCCCGGGCATCAATGTGGGTCAGTACTGGCAGGTCTTCCGGGAAGGCGCTCTGGATTTCCGCCAGCAGGGCCTCGTCATCCAGGCTTTTCAGGCGTGACAGTTGCTCAGGAGAGTCATACCAGACCAGGGACGCCCAGCTCTCCCCGGGGAAGGCTTCACCGGCACTGTGCAGCGGCAGGAAGGCCCGGGGCCCGGAGGGATAGAAGCCCTGCCAGGTGATGTCTTCCACCGCTCCGCGGTAGCGCACCGAAATGACCATGGCCTGCTGGCCATACTGGTCCCGGGTGACGCCGATTCCGGCCATATCGCGGATGCGGGACTGGGCGCCATCGGCACCGATCACCAGCTTGGCGCTCAGGGTCTGGCCATCTTCCAGGGTGACCGTCGCCTGCTCCCCATCCTCGGCGACGCTGGCAACGCCGGAGCCTGCCAGGATGGCAACCCCCGGTTCGGCCTCGGCCGCCTGCCAGAGTGCCTGCTGGGTGACGGAGTTTTCCACGATGTGTCCCAGGTGTGGAGCGCCCAGCTCCAGAGCGTCGAAGGTCACTTCCGTCAACCGGCGAGGCACCAGGTTGCCGAGCGGGTGCGGAGTCTCGTCCCAGACTGCCAGCCGACGGTAAGGTGTGGCCCGCATGTCGAGAATACGGGACCAGGCGCCCAGGCTGTCCAGGTAGCGTTCGCTGCCGACGCTCAGGGCCGATACCCGGATATCCGGGGCTGCGTCGGGGTTGAATGGGGGCGCAGAGGCCCGGTCGATCACCGCAACCGAGAGACCTTCGCGGCCGAGCCCGGTGGCAAGTGCGGCGCCGACCATGCCGGCGCCGACAATCACAATATCAAATGCTTGGGTCATAGCGGGTTCCTGTCTGATGCCGTCAGTTTACGCGATGGAGGCATTCAGACAAGCGACCCGGATCAACCCGGGGCCGGGTTGTCAGTAGCCGGCAGCGCCGGACACCCGTTCCTCGTCCAGTTCCCGGTGCCGGCGGCGTTTCACCAGCCAGGCCGGTTTGCGGGAGCCGGGTTTAACGAAGCCCTGGTTCAGTACCATCGGCTGCACCAGGTTCAGGAAATCCGAGGTCTTCATGTGCACCGATTCGGTATGGCTGCCGGCGGCGAAGGCCAGCTCCGGCTGTTCCGTCAGGGATTCGGCGCAATAAACGGTCATGCCGAACAGGTTGCCGAACGGTGGCATGGCGCCCACCTCGCAATCCGGGAAACGATCCTGGAACTCCTGTTCATCGGCCAGATCGACAAAATCGGTATCGAGAATCTGTGACAGGCGGTCCCAGCGGATACGCCAGGTGGCGGGCATCACCAGCATGGCCATCTTGCCATCGAGTTCGATGATGACGGTCTTGACGACCCGGTCGCCTGCAATCTTGACGTGGTGGGCCAGTTCCTGGGCCGTGAACGCCGGGGGGTGGGACAGGCACATGTATTCCACACCTGCCTGGTCGAGGTAATCCTTCAACTGCTGTACCGGCATAGCGACAACCTCCTACCAGCAATGACAGCGTCCCGGAGCCGTTGAACGTCGGGGGAACCTGGCTCCGCCGGGGTTTGGCAGGGCGCCGGTTCAACACCCTGCCGTTACTGCTCATCTTAGTTGAGGTTACGCAGTTTGCGAGTAACCGGATGTATCAATTGCGATACGGTTCAGTCAGTTTTGTAGAGATGGACGTCGCGCTGGGGGAACGGGATGCTGATGCCCTCCGCATCAAAGGCCTTCTTGACCCGCTCCTGCATGTTCCAGTAGTAGGGCCAGAGATCAGCGGATTTGGTCCAGACCCGAACGGTCAGGTCCACGGAGCTCTCTCCCAGCGCTCCAACCACGATAAGCGGCTCGGGGTCTTTGAGTGAGCGCTCGTCCTCATCGATCAGGCGCTTGCAGATGTCCTTGGCCTTGTCGATGTCATCCGCATACCCGATGCCGAAGGTCATGTCGCAGCGGCGGGTTTCATAGGCGCTGAGGTTGGTCAGGCTGGCGTTGGCAAGCTGGCCGTTGGGGATGACAATGCGGCGGTTATCAAAGGTGTCGACAATGGTATACAGGATGCTGATTTCCCGCACCGAACCGAGGTAGCCCTGAGCATCGATCACGTCGCCAACCTTGAACGGTTTGAAGATCAGGATCAGCACGCCGCCAGCGAAGTTCGCCAGGCTGCCCTGCAGAGCCAGACCGACCGCCAGACCGGCAGCACCGATAATGGCGATGAAGGAAGTGGTGGCAATGCCCACCATGGAGGCGACGGAGATCAGCAGCAGGATCTTGAGGACCGCGCCGATCAGGCCGCAGAGGAATTTGTTGAGGGTGGGATCTTTCTGGCTGAGCTTGGCGTCAAGTACACCTACCAGCTTGTTGATCAGCCACATACCGATCACCAGGGTGATGATCGCCAGCACCACCTTGGGAGCGTAGGTCATCACCAGGGCGATCGCCTGGTCCAGCAGTTCGGATGCGCGCCCGTTAGCGCCGATGAGGTCTTCCATCAAGGGACTCCTTGTTCCTTAGAGTTTTTTCAGAGTGAGTTCAGGCTTCTGGAGAAGCTGATAAAACCGGTACGTTCCAGCCTTGTTTATAGCAGACATTTACGTCAGGCGTGTAACAGCTGGAAAATCGTCAATACTGGAGTGTTACGCAGACCGGGCCAGGTTGGCTTGCTCGATAATCACCTTGGGGCCCCCACGGACAAGAATCCGCCCCTCTTTCTGGCTGAGCTGGTAGTCGTACATGGGGTCGTAGTAGTCGGTCAGGAGCGCTTCGATCCAGGCATCGTGGCCGTGCAGGTCGCCTTGCTGTTCCTGG
>Ga0114984_1000737_pt1 | contig 12378 bp, 11 predicted proteins | sample Shrwel1BS1Day1_FD_96987 | JGI IMG/M metagenome (GOLD analysis project Ga0114984, IMG submission 96987) | Subsurface microbial communities from deep shales in Ohio, USA - Utica-3 well 1 S-1-Day1 | ecosystem: Environmental > Aquatic > Deep subsurface > Shale gas/oil reservoir > Produced water/Flow... | reverse complement strand
GCGCTGCGGGGTTTAAGAGTGCTCAGCGAGCCTGCTCGAAGAGCCGGCGCCGTGCTGAAGCACGTGAACCGAAACGCCGCTCTGGCCCGGTAGCTGCCAGTCGTCACCGGCGGCAATCGGCCAGGAGCAAGCACTGAATAACGTAAGCTTTATTTGTGCAGTTCTATGGTTAACCGAAACACTCTGCCAATGTCTCGCGCTAACGCTTGTAAAAGCATCGGAGCTTGCTGACAGGCTTCATCGAGAGTCATAGGGCCGGAGGCAATTGAAAAAGCGGCATCGATACCGTGTGAGTAGAGATCGGCGTACCCCTCTCCCAGCGTGCCGGCCAGAACGAAAACTGGAACATGATATTGGCGCGCAATCCGGGCCACCCCAAAGGGCGTCTTCCCACGCAGAGACTGCGCGTCGCAGCAGCCCTCTCCGGTGATAACTAAATCCGCATCCTCAATATGCCGTGCTAGTTGAACCAGATCTGCAACCATCTCAATACCGGGACGAAACTTAGCCTGGAGAAACGTGCGCGCCGCGAAGCCGAGACCACCTGCTGCGCCGGAACCCGGATATTCACGTTCGTCCTTACGGAACAGCGCTTGGCAACAGTCAGCAAAGTGAGCAAGGGCGGCGTCCAGTACGGCTAACTCTGTTTGAGTTGCCCCTTTCTGTAGTCCGTAAGTATGCGAAGCTCCGCTGGGGCCGCATAACGGGTTGTCAACGTCGACCATCACTTCGAAATCCACCTCAACGAGGCGGGGATCCATGTTACTGAGGTCGATTCTGTCCAGTCTTGCCAATGCTTGCCCGCCAGGCGGTAACGGCGCCTGGTCTGAATCCCAAAAACGTACACCAAGCGCCTCCAGCATGCCGGTGCCGGCATCGTTGGTAGCACTGCCGCCCAAGGTAAGCACAATACATCGCGCACCCATATCTAAGGCTTCGAGAATTAACTCACCGGTGCCGCGACTCGAGCTCAGGCAAGCATTTCGCTGTGCGACAGGGACTAGTTGAAGGCCGCTGGCCTCCGCCATTTCGATGATCGCGGTGCGCGATTGCGGGAGCCAGGCCCAGCTTGCGTCAACTATATCGCCCAGCGGCCCAGTGACTAGGCTGTTGCACCGCTCACCATCGACAGAAGCCAGAATTGCATCCAGCGTACCTTCACCGCCGTCTGCCATCGGACACTTGACCAGCTCGGCCTCGGGAAACACTTCCTCTAAGCCAGCCTGAATCACATCAGCGACCTCTGCTGCACTCAGGCTATCTTTGAACGAGTCGGGGGCAATGACGATTTTCATATCAATCTCCTATCAGCGAGCATCCTTGCTGCCTAGGCTTCCAAGTGACGCTTGGTCAATACGAGCGTGGCCAAACGAGGCTTACGACGGGAAGAATGGGAAGAACACCAACAACAAAGGAATTGCGATGACTCCGGCTACGAGGATCAGTGGCAGGCCGCACTTCATATAGTCAGCGAACTTGTAACCGCCGGCAGACAGCACCATTAGGTTCGCAGGCATGCCAATCGGGGTCGCGTATGCGCACGAACCGCCAATCACGATGGCCATCAGCACAGCTCGTGGGTCAGCACCGAGATTGGCAGCGATCGACATACCGATTGGCACCAACAGTGCGGTGGTAGCCGTGTTGGACATGAAGTTGGTAAGTGCGCATGAGATGAAGAAGATCACCACGAGCAACAGGACTGGCGCGGGTTCTGATCCGAGCAGTGCCATGATGTTCGACGCCACTGTCGCCCCTGCACCGGTCTGTTCTAGTGCGCTTGCCAAGGCCAAGGTGCCGCCGAAGATGAAGATCGTCTGAGTGTCGATTGCCCGGTAGGCTTGCTTTTCGGTCAAAACACCTACCAGAACCAGAAACGCCGCGCCAACGCAGGCAGTGATATGCAGCGGTATGCCAATGGCGCTCTCGAATACCATGCCGAGAATCGTCGCAACCATCACCATGAGTGAGATGACCTGCTTCCACTTAGGTACGGAGCTGAAATCCCGAGTGACTTCAGTTTCGCCAGCAATTGCTTTTGATGAGCCAGCCGGCAACAGGCGGTGGCCAAAGAAGGCGAAGTAAATGATGCCGCCAGCCAAGAGCGGCAAACCAATCTTGGCGTACTCGAAGAAGCTGAACTCCAGACCAACATTCTGCAAGGCGCTCTGTGCAATCAGATTTCCTGGTGCGCCGATCAGCGAGAGGTTGCCCCCCATCGCCGCTGCGAACACCAGGGGCATCAGCAGCCTCGAGCGTGAAAATCCAGACTTTGCGGCGATGCCGATTACAACCGGGATCAGGATGGCTGCCGTGCCAGTATTGGAGAGGACTCCTGAGAGCAAGCCGACAATGACCATGATTGCAACGATCAGCTGCCGCTCGGTCTTGGCAAAACGTGTGACCAAGCCTCCGATACGGTTTGCCATTCCTGTTTCGAACAAAGCGCCGCCGACGATAAACATGCCGACGAAAAGAATCACATTAGTGTTGATGAAGCCGTTGAACGCTGATTTCGCATCAAGCACGCCAGTCAACACTAGCGCCAAGCAGACAATGATGGCGGTTAGCGCTAAGGGAATTCGTTCCCAGACAAACATGACGGTTGCGAAAAGCAGTAGGGACAGGGTTATTTCGATAGGGCTCATTCGGTTCCCTCCTTGGTTCAGGAGGCTCCATATGGTTATTTTTGTAATGGATGCCTGGCGCGTCTGAACGCCAGGCAGAGCAGCGAGTGACTTCGGATAACTATTGCGCGCGACGAGGTCGCGACGCTTCGACGCTCGGTTTCTAGCGTGCAAGTGCCGCTAGAACTGCATCGGTCACCTGTCGAGTCGTGGCAGTACCACCCAGATCAGGGGTATGCAGGCCACTGGCAGTAACCTCCTCAATCGCATGCATCAGGTGCTCACCGGCTTTCTTCTCACCGAGATGCTCAAGCATCATCACCGCAGTCCAAAAAGTCGCGATGGGGTTGGCAATGCCCTTTCCAGTGATATCGAAGGCCGAGCCGTGAATGGGCTCGAACATCGACGGGAAGGTTCGGTCGGGATTGAGATTGGCCGTTGGCGCTATCCCCAGGCTGCCAGAAAGGGCTGCGGCCAGATCCGAGAGGATATCGGCATGAAGGTTTGTGGCCACGATGACGTCAAGCTTTTCAGGCTTCAGCACCATTGTGGTAGTAACCGCATCCACTAGTTCGCGGTTGGTATGCACATCCGGATAGTCCTTCGCCACTTCAGTGAATACCTCGTCCCAGAGCACCATTCCGTGGCGCTGGGCGTTCGACTTGGTCACTAAAGTCAGATGCTTGGCGGGACGACTGCGCGCCAGTTCAAAGGCAAAGCGATGGATGCGCTCGACCCCTACGCGGGTGAAAGTGGAAACCTCAGTGGCAACCTCGATCGGCAGGCCTTGATGAACCCGGCCGCCACTGCCGGAGTACTCGCCCTCCGAGTTCTCGCGCACGATTACCCAATCGATAGCTTGGCCATTGCGAAGCGGGCTCTTTACACCAGGTAGCACGCGCGCCGGACGCACATTGGCATACTGATCAAAGCCTTGGCAGATGGGCAGGCGGAGCCCCCAAAGCGAGACATGATCAGCAACCTTTAGGCTACCGACGGCGCCGAAGAAGATCGCATCAGCCTTCCGGATTTCGGCCAACCCACCTTCGGGAATGTAGTGGCCGTGCTCGATATAGAACTCAGAGTCCCAAGGGTAATGCGTGACATTAAAACTGAAGCCACCCATGCGCTGGGCCAAGCTTTCGAGGATTTCCAAGCCAGCGGCAATTACTTCAGTGCCGATGCCATCGCCAGGAATGGCTGCGATGTTGTAAGTCTTCATGCTGCGCTCCACTTGTTTTTATTAAGGAGGATGACTGCGATGCTGCGACGAGCCGAGTATAAGCAGTGAAAACAAACAGATTGATCGCCTTAAAATCACAACTTTAGTGAATTGAAGTTATCAATATCGAGCCAACAATGGAGGGTCTCAGCCCGCTGGACTAGCTGGCAGTGCGGCAATGCCGTTGAGCAGGAACATGCAGCTGGAACCCAGCGATGAGGGGAAGCAGCGCCAGGGGCACAGTGGCCGAGACGGCCTGTGCTGGGCCTTCGCTGAAAGACGGGTAACGATGCGCCGCAAGAGGTGCGGCGCCGGTGGATCGACTGTGCAGCATACAAAAGGCTTTATATGCCGGTGCACGTCTATTCGTTGAGGTTGAGGTACTCCCGCGCCCAGGTTACGTAGTTATCCGGGTTGGTGTATCGAGCCACCAACTGCGAAACGGTGAGGTTGCTATCGACGGCGATACCGCGTTGTTCGCTAAGGCTGTCATAGGTCGCCTTGATCGCCGCGAAGTATGCAGCGTGGCCGTTTACGATGATGCGTACACCTAGCTCGGCCAAGCGCCGGTCGTCTCGTAGATCCGGATTGCCATAGGTGACCAACATCAAAGGAATCTGCAAGCCATCGGAGATCACTTCGAGCTGATCGAAGTCCTTAACTCCAACCAAGCATATGGCGTCAACGCCAGCGTCTTGATAGGCGCGAGTTCGTTGGATTACCTCTTCCAGCGTCTGCGCACCAGCATTTGTGCGTCCGATTATCGCAAGAGCACTATCCACACGCGCAGCCTGGGCTGCGCGCAACTTGCCGATACCTTCCTCGACGCTAATCAGGTCGTACGATTTGCGGCCGAAGTGGGCAGGTAGCAGTGTGTCTTCGATTGTCAGCGCCGACACGCCCGCTCGCTCCAGCTCTGCAACTGTACGCATGGTGTTAAGGGCGTTGCCGTAGCCATGGTCAGCATCGGCAATCACCGGAAGGCGCATGACTCGGCCGATGCGCGTCGCCTGCTCTGCGAACTCGCTTAGGCTGATCAGGGCGATGTCTGGTGCGCCTAGAACCTGAAGAGACGCGACCGAGCCACCGAGAATTCCGACCTCGAAACCAAGATCAGCAGCGATGCGAGCCGACAGTGGATCGAAGACCGAGGCAGTGTGATGACATGTAGGAGTAGCGAGCAGCGTGCGAAACACATTGCGCAGCTCGTGGTGACTGGATGCGCTCATAGTCTATTTCCCAGATCGAGTGCTGGGCAACCGTCCTCAGGACTTGTGCCCAAGGGTGTGGGTAGCCGGAACGATTCGCCGTCGGCCATGCCCGGAATAGGTGAAAGATGAGATCCGCTGTTCAGCGGTTTGGCGCCAGCGGCTTTCACGGCGTGACAGCCGTGAAAGCCCTTGCAGGGATGGATTACTTGATGAACCGCACCTGGCTATTGATCTTCTCGATCACCGAACTTTTGCGCTCGTTAAAGCGCACCTTGTTCTGCTCAAACAGGTTGTTGCCCTTGGTATCGATGGAGATGATCAGGGGGCCGAACTCGCGCACGCGATTTACCCATAGGGTTTCTGGCATACCGAGATCCTGCCATTCAGCACGCTCGATCTCTTCCACCTTGGTTGCTGCCAGTACCGCACAGCCACCAGGGAACACCGCATGAACCGCCTTGTTCTCTAAGCAACCAGTCGTGGTTTCCGGGCCCATGCCCCCTTTGCCGATAATCAGCTTGACTCCGGTCTGCTCGATGAAGGCCTTCTCGAACTTCTCCATGCGCATACTGGTGGTAGGGCCGATGGATACCATTTCGAAACTGCCATCGTCTTTCTTACGCACAATCGGCCCGGCGTGGAAGATCGCTCCGCCACGCAGGTCGACTGGTAGCTCGCGCTTGAGCTCGATTAGTCGCCGATGCGCCACATCGCGGCAGGTTACCAGCTGGCCAGTCAGGTAAACGATGTCGCCAACATTGAGCACCGCCAGGTCTTCATCCTTGATCGGAGTGGAAAGAATCTTTTTCACAGAACTACTCCTTCATGAGAAAGGATGTCGTAAGACAGGTCGGCATTAATGCGAATCTTGCCGCGCCGATGCGCCCAGCAACCGGTTGAGACAGCAACGCCTATTGTGGAGGGGTGACGCGCAGAGGACTCGATGTTGACCCCCATCACGCTGCTGTTACCACTCAGCCCCTGCGGGCCAATGCCGATCTCATTGAGGCCTTCCTCAAGGAGCTTCTCCATCATTGCGGCATTTTCATTCGGGTGGCTGGAATCAACCGGGCGCAGAATTGCGCGCTTGGACAGGCGAGCCGCTGTCTCTACCGAGGTGGACACCCCGACTCCCACTAGCAGCGGAGGACAAGCATTGATACCGCGAGAGGTAATTACATCGAATACAAACTCGGTCACGCCCTCATAACCCTGACCGGGCATCAATACCTTGGCTGAACCTGGAAGAGTGCAACCGCCACCTGCCATATAGACGTCAATCAGCGCGTAATCGGCGTCGGGGATGATTTCCCAATCTAGCCATGGAATCTTCGAGCCGGTATTCGTGCCGGTGTTCTTCTCGTCGAAAGTCTCTACCGCGTTGTGACGCAGCGGCCCTTTCTTCGTCGCCTCCAGGGTAGCGTTCTGAAGGATGTCCTCCAGCTCGCCAAGGAGCGGGAACTTCGCACCGGCAGAGATGAAGTATTGGATTACCCCGGTATCTTGACAGCTGGGACGGTCTAGCTTGTCCGCATAGTCTTGGTTCTCGGCCATCGAGTCGTAGATTTCGATGGCCAGCGAATTGGTCTCCGCTGAACGCAATTTGGCCGTCTTTTCTTTAACGTCGGTCGGCAGGCGCTTACCAATGTAAGCGGTAAACTTTGCCATCACGTCAGTCAGCGACTGGACAGCTAATTCGTTATCCATTTTTTGTTTTCCTCATCTGCATCAAAAGCTAATGGGCGTGCATCGTTGCGTAGCTAGGCAAAACAAATCCGAACCGAATTGCCTGGACTAGACACGAAGGCTGGGTGGTGCGCCGCGCGGGGCGCGGTGTGACTTCTTGCCGTAGCCATGAACGCGTGCTCGGAGTAGGCAAGCTCGGCGGGCTCACCGGAGCGCGGTTGAGGCTGGCCTCACAAGGCGCATAAGCTCCATATCTGCGGCCCGCGCATAGAAGCTGCGGACGCATAACTCGCATGAAGTCGTCTGGCCATGCTCTTCCTCCAAAATTATTGTTTTGAGCAAGAATGGGGCAGCACCGATAGCTGCCTGCTGCACGTCGACACCCACCTCGCTCGCAGAACGATTGAGCTGAGCACTAGTGCGTAGGGGACAAAGTAATGGTTTTCCTTGAGGCGTGTAATACAATGAAATTAACTTCATTGTTTCTTTAGAGTTAACTATGAACCCTGTATCTGAGCTCGCCTTCTTTTCCCAGCTCGTCCGTTTGGGCAGCCTTGCGGCAACCGCGCGTGAGCTCAATCTGACGCCCCCGGCGGTATCCAAGCGACTGGCACAGTTGGAGCAGCGCCTCGGTGTACGGCTGCTGAATCGCACCACGCGTAGCATTAGCCTCACAGCTGAAGGCGAGCTGTATCTGGACAGCGCTCAGCGCATCCTTCGAGAGATCGAGGAAATGGAGCGCCAAGTGTCCAGCAGCCGTGCCCTTCCCAAGGGCCTTCTGCGCGTTAATGCCCCTCTAGGTTTCGGACGCACACATGTCTGCCCAGCCATTTCTTCCTTCGTCCGGCGCTATCCGGAGGTTGATGTGCAACTCCACTTGAGTGATCGGCCAATCAACTTGCCGGACGACGCCATCGACGTCGCTATTCGCTTCGGCGACTTGCCTGACTCCCGGCTTATCGCACGAAAGATTGCGGCGAACCGGCGCAAGCTTTGTGCTGCTCCGTCATACCTAGCTACTCATGGTCACCCTCTAACCCCAAAAGATCTGATGCAGCACAACTGCATCGTGCTGCGCCAGAACGATTCAGCCTTTGGCGTGTGGCGACTCAGCCGGGGGAAACAGAGCGAAGCGATAAAGGTTCGAGGCAACCTCAGCACAAACGATGGGGAAGTGGCCTTGAACTGGGCGTTGGAGGGACACGGTATTCTGATGCGCGCCGAATGGAACCTCGCCAACTACTTGAGCAACGGCCGCTTGGTGGAGGTGCTGACAGACTACGAAACACCGCCTGCAGATATTTACGCCGTTTACCTTGAGCGCCTAAACCTGTCTGCGAAGGTGTCTTTCTTCATTGAGCATCTGCGCGAGTTCTTCAGCCTCAACAGCGATGGCTTTTATGCTTCAGTTTAAGAAGCCAGCCTCGGGCGCGCCTGGCTAACCTAACATCGGTGACCGGTTTTGGCCGATTGCAGCCAATGACGACAGGCAGCTTCCCGGCCAGAACCGGACATTCAACAAGGTTTTACTTTGAGATTTGGGGGCGCCTACAAAGCAGGGGGGCGACAACCAGCGAGTGTCGCGATGCGCTGTGGTTTAGTGCGTCAAAGATAAGTGTCTCCTGGGTCGCGACGGGGCCCGCACGCTCGAAGCGAAGCAAGCCAGCGTCAATCGGCTCGCCCGGCTGGTGCTCCTTCCACAGCCACGCTCATACCTCTCAGTCGGCTACCCTCGAACGCCGCTCTTCCAACTTTTGCTCGATGCGTCTCCACGCTCTGCGAAGTCCAAAACGCAGGTGGGAGAACCGGGTCCGGTCGCGCATGCGGCGTAACCAAAAAGCCGGACGAGCCCGCAGGTTGCTGTCGAGTATCGGCGAGCCAAGTGCTGTCAAATCCCGTCCATATGGGTGGGATGGGGCCTGCAGATACGAGTGGCAGACGGGTGATAACTCGAAGAAAAGCACTGCTGAACACCATTGCCAGTGACCGCGACACCTTCCTTCAGCAGCCTTCAGCTTAGCGCCCCGGTTGCATCCTGCCGCCCAGCCACTTGCAACGAGCGAAGTAAGTCCCGTTTCTTCGCGCGATGCTCCCGCATGCGGCGCAGCACGTCATTGAGGGTTGTCACCGCCTTAAGAATGTATGGCCCCTTGTTGAGCATTACGCACTCAGCACGAACGCTCATGGCTGCATCGGTAATTTCTGAGCGCGCCGGCGCTCCCTTCTTAGCCAGGCTTTCAAGAACCTGGGTTGCCCATATCACTGGTACATGGGCTGCCTCACACAGGCACAGCATCTCTTCCTGAATTTCGGCCAAACGTTCGAAACCGGTCTCTACGGCCAGGTCGCCCCGGGCGATCATGACGCCAAATCGTGGCAATCGCATGCCGGCGAGCAGCATCTTGGGCAGGTTTTCGAATCCGGCACGGGTCTCGATTTTCAACACTACTCCAAGGTGCGTCGCGTCCAGTCGTTCCAAATGATCAATCAATTCAATCACGTCTTCGGCGCTGTTTGCGAACGACATCTGAACGATATCGGCGTGTTTCGCCGCAAACGCCAGTGTTTCAATATCGTCCTCGGTCGGTGCTCGGACTGGGAGGGCGTTGTCTGGGAAGTTGATGCCCTTGTCACTTGCCAGCTTGGCGCGGCCGCTTGCATGTGCGATTTGGGTAATGCGCAAGATCAGCGCATCGGCAGACGCTTTCTCCACCCGCGCCCCAATTTTGCCATCGTCGAACCAAACAGGGTCGCCCGCTGCGACCGCCGCCAATACGTGCGGTAGTGTGCAGCCTATCCTTGCGGTCTCGGCATTGTCGTTGCTCGGTGGATCGATAGGTTGGTCGTCAGCGGTCAGCGCCAACAGGTCGCCAACCCGCAGGGTCAAATGCTGCTCGCGCGGCGGCAAGCCAGTAACGCGCATTCGTCCCAGTGTCTTGCCTGCCCGACGCTGTTTGATCTGCCTGCCGTCTGTGAAGTAGGCCGTTTTCTTCAGCTCCGCCAGGCACCCCTCCTCATCAGACGCGATGACCTTCATCTTTCGTTTCGAGCCGCGCGCATCGCGTAACCTAAGCGTATCGCCAGCACGGACTGCCAGCGCTTTATCGCTTGTAACCATCAAGCATGGGTCGGTATCGGACTCGTTTATGGCTGCCGTCGCCCAGGTAATACGAACGTGGGCGGGGCTGATGACTTGCCCATAGCAATCACGCGTGGGCCGTACCTTTTTTACACCTGGCGCCGTTGCGATAGGGCCTGTGCGTAACTTGGGCCCAGCGAGATCGAGCGCTACCTTGCATTCGCGCCCAAGCGCTTTCTCCGCTGCACGAACATGCTCGATCATCGCACGCCAGCTGTCTGGGTCATCGTGTGCGCAGTTGATGCGCGCGCAATCCATGCCTTCCTTGATCAACGCTTCGATGAGGTCGCGGTTGTGCGCCGCTTCAGAGGGGAGGGTGACCATGATTCGAATCGAGCGCGTGCCACGGGCCTTTCCAAACAGCGCGTCGGCGTGAGCCGCCAATAGACGCTCACCCTCGTGGAGACCACGCTCAGGGGCCTTGGGCTCTTGGGTATTCGGCTCTTCGAGCCGCTGCAACACGCCCATCACCGATGTCACAGCTGCGAGTATTGCCGCCTCGGCGCGGCCCAAGGACGACAAACCGATCTCGGCAAGCTGCGCTTGTAACTCGCGCAGGTCATGGCGACGAAGACATAGGTACTGCAGCAGGTTCTCGGCGCTTTGCCTGTAGCACTCATGAACCTGGATATTTTTCAGCGATGCCAGGCAGGCGTCGCTCGTCATCTCGTTACGTAGCCGTTCGAGTTGCACGCGTAATGGATTGAAATGCAAGGCCGCAGAGGGCGGGGTCAGTGCCTTTTTCGACATCGAAATCTCCAGAGAGCCTGCGGCCCGACCGGCCGCTACCGGTATACACTGACCTGATGCAGGTTGGACCTGTTTCATGACAGCCGACCAGTGGGTCGTCCTAGAAAGCAGCACACGAGGTGTCGACCTGTAGCCGAGAGCATCTTGGCCTATGCAACGTTTCAGACAGCAGCGGAGTGACTGGGCCTAGAATCACTGTCGGTAGGGGTGACTTTGAGCTGGAGCTACGGGCGTCTCCAAACTGCTTGTGTCCCACGCAGAACGAGCCAAGCCAATAGCGCGGCCAGCACGTCATCAAAAACGATACCCAAGCCACCACCAATGGTTTCGACGAAATCAATGGGGGGCGGTTTGGTGATATCGAAAAGCCTATACAGTGCGAATCCCGCACCTAGTAGCCACCATCGATGGGTTGTGGCCACTCCCAAAAAAACCAGTGGAAAGGCGAAGTACTCGTCGGCAACGATCTGCGCGGCATCACCGCCTCCAAGCCAACGCGAGGCCCAGTGACACAGCGGAACGCCGACCGCCAGCAGCGCGGTGATGACCAGCAGTTGCCTTGTCAGCGCCTGCCCCCAGAGCCACCACGCCAGTGGTATCCCCAGCAGTGATCCGAAGGTTCCAGGCACCCAGGGTAAAGACCCCAGCCCGAAACCAGTGGCAATCAATAAAACGACTTGCTCAAAGATCAATTGTCGAACCTCTAGGGTGACCATTTGGCATTGCGCGAGAAAGGCCTCGCAACATCTGGCATGAAATCGATTCGACCGCTAGGTATCGAACATCGCTCAAAATGAGCGCTTTTTACTCCTGAGCTACAACTGACCTGATCCGGCGGTGTGGTCGGCTCGCCGGCTTATCACGACGTTGCGCCTGCTCGCGAGAAATGCGGTGCATAGATAATTAAGGACCTTCGGTGTTTGCAATTGACAAGCTATTGCTGCTGGCAGCAGTACTGATCCTGTTCGGTGTGCTCTCCAGCAAACTGTCGGCCCGTCTGGGGCTGCCGGTGCTCGTGTTGTTCCTGATCACCGGCATGCTTGCAGGTGAGAACGGTATCGGCGGGATCGTTTTTGATAATGCCGTTGCCGCGCATGCCCTCGGCACCCTGGCTTTGGCGCTTATCCTTTTTGACGGCGGCCTGCAAACGCCCGTTTCGTCCATAAGGAAGGTTTGGAAGCCAGCGTCTCTGCTGGCAACAGTTGGGGTACTCGCAACGGCCGCAATCGCGGGGCTCGCAGCTGCCTGGATGCTTGAGCTTCCAGTTCTGGAAGGCATGTTGCTGGGTGCGATCATCGGCTCGACCGATGCTGCAGCCGTATTTTCTCTCTTGCGAAACGCCGGAATTCACATCAATCAGCGGCTCAAGTCGGTGCTGGAGATTGAAAGCGCGTCCAACGACCCCATGGCCATCTTTCTGACGGTGGGCTTGTTGGAGGTGCTGGTTAACAGCATGCCGCTTGGCTGGGGTCTGCTTCAGATGTTTTTGATGCAGATGGGGATAGGTGCGCTGGTCGGGCTTGGTGTCGGATGGTCGATACTCAGGTTGCTGAGCAGGATAAAACTGGTCGCGACCGGCTTGTATCCGGTGCTTGTTGCGGCCGGCGGATTGCTCGCCTATGGAGTATCCGCGAATCTGGGCGGCAGCGGATTTCTGGCGATCTTCGTCGCTGGCGTGATGATCGGAAACCAGAAATTCGTTTTCCAGCGCAGCACCTTCCTGTTCATGGATGGCCTGGCATG
>Ga0114984_1000736_pt1 | contig 12383 bp, 8 predicted proteins | sample Shrwel1BS1Day1_FD_96987 | JGI IMG/M metagenome (GOLD analysis project Ga0114984, IMG submission 96987) | Subsurface microbial communities from deep shales in Ohio, USA - Utica-3 well 1 S-1-Day1 | ecosystem: Environmental > Aquatic > Deep subsurface > Shale gas/oil reservoir > Produced water/Flow... | reverse complement strand
TTCCGGCCGGATGGATGGACGACGCCGGAACTGGCCCAAGCGGTCGAGCGCGGGCAGCTTGAACTGCACTACCAGCCCGTCGTCGATCTGCGCAGTGGTGGGATTGTCGGCGCGGAAGCCCTGGAGTGGCTGCTTTGAATGGTAGTGGGTAACTTTCTAACTGGAAAATGCAGCTATTGCCGCACCACGTACTCCACCACATTTATCAACTGGAGGAGCCAAGCAGGTCATCCAGTTCGAACGGGATCTCCTGTCTTCCGCGTTCATTCACGGCCGTACCTGTCACCACCGCGCTGAACATGCGTCGATTGTCTGGTGATTGAATTGCAGCCTAACCCGGCCTTTGCGCTGCAACTCAGTGCGAACGATGAAGCTGTCACCGCTGGTGAACGATGCTTTGTAGTCGACCTCAATGCGGGTCACAACCAAGTAGACGCCCCGCTTGGCCAGCTCGCCAAACTTGATCCCCATGCGGCCAAGCAACTCGTGCCGGGCGTGCTCCAGGTAGTTCAGATGGACCGGGTGGTTAACGATATGGCCCGTGTCGCATTCATAGTCACTGACTTTGAACTCAACATCCAGAACATGGAACGGGGTGTCAGGCATGGCCAATTCATCCATTTCAATGTCCATAGTGCGTCAACACGCAGTTAGCAGGTCCATACCCCCACCACGCTCGTACCCAGCACAACTCCATGTCACTGGCCATGCAGGGCGTGCTTGACGTGCTGCAGGAGCACCGGCTGGACAAGGAAGCGGACACCCTCCAGCGCTTCTACGACAGCGTGAAGATGCGCGCCCAGGGCATCGACAACGCCACTGGCAAGCAGAAGATCGTCGTCGAGCTCTACGACAAGTTCTTCCGCAATGCCTTCCCCAAGATGACCGAGCGGCTGGGCATCGTTTACACGCCGGTCGAGGTGGTGGACTTCATCATCCATAGCGTCGCGCACATCCTGAAGACCGAGTTCGGCCAGACGCTGGGCAGCAAGGGGGTCCACATCATCGACCCCTTCACTGGCACGGGCACCTTCATTACTCGATTGCTGCAGAGTGGCTTGATCGCTCCCGAGCACCTGCCTCACAAGTACGAGCACGAAATCCATGCGAACGAGCTGGTGCTGCTGGCCTACTACATCGCCGCCATCAACATCGAGGCGGTCTATCACAGCATCGTGGGCGGCAACTACCAGCCGTTCGAGGGCATCTGCCTGACCGACACCTTCCAGATGTACGAGAAGGAAGATCTGGTGGATGCCTTGCTGGTGGACAACAGCGCGCGGCGCAAGCGACAGAAGAACCTGGACATCCGGGTCATCATGGGCAATCCGCCCTACTCGGTGGGGCAGCGCAGCGAGAACGACAACAATGACAACGTCGCGTATCCACACCTGGACGGGCGGATCCGCTCGACCTACGTGGATCGCTCTAATGCGGTGCTATCGAAGGGCCTCTACGACAGCTACATCCGCGCTATCCGGTGGGCCAGTGACCGCGTTGGCGCCAGCGGCGTCATCGGGTTTGTAACCAATGCCAGCTTCCTGGATACGGCGACATTCGACGGGCTGCGCCGGTGCCTGGCCGACGAATTCAGCAGCATCTACGTCTTTCACCTGCGCGGCAACCAGCGCACCGCAGGCGAACTATCCCGCAGGGAAGGGGGCAAAGTTTTCGGCAGTGGTAGCCGCGCTCCAATTGCCATCTCGCTGCTGGTGAAGAACCCGTCCGCCAAGCAGCACGGTCAAATCAGCTTCTGCGACATTGGTGATTACCTGAGCAGGGAGGAGAAGCTGGCCAAGATTGAGTCCTTGGGCAGCATTGCCGGCATCACCGCTGAAGAGGCGTGGCAGCCCATCAAGCCGGACGCCCATGGCGACTGGTTGAAGCAGCGGGACGGCAGCTTCCTGGAGTACATAGTGCTCGGAGACAAGAAGGGCGATGCCCCAAAGTTGTTCGAGAACTTCTCCCTGGGCGTGGTCACCAACCGCGATGCCTGGTGCTACAACGCCTCCAAGGCTGGTGTCACAGCCAACATGATGAGGATGATTGCCTTTTATAACGCCGAGGCTGAGCGCTTGGCCCGGAGTCATCCAGGGTTGGACAAGAAGCAGCGGGAAGCGCTGATAGACAACTTCGTTGACACCGATGCGACAGAAATCGCTTGGACTCACAACGTCAAGCAGGAACTTGCGAAGGACCGGCGTTTCGAGTTCGATCCGGCTTGTCTTGTTCCAGGTGTATACCGCCCCTTCAACATGCAATGGCTTTACTACAGCCGTAGCTTCAATGAGCGGGTCTACCAGATGCCGCGCATCTTCCCCAACGCTAAGTCCGAGAACATAGTCATCGGCGTTTCTGCCTCAGCGTCCCGCAGCGCGTACTCGGTCTTCATCAGCGATCACGTGGCCAGTCTGCACGCGACGGACATGGTGGGCTCGCAATACTTCCCGCTCTACCTCTACGACGACCCGGAACCCGAAGCCGCAGAAACCACTCCGGAGCAGTCCGCCCTGTTCGGCGAAGTAGGTCGGTCGGCACCAACCTCTGCAACCAGGCGCCGTGACGCCATCACGGAGGAGGGGCTGGCGCACTTCCAGTCGGCCTATCCAGGCGATACCATCAGCCGTGAAGACATCTTCTACTACGTCTACGGCCTGCTGCATTCGCTCGACTACCGCGAGCGCTTCGCTGACAACCTTGGCAAGGAGCTACCGCGCATTCCTCGCGTCAAGACCGCAGCCGACTTCTGGTCGTTCTCCCAGGCCGGACGCAAGCTGGCCGACCTGCACCTGAACTATGAGAGCGTCGAGCCCTATCCACTGAAGATCGACAGCGGTGGCAAGAAGCTCGTCGACGCCGACTACCGTGTTGAGAAGATGCGCTACGGCAAGAAGGGCAAGGACAAGGACCTGACGACCCTGCACTACAACGACAAGATCACCCTGACCGGCATTCCGATGGAAGCCTACGACTACGTGGTCAACGGCAAGCCGGCTCTGGACTGGGTGGTCGAACGCCAGGGCGTCAAGACCGACAAAGACAGCGGCATCGTCAACGATGCCAACGACTGGGCCGTCGAGACCATGGGCAAACCAAGTTATCCGCTGGAACTCTTCCAGCGTGTGGTGACGGTCAGCCTGGAGACCATGAAGATCGTGAGGGCGCTGCCTCCGCTCGATATTGGGCCTTCAAGCCAGTAGGGCCGGGCGGTCTGGGTACGTGCTGAAGGCGGGTGGTGCCTAGTCAAGGCTGACCTCAAACATTCGACTTTGACGCCCGAGGGTTCGCGAGTGCCTCAGCCGGTCACTCGCCAAACTGGATTTCCAGCAACCCTTTACCGAGCCAGACCGGTCGCTGGATTACGAATGTCCAGGAGCGCGAGGGCAGTGACTTCCCACGTCGCGTCATTTATCACTCCCGTTCCAGCGCCTCCTGCTCGCAGACGAACGCTGCTTCACGCATCGCCTGTCCCAGTTCGAGCCATCCTGCTGCACAGGCGAAGTGGTGAATACGCTCCAAGGTCCGCGCAGACGCCCTGACTCGCATTTCCAAGGGCACATCTTCTGGCGACATACGGTAAGGCTGAAGTGAAAACCCCGCAGCCTTTGCTACGGCCGCGATCGTGGATGCAATCCGAAATCCCCCTTCATCAACGTCGCCCCAGTGATGTATCGGCGTTGTCGGCGGCAGGCTCGCCAGCAGACGCGCGTACATTGCTCGCCAAGCTGGTGAAGGCATGCCCGCTGTGTAGATCAAAAGCGCCCTGTCGTCTTGCCGGCGTTTCGCCTCACTGTGAAACGTGGTCTTGTTCTCAATGGTGATGACCTCAATGACCGTGCTGGCCACCTCCTGAATGGTTGCCGCTGGTAGGCCCATATAGGGCGCGTCAATCAAACCGGTGGAGCGATCCCGCGTGATGTGCACGTGGCCAGCCAACAGCACTGGATGCTCTTCCCGGAACAAGCCCAGTTCCTGCCAAACCTGGGCCGCAGCTCTTGGGCTATCCTCAACGCTGCCACTCAACAGGATGTCAAGCTGGGGTGTGAGCGCTTCAACCCGCTTGCTGTCCAGAAACAATCGAGCGCTGAATTCACGTACCGGGGCGGCTTTCGCGTCCTGGCTGCGCGCCGCGCAGGCCCGGATAGTCTTGGCTGCGTCAATCCAAGCACCTGCGTCTTGCGGGCCCAGACCGCGCACCTTGGCCATACCGGTCCAGCGACCAATCACTTCAAGGATCACCGGGAACTCAGCTTTCAGTGACTCCAGCTGTCCAATGGTCTGCGTCAGCTGGTCGGCATAGGTACTTCGCCCCAAAAATCTGGCCAGCGCCTGCACGTTCACCAAATCAATACGCTCAAACAGGCCATCTTTCGGGTTCAGCTTGTCACGCTGCAAAGTAACGGCCCCCGCGTCGCGCGCGGCGAGAAACGTCTCATCGCATTCCTGTTTGTGCTGCCAACTCCGCAGCCCGCTGTAGGGCTTCAAATGCGTGGCTGTCAGTGCGGGTGCGCGCGCACGCGCGCCGGCGGCGTGTTTGTTGCCCGCCTCCAGCAGCTTAGCCAGCAATTCCCTGGCGATGGTGTCTGCGCTCATGGCGTGGCGGCTGTAGCAGGTCGAGCAATAGGCTCCTGGCGGACAGCCAGGAGCTCCGCTTCCAGAAGCTCAGGGTGGTACTCCCACATGTCCTCTCGGAACTGCTCCCGCATAGCTTCGCTGACCCGACGCTCCTCCACTTGAATTACGTGGCGTGTTTCGTCCTTCATGATCTCGAAGTAGCGATGCAGGAAGGCAGTCAGTGTGGGCAGGTTCTCCCCCGGGCTGGCCAGCAGCACCTGCAGCCCGAGTTTTTCGAGATAGCGCATGGTGGCCACGATGTTGGGCGTGTCCATCTTGTCGAAGGCTTCGTCCAGGAGGATGAGCCGCAAGCCATCCTGGTTGTTCTCATCCATGCGATAGGCGGAGGACAAGGCCGCGCCGGCAATCACGTACAGCGGCGCCCGGTGCTCCCCCCCGGACCCAGGTCCAATGCGCTTGCTCAAATGCCCTATGGTCTTGGTGACGCCAGTGACTGGATCGTCGGTTTCAATCTCAATGTCGAACTCGAAGAACTCCCGGTAGTCATCAATCGGACTCTTGACCGCCGCATTGCCCGTGGTGGTCTTCTCGCGCAGCAGCTCCGCAAACTGAGCAGGGATGGTCCCGGGCTCGCCAAACAGTCCACCTTCGGCACCAAAGTCGGCGATGTTCTCGATGAACTTCTTCAGCGGCAACAGGTCAGGGCGAACCTTTGCCTGGAACTGGTATCGCTCCCCGTTGGTAAAGGCGGGGGAGGCCTTGAGTGCATCGTTTAGGCGCTTGAAGGTGGTGGTCTGGTACTTGAGGTTGGCATGCAGGACCAAAGCCACGTCCTGCCGGAAGGTGTTCTGCGACGCCAAGTAGGCCTCCTGAGCCTGCTCCTTATACTGGGGCAACTCCGTGTTCTGCAGCCTGGTGATTTGCTGCTCCATCCAGGCTTTGGCCTTGCGCCAGTCGGCCGCCACCTCATCGCTGACGGCTTCGCGGTGGGCATTCAAGAAGGTCCCAAGCAGATTTTGGGCTGGGCCCAGATGGCGCAGCATGGCGGAGTTGCAGCGCTTGGATTGGGTTTCGCTGTGGTCCGCCATCGCCTGGTAGTTCTCGCCGAACTTCTCCAGCAACGAGTCCCAGCTGTCCGACGCAAAGCCCGAGTCATAGTCAGCATGGCCACGGCAAGCCTCATAGGCTGATCGCTTTTCTTGGAGCTCCAACAGCTTGACCTGGCAATCTGTCACCAAGTTGCCCAGATTTGTCTGAGCCCGAACAACGGCATCCCGGGCGTTTTGTGCATCAGCTTCAAGTTGGGGCTTTCGCTCCTGCAGCATCAGTAGTGTGTCGCAGAGTTCTTGGTATTCGGCGCTGGAGCTGCCAGAGATACGCTGGTTGGCTAGCCCTTTCTCGGCGAGCGCCTCGCTCAGCTGCTCCGCATATCCGAGCAGCAGACGCCGGGTCTCCGGTGAAGACAAACTCTGCACGGCTCGGCGTGTACGTTCGATGGAACCTTCACGCTCGCGTAGCTCGACAACCGTTCTGGTCAAGACACGGGACTCAGCCCTGAGTCCGTCGACCTGGCCTTTGGCGCCGGCGCCGATCTTCAGCTCCGCTTCCGGCACCAGCCGCAACCGTTCGAAGTCACCGGGCCCTACCAGCATGCCGTCCAGGGTCAGCGTCCGTTCGCCTCGCAGTGCCTCTTGGGCGGTATTCGCGCGCTTGAGAGTGCCCAGCTTGCCACGCAGGTAGGCAACTGCCACTTGGTTGCTGCCCTGTATCAGGCTGGCCACCGTGTCGGCGGACGGTTGCCCAAGTCCATAGCGCGTTTTATCTGATCGCACGATCTTGACGCCGTAGATGGTCCGCTTGCCCTGCAAACCCCGATAGATGCCGAAGGCCTTGTCCTCTTCTTCAATGTCCCGCAACAGGATGGCCTCCACATTCCGACCCAGGAAAGCTTCGATGGCCGGTTGCCATTGCGGATCAGCTACCTTCACGAGGTCACAGACTGGGGTAGGGTGCAGTCCATGGTCTGAGAACTCATGCATCAGTCCGGCCACAGGGTCGCTGACCTGCGCGCGGTTGGTGTTGGCGCGCTCCATGCCCAATCCAATGGTCTTGAGCCGCTCCGTCGCCGTCCGGATCAGCTCCTTGACGTCGTCGTGCGCTGCCTCTAAGTGGGTGCCCACCGGCTTCAACGTTTCCGCCAGACCCTGAATGATCTGTCCAAGCCCACCCTGGTCAACTTGGTTCTGCTCCCGAGAGAACTGGTCAAGCTGCTGGGCGGCCAGTGCAAGCGCTGGCTGCCACTGCGCCAACAGATCGTTGGCACTGGCGTTTTGAAGCAGCTGCTGGAAGTTGCGCAGTTCTCTCTTAAGCTCCGTTTCCCAGCGGGTGATTTTCGCCTGGGCAAGAGCCAGATCTTGCTGGGCGCCCGCATTCGCTGCGTGGTCTGCATGGGCGAGTTGAAGGCGGGTCAGTTGGGCCACTTCGCGACTGCAGGCCTGCAGCGCTCCAACGGCGGTGGCGCTGACTTGGCTGCATTTTCCGACCAGCTCTTCTTGCGTGTTCAACGCAGCCGTCAATTTCTCATGTTCCGCATTGCTCAGTTCGTACGCAGCTGATGCTTGCAACCCGGTCCAGGTGGCGGACTTCCGTGCCTCAACCAGCGCCGCGTCAAAGTACTTGCTCACCTCCAAACCTTGGGCAATCTTCTGCTCGACACCTTCAACCAACTGGTTGATCCGCTTGAAGGTCTCCACCAGCTGCTTGAACTTGGCGATGTTGGTAGGCCGGTCCTCCAAAACATCCTGGCGAACAATCTGGTCCACAGATTTGGAGAAACTCATGCGTAGCGCGAAGCGGAATGCCCGGGCAAACGCGTCATACGACGCCGGGCCAGCCTTGCCGCGCAGCATGAACAGCACCTGCTTAACGTAGCTTGCGCCGTCATCGAAAAGAGGGTCCTCACCTGTGACCTTGGACCGCTCCAGCAACCGGTGCCGAAAGCTGCTCCACGGTAGCGGCATGGTTGCCCCATCTACCGTCTGCAGGTGGTCGGACATCGCCAGTTCCACGCCGCGAATGACGTAGCGCCCTAGCACCTTCTCCGCCTCATTGCCGAGCGAGGCTTCTATGCACACGCCCATGGAAACCGGCTCATTGGTCTCTGTGTCTCTCCAGACTAGCGTGATGTAGGTGGTGGCCTGCGGCCGTGCGCACTGTTCAATGGTGTCGCCGAACTGCCCAAGGCAGTAGGACCGCAAGGTGCGGCTCTGGTGCGACTTGGCATCGGCCTGGGCATTGAAGTGCATCAGGTTTTTGTTGGCGCCCATCATGGCGATCTGTACCGCATCGAGTGCCGAACTCTTACCGCTGCCGTTGCGACCAAACAGGCCAGTGATCTCTTCCAGACGGAATTCCTGCTGCTCGTACAGCAGAAACTGCACCAGTTTGACACTCTCAAGCCGTTTCATCGTTCATCTCCTCGTTGCCTTCGACCGCCACAGACTGGCTGGCAGCGGCGGCATCATCCGCAGTCGCCTCATCCCTGGCGACACCCCACTGCGCCAGTCGCATCAAGGCGGTCTCGCCCAGCACATCGACGATGGCCGGGCGAATGGCCACGCCACCAGCTGACAGCTCTTGCAAGGCGGACAGATGACCGCTGTCGTCGTCTTCTATGCGCCGGGCGATGCCCCAACGCTTGGCGACACGCAGCAACGTATCGAGTTCACCGCGTGTCGGCAGGTCGCGCCCAGTCATGAGATGAAACTTTTCCTGCAGCTCTATGTAGTCGCAGAGAACCTCGCCGTCTTCGGTGAGCCCTCCGGCGCGCACCCCTTCGTCATAAAGGCCACGCAGCACCAAGGCAAACAGAGTTTGAGCCACGGTCGCGGTCCCTGCCTTGGCATGCCTCGGCAGGGCGGTGACATAGCGCAACTGACGGTTGATCGACAGTGACACTCCAAGCGGTGCCAGAACCTTGGCGAAATCGCGCTCGTAAAGGTCCAGGATTGCATAGGGCACCCGGCTGCTTCGATCGGAGTGATAGATCACCTGCTCGGCCACCAGCCGGTAGGCTGCAGCTTCGAAGTCTTCGACGGTATAGATACCATCCAGTCGGCTGGCCAGATCCTCCCAATCCCGTTGATTGCTCATTTGACTTCCCTGTTTTTTGTCTGACGTTTGCGCCAGCTCAGTGTGAATGGCTTACTGCTCAAATACGGGTGTTCAACCGCTTCGTCGCTGGTGTAGCGCAGCACCATGCCGGGCGCAGACGCTCGCCCCTCCATTTCCAGCCTGGAAATCTTTGAGTTAGTGGCCATCGCTACGCTTGTCAAAGCTTGGAAGGCTCGCAAGTCCTCGATGGACTCGCAAGGCAAGGCTTCGCTGTGAACGGCAGCCGTGTCCTGCAGCACCTTCTCCGCATAGGCGCGCAGCTTCATGGGCGTAATAGAACGGCGCTCCTGTGCACGGCGAACCAAGTTACCAATGGCGCGCGTGCGGTCCGAGATGATGACTTGGCGCAATGGCGTGGGCGCCAACCGTGGCACCTCCTTGCGCGGCTGCGCCAGGCGCGAGCCCCCCATCAGGGCATCAGGCGGAAACACGGGGGCGACATCAAGATCAGGATTGGCGATTAAACGATCCATGGTCTGCCGGAGCAAGTTGTCGATGGGGCGTATCGCGCGCAGCTTATATTCCAGGAAGGCCAGTGCACGCCGGTTGGCACTGCGGATTTCCTCATCCAGGCGCTCCAAGTACTCCTCAATCCGGTCGAGCTCGTAGAGGCGCTGCAGGTCGCGCTGGAATTCAGCCTGGCCCTTCTTGTCGTCACCGCTGCATAGACGGTTCACATACCAGTCCAGCAAGCGACTGCGATGCTCTGGCAAGGTGTCAATGTCTGCGACGGCATCGAGGATTTGCTGGCGCTTGGACAGGGGATGCTCCCGGGTACGGAGCTCCTGGTAGTCCCCGATGAAGACCTGTTGGATATAGTCTTGGAAAAAAGTCCGCACGTATTGGGCCGTGGTTGGCTGCGCGCCTATCGCAGCCATGAGGTCGCGCACGTTCGTGCCGGTGTTGCGGATGTAGACCAACAGATTGCGGCACTGCTCGGCCGCCTCTCGCAGCAGGTCTCCGCTGGCATCACCCTTGTGCACCTGCGCCACCGCGGCATCAATCGAGCGGATCTTGCCTGAGACAAACACCGGACCCGTTTCAGCGAAGTTGATCAGTTGGGTCAGCAACTGGCCCACGGCTGGAGCCATGTTGACGGTTTTCTCGATGCCGTACTTCTCCAGACGGAACCACCCGGAATCGAGCAAGCGGTTGAAAATCCCAATGGCCCTGATGTTCAGAGGTGTGTCGAAGTGTTCGCCAGTCTCTGGCTGCCACTCGTCTGCGTATTTGAGGTGGTCTTCGATCTCCTGGGTAATCTCGCGCTGCAGGAAGCCGTAGCTGGGCGGCAAGGGGGCATCGGGTCCGAATCGCCTGCGGTGAAGGTGACACAGCAGTGCCCAGTACCCGTGGCGGTTCAGCGATGCCAGCGGGCCAAACAGGCGCTCTGGGATGCGCTGGAACAGCGCCATGGAAGCGGGGGTTATGCCGGGAACAGCCATTTGCGCACCTCCTCGACGTTCTCCACTGCCAGCTGGTACTCAGGAGGTAACTCCTTGACGATGTCCAGGGCCAGTCGCAGCTCCTGGACCATGTAGGGCAGTAGGGCGCCGCGGCAGCTGTGCACGCGCGCAGCTGTTCCATCGAAGTACTCGCTGCGGACCAAGTCCTGCTGGCCAGGGGTCAACTTGGGATGCGCCTGGATGCGCACTTTCACCAATGCGTTCCACTTAGAGTCCTCTGCGACAGTGCGTTCAGACCGCTGCTCCAACATGGTGAGCTTCGCAATGCGCCCCAAAACGAAGTCCCGGAAGTCCCCGGTTTCTACGCAGTAGCCGCGCATGTGCCAACGCCGGCCGGCCTGGATCAGGCTATGCGGCTCAACAGTTCGCGGGTGCGGCTCGGGAGTGCGCATGGAGCGGTACTCAAGTTTCAGTCGCGTACCCTGTTCGATAGCCAGCCGGATGCGGGAGAAAGTATTGGGGTTGACCTGGGAGAAGCCCCAAGGGGCGACGGTGACGGGCCCGGCGCCGGGGGCAAGATCCGCATGAATGTCCGCCTCTGCGAGGTAGGACGCCAGGCTCAGATCCGAGGAGCCAGACTTGAGCTCAGCATGAGCCTGTTTGTAGGCAACGGGGGTGACAAAGTACGACTTGCTTTTGCTGTCCCATTCAAACCAATCGGGAGTTTCTTCTCGGACCTCCCTGAGGAGCTGACTCACACGTATGCCGCTCAAACCAAGGACGTTCATCAGCCGACCTCGACTCAGACGCCCTTCCCACAGAGCCATGCGACGCATGACCTTGTAGCGGTTTTTTTCGAGAAGCTTGGCCAAGCTCATCACATTCGGCTTTGATGGTATAGGAAACAACATCATATACAAAAATATATGATGATGGAATTTATACAAAGCGAAGTGAGGCCCGCAGCTTGGCGCAAGGGGGCCTTGTAAGCCATGAGCCCACATGGATCGACACCGATGCTACGTGTGTGTCTGGGAAGGGCGTTTTCCTAAAGCGTTCTTCCGTCTAACCGCTTCTGGCAGGGATTGGGCCTCCACGGGCTAGGCCGCATGCTGATTTTGGCCGGCAAAGCCGAGTTACAGCAAGTCCGCTTCCTGGCGGCTTCGTGCTCATGGGCAGCTGTCGGCCACTACCCGCCCTTTAGGAGGGGCGGCTTTGCGGTCCTCCATGCGGTTATCCAAGTCGCTAACAGCCATGTATAACTTGCTCGCTGCCACAAGCGTCCAATCGGGCGACCCAGTGGGTGACACCATCTTCAGAAATAGAATGTTCTTAGAAGCGCCTCGATAGCGCTTGGGAGAACGGATGTCCGTGCAGATCGACAGCATCAGCGTCAAGCGCTTCAAGCAGCTCAATGAATTCCAACTGGATCTGAAGGACACAACCGTCCTGATCGGAGCCAACAACGCCGGTAAGAGCAGCGCGCTGCAAGCATTGCACTTTGCTGTCGCCGTTGCCCAGACCGCCAAGCTTGTTGGCGACGGGGTCAACTGGGCCAAGGACAAATTCCAAGTTTCGTTCAACCCAACGCAGCTTCTCTACTCGCCCGTTGCCGACGTTTTGTCGCTGGCACACGGTGGCCAACTCCAGGAGCCACCGGAGTCACAGATCGAAATCAGCGTCGCTTGTATGGACGGCACTAGCTGTGTTGTTTCGGTCCGGCGCGGTCGAAATCGAAACATTGCCGTGGTGGTTGAGGGGCGAAAGTTGGGGGAGCGTCTCATGGACCTCACCAACCCGTTCACGATCTACGCTCCAGGACTTGCTGGGATAGCCAAAGAGGAGCGCTACCAGTCACCAGGGGTTGTGCGGCGAATCGTGGCGCGCGGCGATGCAAACCTCGTCCTGCGCAACGTTCTGCTAATGCTCAAAGATGCCGAAGGCACAGAGGCAAGAGACCGAGCTGAACAACTCGCACAGGGCAAGCTAAAACCAGAGGAAATGCAGACTTGGAGGGGGCCGTGGCAGCGATTCCAGGAAGGCATGAAGAAGCTCTTTGACGACATCGACTTCGAAATTAAGTTCGATCGAGATCGCGATGAGCACATCGGGGGTGTCAGGATTTCTGTGTGTGAGGCGGGGTAATGAATCAACTACTTCGTTATCTTTGGGCCCCTGCCAGGCCGCCGGAGGCGCCCCCGGTTGAGGCATGTACTCATGGTTCAACCAACT